>Ga0209972_10000833_pt1 | contig 29832 bp, 23 predicted proteins | sample NOAtaG_7_FD_187302 | JGI IMG/M metagenome (GOLD analysis project Ga0209972, IMG submission 187302) | Freshwater lake microbial communities from Lake Erie, under a cyanobacterial bloom - NOAA_Erie_Diel1S_2200h metaG (SPAdes) (version 2) | ecosystem: Environmental > Aquatic > Freshwater > Lake ...
ATCCGATAACTTAATCGGACGGGCGATCGCTGCATCATTATTGCCTTCATAACTTGGACGGGCTGCTATCTCGCGTTGATGATTTTGATGAAAAAAGAATACTGCTACTCCTAGAACAGCGATCGCATTAACAGCTGACTCAACTATTTTATTACGCATACTTTTCTAGCTAAATCTATATAGATATTATTGAGTAAATTTATGGAGCAACATTAAGGATCTTGATCAAGAAGAAATTGAGGTAGCTTCTAGGTAATTCTTGCAAATAAAAATAGCCCTATCCCTTGCATAGATTGCTGATAGAGCTATTATTAACTTATTCAAATGTTTCTCTTCATGTACTTATATATAAACTTGGAGAGGCTAAGCAATGATTTTTCGTAAATTAATTTCGGCATTGGCATTGACTTCAGTTGTATCGGGAGCGATCGCAATGGGGGCAAATGCTCAGAGTGTATACAAAGATCCCAATGGTGCGATTTATGCAACGGGGTTAACTCCTTCAACTTCCACAGAATTCGTATTTTCTTCAATCAATCAATCTAGATCTGTTGTTGCTAACTCCTGCGGGGCAATTTCATTGCGTGGTACATCCACATCGCCATTGCCAGCCACAATTATCGTGGCTGGTACATCGATCAATGTTTCTAGCTTACCCGTACAATTGCTACCAACTTGTACGGCTGGATCATGGAATGTCACCCCATCTGAAAATTTCAGAACATCAACGGGGCAGGTGGTAATCATCGGACAAACGCCAAATACAGCTTTATCCGTTTCCTATTCTGCATCAGCAATTCGTCGCGCTAATGCAAATCTTTGCGGTAGTGCCAGAATTGCTCCAAGTGGATCTTTCACCCCATCGGGACCTTTTACTATTACTGGGCAATCTGGAACATTTGATGTGGCAACCCTGACACAAAAAGCAAATCCAGACATTTGCCGAAATGGTGTCACTTATGTTGCCCAGTAATTAATTGTCGATACCCTTAACTAATCTCTGAATTCTCAGAGCTTGTGATCGCATCCTAGATTTACTCTGGGATGCGCTAATTTTTTTACGGTCAAACTCGTTGAGTCTAGCAATCTGCTCAGTGGTACTAGACTCACCCATCCGATAACCAATTTCGATCAGTTTAGCTCGCACCTCTTCACGCCTAATGATCGTGTTTTGCAGATTAGCATCATCTTTCAATTGCTCAAAGGTAATTAGAGCATCTTGGATTTTCCCCTTAAGTGCGATCGCTATTTCAGTTTTCGTTTTTTCGAGCTGCGCTAATTTTATTTGCAGATCGGCATTTGCCTGATTATTGCGGGTCTGGTTTACATCGGAAGCTGCCCGACCACTAATAATGGCGGGTAATGCTTCAAACAATAACCGCGAGTCTAAAGGTGTCCTGATTTCACCAAAGGCTAATGGTCTGGAATTTTGCAAAAGTATGGGGGTGATCGCCGAGACATAGGGGTTAATTGCTTCAAAAAATGAGCCTTGCCCTTGGACTCTGGCAAGTTTTACAGCGTCCGAAGATTGGGCTATCTGAATATCGATCGCTTTGATTTCAGGACTATTTTGAATGGCTAACTCTTGAAGCTGTTTCACACATTCGGGCTTAGCATCGAGGCAAGGTAAGTCACCTTTCAGCAATTCTTCCTGTTCAGATTCCTCACGGGCTTCGAGTTTTTCGTCAAGAGTTTCTGTATCTTCGGTTCTAGTGGAATTTGGGTTAGTTGGTTTTCCACTAGAACCATTATTAAGATTTCTATCATCTGGCTTGGGACGATTGATCTGTATTACTGGACTTGATAAAGGGTTCTGAGGTTTTGCCAGTGGTTTGAGATCCTTGGCTGTTTGTGCGGATGCGCCTGTCGGTGCGATCGCTAATATACAGAAGCAGTTCAACATCAATTTGATTGTTAACCTGCTTGATAAATCTAATCCTCTTAACTTCCGAAGCATATTGCGCCCTCACTGTAGAAATTTCTTTAAGTTTTTCATCAACTAAAATGATTTTTGATTGCATTTCCGCAATTCTATATACACGCTCTTGCTCGGTGCGATCGTAATCAGCAAGCGCCTTTTGATACTCTTGCAGACTACGATTTTTCTCTAAGGCATTGCGAATCTCAGTCTGTTCCGCCTCATATTGCTTAAGCGATCGCTGAGATTTCTCAGTTTCTAATTTTCCAAGTTCGACATTAAGCTTTGATTCCTCAGCCCTAAGTGTTGTCTCAAATTCAGATAGCTTCACCTGCTCATGATCTTTGGTTCCTGCTGGTAGGTCACGGGCATTTAGTCCATCAATTAAATCTAATTTTTGCTTTTGCTGATTAACCTTGTCCTGGGCTTGTTTGACTCTGATCTTTTGCAAGTCAATGTTTGACTCAATTTCGGCAAAAGATTGGTCAGGCAGCATTGGCACTTTCTTGATAATTAGTGGCTCGATTGGCTTGGTTGTCGGCAACTGCAAGCGTTTCATCGTGCTGATATATTCGGCACGTTGAGCCAACAATTTATTCCTCTCATCAGTGCGATCGCTAATAATTGCCCCCTCTTGTAAAAAGTCACCCTGCTTTACCTTGAGGTCTTTGGGGTCACTCAAAGTTAAGTTAATGCGTAAAAGCCGAGGTGTTGTGGCTTGAGGAGCAAGTTTGTTGCTTTCCGATTGGGCGATCGCATTAGGGAAGGGTACTTTTCCGCCTAGCCAAAAGCCAAAGGAGCCGCAAATCCATGTCAAAGCGATCGCTGTGAAGATTTTGCGCCTAGCCCTGCGTTTTTGATCACGATGCTTGGCTAAGGTAGCTAAAGCTGATTCTCTGATCCGATGCTCTGCACCATCTTGTATCAATTTCTGGGCGATCGCATCTCCTAATATTTCTGGTAGATCCTGATATCTTTGCAATTGGCTCATCGCTTCTTACCTTAATAATAATCTTTGAATTAAGTATAAAAGAATCTAAAATCGGCTCTAGAGTTTGTTTACGGGCGTTTAATAATTCGATAGTACCGCCCGAAACTCGGAAGGTATTAAAGTTTTTTTGTTCTAGGGGAATTTTTAACGACTCGACATTATCGACAAGCAAAGTCCCAGAAATGAAAGCATTGTCAGGAACCGATAACAACCATTCAGACACAAATTGATCCTTTGGCTCAACCTCGATCGCCTGAATGGATATTTTTTCACCAAGCTTTGTTTCTACGCTAGTAGGTCGAATCTGCGAATTTTCACCTTTGCCAATCTGGTACAAATCGCCGCGATCGTCCTTGGCAATCACCGATGTTTCCGAAGCGGTAATTACTTTGAATTCTTTGCCATCAATTTTTTCTGAAGTAAAAATATTGATTCCCGAAACTTTGACAAATACTTGTCTGGTTGTCCCGTCTTTTTTGAAAATGTCGGCGGCAGTTTCAATGTTGCGAAAAAATGACCTTTCAAATAGCTCGGTGACACCACCATTGCTAATAAATTGACAACTAATAATTAATAGAGCGATCGCTATGCCTAACACCCAGTATTCGCTACTCGATCCAGTGCTTAACCTTGCCTTGGGATTCCCAGGAATTACGAGCCTTGCATTACTGGGATAAAATGCTGCCACTCCTGACTTAGTGAATACATCAGAGAACCATCCAAAAAAGTAGCCAATTGACAAACCAAGCCAAATCTGCCAACTAAACCACAACGCAATTGGGGCGGTAACTGCGGTGACGATCGCACTTGCCATAAAGCTATGGGTTACACCTCGATGGGGATAGCGATCTTCAAACCATCGGGCTAATGGGTAAAAGATTAAGCCCGTATAGCTCTTGGTGGTATCAATATCGGGCAACTGCGAGGCGATCGCACTGGCTACCAGAACGGCGGGATCGGCAGTGCCAATGATTAAACTGGTCGCACAGGTGGCGATCGCGGCATGGGTTATTGAGAGCATTGTTTAGCCTCCGCAACTGACATGACCTCACCATCTTCTCTAATTGGTTCTAGTAGGAAATCTTCAAGATCGTAATCTGGCTGATGCTCTAAATATTTCACTTGAGTAGTTGAGTAATAAATTGCGCGATCGCATTGGTTTATATACACATTCACCCATTGTTCAAGGCTAAACAAGTGGGCTTCGTCGCCATAAATGCCTTTAATCACTGAAAACTCCATCAATAGCTTTAAAGCTTGGTTCGGCAAAGATACAAATAGTCTGATATAGAAGATCGTGGCGGCTTCAGTGATGATCATTAGCTTTCAATCCTAGATTTATTCCGATAGTTAGCCCGCATCATTACCACCCGTAAACTAATGGCGCTAATTGTGGCAATTCCGCCAATGATATAAAGCGATTTGTCGCCTAAGCCTAAACCGATAAATCTAATGATTCCGACTAGAGAAATACCCGCAATTAAAAACGGTGTTCCATCTACATAGTCCACGCGATCGCCTTGTTCATCAGTGCCTAGATTTAACGACTGCTCCCGCACAACTCTTCTCGCTAGAAATGGATTGCCCCCACATCTCTGCTCAAGATCGGCAATGGTCGAGGCTGGAAGCTTCAACCCGATCTCTGCTGCTTCCTCCAACATAATTTCCCGAATTTCCTGTGACATCATCGGCTGTATAGATATGCGCGGCATTTTAAAAAATATTCCGCCAACAGGGGGCTTTGTCGCCAACATCAGTAACAGTGCGCGATTCCCCAAACAATCTTGTAGCCAATAGCGCAAACTAACGGGATATCGGTGGGCATTATCACAAATGAGCAGTACGTTCGTGTGCTGTAATTCCTGTGCAATTTCATCCCGCAATTGGTCGGCAGTGTAAGGCACTGGTTTTTTGCCAGAACTGTCTTCGGTATCAAGTCCTAGTTGATCGCAGATTTCTATGAGCGTAGTTTTTGCTGAACTCGAATAATCCGCGATCGCCACATTCCAACCACGACTTTTAAAAGCTGTCCGCACCGATTCCGCGATCGCACTTTTGCCCGAACCCTCCTCACCAATGATTAAGAGGCTTTGATTTGTTTCTAGGCTAGCGATCGCTTGATTAATTTCGCCAATTCTAAAATTTTCCATAAATAAGTATTCATACAAAAAACTCTGTATTGTCTACTTATTTTTGGATGAGCTTACTGAGTTTAAGAGAGACGTATTGGAATTTTTACGTCAGCCCCTCGAAGATGGATTTGTAAGCATTTCCCGCACCCGTCAATCAGTTACCTTTCCAGCACAGTTTACGCTAGTAGCATCTACAAACCCATGTCAATGTGGTTACTATGGCGATGCTGTCCAATCCTGTACTTGTACTCCACGTCAGCGCGAGCAATATTGGGCAAAGTTATCTGGTCCTTTAATGGATCGCATTGACCTCCAAGTAACTGTTGCTAGATTAAAGCCCGATGAGATGACACGATCCACTGAAGGAGAAGACTCTAGCGCAGTCAAAAAAAGAGTACAAGCATCCCGCAAAATCCAACAAACTCGTTTCCAGAATGAGGTACGGGTTAACTGTAATGCTCAGATGCAATCAAGACACTTACGTCAATGGTGCAAACTAGATGATCCGTCACGGGATCTCTTGGAATCAGCCATTAAACGACTAGGCTTATCGGCTCGGGCTACTGATCGCATTCTGAAGGTATCACGCACGATCGCTGACTTAGCGAATACTAAAGATATTCAAGTAGTGCACTTAGCAGAGGCAGTGCAATACCGAACGTTAGACCGAGCTACTTAAATAGAGTGAACAGAATTGTCTTATTTATAATATTTTCGGCAAATTATTTGTTATTTATGCAAGTAAATATCTCTATACATGCTATTTTATGTCTTGAATTTTAGCTCTAGATGAATTCTCTTTATCAAATAAGACTAAAATATGAACAGTTTAATGAATAATTAAACGTTAACTTAATGAATAGTAACCTATAAGTTATGGTGGTAGTTCTTTACTACCAGACATAAGCCTGACTAATATATTGTTGAGTGAGTTGCTAGTGGAAGAATCCTATCGGGGTATTCATGTATGAGTACAGTTCTGGTGGTTGAAGATAGTGTCACACAGAGAGAAATGATTGAAGACTTACTTAAGAGTATTGGTTTAATCGTCAAAACAGCAGGTGACGGCATAGAAGCAATAGAGCAAATGCAAGGCAGTTGCCCAGATATCGTAGTTATGGACATTGTCATGCCCCGCATGAATGGCTATGAACTATGTCGTCGCATCAAAACTGATCCTAAAACTGAGCGTGTTCCCGTCGTAATGTGCTCATCTAAGGGTGAAGAATTTGATCGCTACTGGGGAAGAAAGCAAGGCGCTGATGCCTATATTGCCAAGCCATTCCAGCCTCAAGAGTTAGTTGGGACTGTCAAACAGTTACTTAGAAAAGCTTAAGAATTTCCGTACAAGTACTAAAACCTTGAACAATTCTTGATTATTTGAGGATAGTTCGTTAACATCAATACTTTAAGATTTTCTAAAGCTTAAAACTTATAAAATTCAAGACATCAAAAGTTGCAATTTTGCAAGGTAGAGCTTCCCAAATTATGGTTGGAAACCAAGATTTCTTCCTCGGTATCGGACAAGATCAGGCGACTGACTTTGACCAAGGTATTGAAGCACCAGAAGGTGAGCTACATTTAAGGTTCTTTGTGTCTTCTGGGATTGAATTTGCTTTGCCTGCAATTGGAGTTAGTCAAGTTTTAGAATATGCTCCTGATCGAATTAATCCTATGCCAAATGTCTCTCCCCTGCTGCTAGGTACAGTTAATATTCGGGGTAGAGTTATTTGGGTAGGCGATCTCGGGCAGTTTTTGGGAGAAGTGCCTCCAGTCAATACAGATCGGGCTGAAATTTCTATCATTGCGATCGAGGATCAAGGCATGATGTTAGGCTTAGCAGTGGAACAAATTGGTGTCATGGCTTGGCTTGACCCTTCCCAGTTAGCCATTTCTAGAAACAGATCTGACAGTATGGCTCCATTTATTAAAGGTGAATGGATAATGGAAGGTAGTGAGCCTCTAAAGCTGCTGGATCAAGTCAATATTTTGCGATCAGCACGCTGGGCTTCATAGATAATTTCAAGATAGTTTCGGGCAAATGGCAGAGATTTTAGGGATTTTAGGAGAAGTCATATGGCATCAAGTACACAGCACCAAAAAGAGTATGAAAAGGCTTCCTTAGCCTACATGCAAGGAGATTACAATCAAGCTGCAAAATTAACACAGGATCTTGTCCAAACATGCCCTAGTGAGCCTATGTATCGGTTACTTCATGCTCATATTAATCTCGCCCTAGAACGCTATCAAGACTCAATCGTTGAATATGAAACTGTTTTGCAATTAACTGATGACAACTCAATTCTTGAATATGCTCATAGTGGCATTGCTGCTGCCAAGGAAAGATTAGATATCGATGATAGATATAGTGACAATAACTTAGCGGATTTGGTTGGCTCATCAAATGACGAGTTTGGAAATAAACAATATACTTATGACAATGACAATAGCTATAACGCTCAATCAACTTATATGCAGGGGGCTTGGTCTTCAGTTGATAGTGATAGCCATACCACTAACGATTTTGACTTTGATGATTTTAATTCTGATATTTCAATGAATGGCTCTAGTAATTATAGCTATAGTGCCGAAACGCAAATCTCAGGCTCATCGAGCTTTGATTCTAATTATAAATCTTCTAGCAGCAACACCTCTGGAAACTTGAACTCAGATAATGATGTTGTATTCATGGATGAGTTTGATGATTTTGAAGATCTTAGTGAATCATCTTTTGCTAATTCCTTTAGTGATTCCGAAACAACTCAGATGGCTTTGGATCGCTCGATATCTGATTTTGGTAGTCAAGATTTCGCAACATCAGTAAGGTCTACAAATACTACAGCAACTGTTGACCCAGATATCTCAGCACGGCGGTTCAATCAGACTGGCAATGAAGCAGAGCTATTTGGGTTGGGATCAAGTAATGCTCGTGCAGGATCAAAACGTGGTGTGGATGTCATTGCTGATACCTCTGAGCAAGGTGGGCTATTTTCTCCATTTGACAACATGCCCTTGAAAACAAAAAACCTGATCACCGCGATCGCATCAGGGGTGGTGGCAATAGTGGCAGCTGGTTTGGTAACTAACTTTGCAATCAGCTCGATTAAAGACAATGGAACCCGTGAGCAGTTAAGGAATACGGGTTGGATGATGGCTACTGCAGCAGCGATCGCGAGTGGCTCGATGGCATGGGGATTAGGTAAGCGCTCGTCGCGAATGATCGAACAAGCAACCGAAAACCTACAGTCTCAATTTGATTCGGTCATCCGTGGAGATATGACTCCAAGAGCTTCTATTTATAGTGAGGATGAGTTTGGTAGACTCGCAGCTAGTTTTAACCAAATGATTCAGTCCATCGTGTCTAACACGAATGAAGCACAGCGCAAAGCCGCCGAACAAGAACAGGCAAAAGAAGATCTCCAACGTCAGGTAATCCGTTTACTCGATGACGTAGAGGGAGCAGCACGTGGTGACTTGACGGTACAGGCGGAGGTAACAGCCGATGTCCTCGGTGCAGTTGCTGATTCCTTTAATCTCACCATTCAAAACCTCCGTGAAATTGTTAACCAAGTAAAAATTGCGGCGCGTCAGGTAAACGAAAGCTCTCTCGAAAACGAGGCTTTTGCCCGCAGCTTATCTTCAGACGCATTGCGTCAAGCAGAAGAACTGAGCGTTACCTTAAATTCGGTGCAAATGATGACGGAATCGATTCAGCGAGTGGCTGAAAGCGCTCGCGAGGCGGATCAAGTCGCAAAACTTGCATCGGAAACCGCGATCAAGGGTGGCGAAGCGGTAGAACGCACTGTATCTGGTATTCTCGACATTCGTGAAACGGTTGCGGAAACTACTCGGAAGGTAAAACGACTAGGTGAGTCGTCTCAAGAAATTTCTAAGATAGTTGGTTTGATTTCCCAGATTGCTTCGCGTACTAACTTACTCGCATTGAACGCTAGTATTGAAGCTGCAAGAGCAGGAGATGCAGGGCGTGGTTTTGCGATCGTTGCTGACGAAGTTCGCCAGCTAGCTGATCGCGCTGCCAAAGCGTCGAAGGAAATTGAACAAATCGTATTGCAAATTCAGAGTGAAACTAGTAATGTGCAACAAGCGATGGAAATTGGTACTCAACAGGTTATCGATGGTACTAAACGTGCAGAGCAAGCTCGTCAGTCCCTAACCGACATTATCCAAGTGTCCCACCGAATTGAAACTCTGGTGCTATCCATTACCGAAGATACTGTCAAACAAACCGAGACTTCACGCACCGTATCACAGGTTATGCAGTCAGTTGAGTTAACCGCTCAAGAAACTTCGCAAGAATCCCAACGAGTATCCGCCTCACTACAAAACCTTGTAGGCGTTGCCCGTAGTCTCCAAGATTCTGTGGAACGATTCCGCGTTGACTCAGGTGATAAAGCGGGAGGTCGTTAGTCATGTCATATTATATTGCCTTTAGCTAGCTACTCATATCCTAATCTTTGAGAGGATTCAGTCATGAACTCGGAACAACAACAGCAGCGCATCATGGGTTATTTCATTGAAGAAGCCCGTGAACATCTCCAAACAATCGAGCAAGGTGTATTAAACTTGCATAACATCTTAGACGAACCCGAATCCATTAATGAGCTTTTTCGTGCGGCTCACTCAATTAAAGGTGGCGCAGCCATGCTAGGCGTAGGGAGCATTCAGCATGTTGCTCATCGATTAGAAGACTTTTTTAAAATTCTCAAAGAGAATCCTCAAATAAATGTTGATGAACGGTTAAAAAGTCTTTTATTAGCTGGTTTTGATCCTCTAGCTGAATTGCTTGATGAGTTACAAATTGGTTTTCGTATATCCGACGAACTAACACAAGAAATTAGTAACCGTGTCAAGCCTGTCTTTACAGAATTGGAATCCCATATTAATCAATTAACTTCTAATTCTAATGAACAAGTAGTTTCTCCTATTCTTGTTGATCAAAAAGTTGTTCAACAAGAACAGCTTATTGTCCAACCTAAAACATTTACTTCTCAAAGAGCAATCTTCCAAGAAGAAATTACTAATAAAATGCGTGATATGCTACAAATATTTCGTGGCGTAGATTCACAGGAAAGCCGATCGCAACTACTGGAAATTTGTAACTACTTTCAAGAAGTTGGTAATAGACTTGAACTTAGCAACTGGACGAATTTAGCTAATCAGATCAAAAATTTGATCGCCTATCCCATTAACTCATATCAGATTCTTGCGCCTATTGTAATTCGTGAACTAAAAGACGCTCAAGACTTAGTTTTAGCAAATCGAGAAGCCGAAATTGCCACATCACAACAAATTCAAACCCTCTTATCCAATCGTTTCTCTGAGGAAAAGGATGATGATGTTAGCACAATCTTTACCACCACAACTAGTTTTCCCTCAGAAGCGGCAAGTATAGAAGAAGACCTAAAAATTATTGATGATTTAGAGTCTGGAGAATATGAAGCTTTAGAATTGGATTCTATAAACCCAGTTACTCAACAGTCTCATCACGCTGATGAGATTAATCTATTTAGTAACCAAGAAAAACAAGAAGAAGTCTTTGATCTATCAGAAATACATCAAGAACAAATCGATCAAATGAGCTGGATGGACAGTGAGTATGAAATCACTGAGAATCAACATATTGATGGTCCTAAAGTTGGAGCTTCAGAGTTAAAGACTCTAGCCACATTATTTGAAAATGATGATATTGATTTTGATGTTGCTTGGCAAGATATCGAATCTAACGAGATTAATCTGGCAAAGCATGGCAATGACCAAAACTTTCATAACAATAATAACAATCATGATGAATTTGCTGATTTACTCGATAATACCTCCACAGATCTCAACATTCCTGTAAGTAATCGTGGATTAGAGGATGCTAATCTAGAGGAATTATTTGGTGACTTGGCTACTGACGAGCAAACTAGTACTATTCAAGATTCTCAAGATTTATGTCCAAAAGATCAGGAATCACTAGGGTTATTCCCAGAAGATATGGATATTATATCCAATCCAACGCATCAATCGATTTCAAAGAATTCTCCAGATAGTCTTGAAGATTTAGTGATTAGTGATTTGGCTACAGAGAAATCCGTTGATATAGAATTTGACGATTTTGATCTAGGAATCAATATTATTGATCAAATAAGTGATATCAATACTGAAAATGCTGAAGTCATTAATACTGACGATGAAGATTTTGATGCCAATGATACTTCGGGACTAAATATATTTGATGAGCTAGGTTTTGATAATGATGATTTTGATCAGGAAGCAGAATCACTAGTAATTGATCACGATGATGATAAAGTTGAAGAGCCAGTATTTCTCGATCAGAATGAATTTGGTGAAATAGCTGTATCTATTAGTAGCGATGATACATCTGAATTTAATACATTTCTAGAGTCTTCTAGAACAAACGAATTAGATGTTGATGAGTTTAGTGATATTGATGACATCAATATTGATGATAATTATAAGATTAATGATCAACCTGTTAATGAGCCTATTGATCAGATTGATGTTCAGACAGATGTGATTAGTCGGTTGTCTGATGATACTTCAAAGACGAATTCTGTTTCTCAAACAATTGACAGTTCTGAAGATCTACATTTTTTTGATACAGATAGTTCTAATGCAAATAGAACTGAACAGGAAATTATTACCACAGATGATTTAGGTGATTTCTTTGCTGATGTAGAATCGCTGAATTTGAGCTTGTCTAATACTGTTTCGAATAGTGTCACTAGTGATATTACTGACAATTCATTTCAAAATATAATTGATCGGGAATTTAGTAATACGAATGCATTAGGAGATTTCTTTGATGATGTGGAAGATCCTGAACTTGATTCTATTTATAGTGATAATGAATTAGATGTTTTAGATAAAGATGATGAAGTTTCTGATGTATCAGTAGATCTCTCCGAAAACTTTATTGATGATAACTGGAGTGATTTGGGTGTTAGCGACAAGATAAATATCAATAGAGATGTCGTAGATGAGAGTACTGAAGAACTTGAATCAGCAATCGAATCTAACAATTTAGTCAATTCATTTGCTAGTGCTAACGAAGATGATCTGACTATATTAGAGAATAAATTTAATGATTTTGGTAATGATCTAGACTATGAATCTGACTTTAATGAAGAGCGATCGCTTACACAAAGTGACGTGATTAGTTTAGCAGATGATTCTGAGGAGAATATTTTATTTGACGACGTTGATGATGTGCAATCAGATTCTCTGCAATCAGACAATAATCCTCTAACGAATATCCAACAAGATGACGTAAACGTTGATGACAATCAAGAGGATATTTCAGCTAGTAGTACGTTCAATAGTCTAGATAATTTTTCCCAAGGCGATAATGATGTAGAGGAGTTAAATGGAATTGATGATAATTTTGATTTTGATGATTTAGAAGCCATGATTGGTGAGCCAGGTAGTTTATCAGATAATTTCATTACCTCTAATAAAGACGAAATTGCTAGCTTTAATAATCATATCAATCAGGATAATGGACAGCAGTCTATTAATTCTGATGATATGAATTTTGACGAATTAGAAGCTCTAATAGATGATACTGAGGGGGGTGAGATACCTCTAGATGCAAAACTAAAAGAACAAGAAACTACTACTCTCAAAACTGCCTCACCAACACTACCGAAGGATGACTTTGACGAGTTGGAAAGTATGCTTCAGTCGAGATTTGCTCCCGATGTTGGACCGCTCAAGACTAAAACACCTGTGCGTCCTCCTGTCACTACCCGAAAGCCTAAGTTGTCCGATTCAACGATGCGAGTAGATGTCAAATACCTTGATAGTCTAAATAACTTAGTTGGGGAACTTGTTGTTAACCGCAACTTGTTAGAACAGGAGCAGGAAAGACTTCAACAGTTTATTACTAATCTATTACATCAAGTGCAGTTGCTAAGTGATGTATCCCAAAGAATGCGTGATCAGTATGATCGCTCTTTGCTAGAAGCGTCACTAACCGCAGGTCGTGGTCGTTTATTTAATAATAACTTTGAATCTGGTTATTCTGGTGATGGCGTAAGTACAACTAGTGCTGTTAGTAGTGAGTTTGAAGGGATTGAATTTGATCGCTACAATACCTTCCATGTTCTATCCCAGGAAATCATTGAGTTAATTGTCAAAGTTCGAGAATCAGCTTCAGATATTGAGTTTGTGGTGGGTGAAACCGATCAGGTAACTCGTCAGTTGGGAACAATTACCACTCAAGTGCAGGACGATCTGAAACAATCACGCATGGTTCCCTTTGCACAAATTACGGATCGCTTGCCTAGAGGTGTTCGTGATCGAGCCATCAAGAGTGGTAAGCTAGCTGATTTAGAGGTATTTGGGCGCGAGACTCTCATTGACAAAGCTATTATGGAGTCACTCATCGATCCATTGACACATTTAGTTAATAATGCGATCGATCATGGATTAGAAGATCCTAAGACCCGTCAAGCAGTTGGAAAACCTGCAACTGGTAAACTTACAGTCCGAGCCTATCACCAAGGTAACCAAACTGTTATCTCAATTAGTGATGATGGGGCAGGTATTAGCACCGAGAAAGTGAAGAAAAGTGCAGTTGCTAAGGGTGTACGTTCGCAATCGGAAGTTGATCGCCTCAATGATACCGAGGTTTACTTACTCTTATTTGAAGCAGGATTTAGCACCGCAGCAGAGGCTGATGAGTTTAAAGGACGCGGCGTTGGTCTGGATGTAGTCAAAACCTGTCTTGATGAAATTCGCGGTGTAATTATTGTGGAATCGGCAGTTGGTAAAGGAACCACCTTTACAATCCGCTTACCGCTTACGCTCAGTATTTCCAAGGCAATGTTCTGCATTAGTGATCGTGCTCGCATTGCCTTCCCCGTTGATGGCTTTGAAGATATGGTAGAGGTTCCGCAAAGTCAAATTGTACTAAACGAAAAGGGTCAGCCATGCCTACCTTGGCGAGATACGGTGTTGCCATTCCAACATCTCTCCAATTTGCTTTCTTATAGCCGACATCTCAGTCGCAGCAATATTTATGGTAAGCAGGATAATGATGAACTTTGCATAATTATTCTGCGTAACGATAATAGCTATCTTGCCCTACAGGTGGATCAGTTTCTTGGCGAGTACGAAATCGTTATCAAACAGCTAGAGGGCCCAATTCCCAAACCTGCTGGTATTGCGGGAGCAACGGTGTTAGGTGATGGTCGTGTCATGGCGATCGCTAACGTTTTAGAACTATTTGACATCGCTAGTGGCAGGCTGCGTCCTTCTACTCGTGGAGTCACGCTGCAACCACCTATTGAAGAAGTTGTTGCCGTCGATCCAACAGTTTTGATTGTAGACGACTCGATTACGGTACGCGAACTACTGTCACTGACCTTCGCCAAGGTTGGCTATCGCGTCGAGCAAGCCAAAGACGGACAGGATGCATGGGAAAAACTGCGTGCGGGGCTACCTTGCGATATGATCTTCTGTGATATTGAAATGCCGAGGATGGATGGATTAGATCTCCTATCTAGATTACAAAAGGATTCGCGACTCAAAGACATACCTGTGGCGATGTTGACTTCTCGTGGAGCAGATCGCCATCGTCAAACCGCAATTCAACTTGGAGCAAAGGGATATTTTACTAAGCCCTATCTTGAAGAGGAGTTGTTGAGTGCCTCGAGGCGTCTCCTCAATGGAGAAACCCTGACGATTTAATAAACAATTCAGGAATATGTAGTGCATATTCCTGAATCTCGAAAAAACTATGCTGCTGAGTCTTAAAATTGAAAATTTTGCGCTGATTGATCGTTTAGAACTAGATCTTTATGCAGGGCTAAATATTCTGACAGGCGAAACTGGGGCAGGTAAATCGATTGTGTTGGATGCCCTTGATGCAGCGCTGGGAGGTAAGGTATCAGCGCGAGTGATTCGCAGTGGGGCAGATCGGGCTAATATTGAAGCAACTTTTTCCATAAATCAGGTGATTGCTCAATGGTTAGAATCCCAGGAAATTGATGCTATCGACGCAGAAACCTTGATTTGTAGTCGGGAGATTACCGTCAAGAGCAATCGCACCCGTGTTAATGGTGTAGTGGTAAACAAACAGCAAATTCAAGAATTACGCGATCACCTCGTTGAGATTACGGCTCAAGGTCAAACAATTTTATTGAGTCAATCTGCACAGCAGAGAGAACTGCTTGATAGTTTTGGTGATCAAGCCTTTAATCAAGCTATATCTTTACAACGACACAAGGTCGCAAAATTATTTGAGATCAAGGAGCGTTCGCGCAAGGCTCTGTTTGAGCGCCAACAGAATGAGCGTAACCGTTTGCAGCAATTAGATATGTTGCGCTATCAACTCAAGGAGCTTACCGCCGCCAACATTGAAGATCCCGATGAATTAGATCATCTCGAAAGTGATCGCAATCGCCTAGCCCATAGTGTCGAATTACAAAAGCAAGGCTATGCAGTGTATGAAGCGCTCTATCAGAATGATAGTGGTAGTGCTTGTGCGGATCTTCTAGGACAGGCTGAATCAATTCTCACAGAGATGATAACATTTGATCGTGAAGTGGAAGGAATTCTCGAATTAGTATCTAGCGCTCTTGCTCAAGTCGAAGAAGCTGGTCGTCAGATTAATAATTATGCTAATCATCTTGATTCCGAGCCTGAACAGTTGGAGAGTATTGAACAGAGAATTAATCAAATCAAGCAAATTTGTCGTAAATATGGGACTCTCCCCGAAGCGATCGCCTATATGGAAAAGTTGCAAAATGAACTTACGGAACTGACCGATCAAAGTGTTTCCCTTGAAGACTTAGAACGCAAAGCTGAGGCGGACTTACAAAGCTTACTGAAGGCTTGCAAAAAACTGACAGAATTACGACGGCAAACAGCGATCGCCCTTGAGAAAGCTCAAATCGAGGTGCTGAAAATGTTAGCTATGGAAAAAGTACGCTTTCAAGTTGGACTTTATCCCGTTGAGCCAACTGCTTTAGGTAGTGATCGCATTGAGTTTGAATTTAGCCCTAACCTTGGTGAGCCACTGCAACCATTGGCTGAAACCGCATCAGGTGGGGAAATGAGTCGCTTTTTATTAGCCTTAAAAACTTGCTTTGTGCAACAGAAGACTCAGCAGGAAATCCTAACCAATGTAGAATCCAGCCATGCTAAAGTTGGGACAATGGTATTTGATGAGATTGATACAGGGGTATCAGGACGAGTTGCTCAGGCGATCGCCACGCAACTTTGGCAATTAAGTCGTAGTTCCCAAATCCTCTGTGTAACTCACCAACCCTTAATTGCGGCGATTGCGGATCGGCATTTTCATGTCAGCAAGGATGTCGTGGGCGATCGCACAAAAATACAAATTCGTTTGTTAGAACTAGAAGCTCGTAAACAGGAGTTGGCTCAAATTGCATCAGGGAAAAGTATTGATCAAGGAAAAAGGAAAAAGGAAAAAGGGAAAGATGTGCTTCAAGGGAAAGAGGATATTGCTTTGAGTCAGGCGATCGCTTTTGCAGAATCTTTACTAGAGCAAGCAGCAGCTATTAAAACCCAAAGCTAGTTGTCTCTTCGTGTTGACTAGCTTGTAAATACATACGCAAGTTGTCAATATCACGATCACTATATTCAAAACTCTGTTAAATCGCTAGAATCAAAAGGATATGATTGAATATTATTAAATTGTATTAAGTTATATAAATATGAATTTTATAACCAGCAGTTTTTCCATCACCAATTTTGCCATTAGGAAACAATGGCGATCGCTAGTCCATATCTTTTTGATCTGTGTCCTTTGTTTGGCGACTACCTTTGCTAATTCTCTAAGCAACAATGCTTCCGCCGCCAGAGAACCAGACTCAAGCCAGATTATTGATCGCTTTGAAATCATTAAAAATAAAATGGCAAAACTGAGATTTTGTTACAACGAAAGCTGTTTCTATCGAAATGTCACCAGCAAAATTATTCCTCCCAATGACCAAAATCCCCATTACACTGCTGAAATTTCGGCGGCTGTCGAGCGCCCATCCGCTAGCCCTGACCTAGCAGATTACCACTTTGTCTATGCTGATGATCATTGGCAACTGTTCAAGGGTGAAGAGTTTACGGATGTTGCTGACTATGTATTTATTGGCGATCGCTATGAAATTTACAGTGTTCATAATAGCCATACTCTCAGTGGCAATTTAGACAAAGCCAAGGAAGATGGCGGCATTAAATCGGGATATTTGCCTCTTTATTATGAAGTACTAGATCGCGGTATTGAACGAATCAAGTAGTTAAATGCACACTAAAGGGGGGCACTTCCGCAAACTAGTTAGGTCAGTTATATAATGAAGTGAATGCTGAAAGTCATATTACTGAGGTTCAGGATGCTTACCAGACTAACCATCAATCATGTTCTCTTTGGAGTTTTCGTCATTGCGATCGCTCCGATCACTACGCCCTTCTCCTCAGCATCCGCAGAAGAGAATATTAATATTCCACAACAGCTAGTCGAACCCAGTCTCTGGTGGAAAACTCAACGATTGGAAGAAGGTTGGGTTGAGAAAATTACGATTGATCCTGAAACAAAAAAAGTGATCGTCATGGTAAATACAACTAGATGGGCTGCATCCGATTATCTAACCAGATTTAGTTTTCTATTTAAGCTAGGGACAGAAGCTCAAAAACAAAACTTCAATGTGTTGCTGCACAATCGTCGCGATCAAAAACTCGCAGAATATAGCACCCAGGAAGAGCGCTGGCGGATTGATCCCACTTCCTTAGGTGCAGAACCATTTCGTGTCAATGCTCCCACCATTTTTCAGCAACAGTTTTGAGGCTTTGTAGTGCGATTAAGCTGCTGTACAAAACAATTAATATAAGTAGTTAGACATAAGTAAACTAAAAACCGATAGTTTTGTTCCGCCCGCTACGCGGGCGGAACAAAACTATCGGTTTGGGTTTTCATTAAGTTGAGCTACTTACAATTAACAATATATACTTCTAATTAACATTTTTACCTAAACTAATTCCGAAGATCGCATTCAGGCGATCGCGTACCCATGATAGAGCAACATGTTGCGATCTCTGCATTTCTTCTTCATTTAGCAAACCAAGACTAATTAGAACCTGCTGACGTTCAGATAGTTTCACTGCTATTTGCTCTCCTAACTCCTTATACTCACTCAGAAGTTTTTGCAATTGCTGACGCTCAACTACAAAGAGAACTGTATCTGAAGTCAAAGCCCGCACAGTGGCTGTCCGAGGTGTGCCCATTAAGAGCGAAATCTCACCAAAAAATTCTCCCTCTCGTAACGTGGCGATTACCTGATTATTGCGTTCTGAAAAAATCTCTACAACTCCAGACAAAATAATATAGAATTCCTCGCTAGGTTCATTCTCTTGGCAAATTACTTCGCAAATATCAAAGTGCTTACGATATCCCCTTGCAATCAACGCAAATAGCTCTACATCTGTGCATCTTTCAAAGTAGGATATTTTTCGTAATAAATCTCGCAAATTCTTAGTATTAGAATCACTAGAATTGGTAGTGATCGCACTAGATGATGATGCATTAATTTCTGATGCTAAATTTTGATTAGGAAATGGAAAAGCATTGACAACAGAGGGAATCATTTCATAATCACGAAAAGCAATCTCATGGGTAGGTAACGGAACTTTGATGCCTCTTTCTTTAAATTCATAAGCGATCCGAAAATTCAAAGAGCTACGAATAGTTTCATTGGCATCGGGATCATTAATCCAAGCTAGCAACTCAAATTCAAGAGAATCCCGATTAAATTTTTGGAATCTAACTTCTGATGATGGATTTTGTAATACATGGGGTTCGTGACGTGCTACGGTTAACAAGGCTTCTGTCAAGACTAGCAAATCAGTGTCTGTAGCCACTGTAATCGGAATATGTATGCGACATGTATGTCCTCGATAACTCCAATTAACAGTATTATGTTCAATGAGACGTTGATTCGGAACAATTACAAAGAGATCATCATCTGTACGCAGAATCGTGGAACGAATGGAGATTTTTTCTATAACCCCCTTTAGTTCACCAATTTCAATATAATCACCAACTTTGAGAGTCTGCTCAAATAAGAGGACGACACCACTAATAAAGTTACTGGAAAGGTTTTGGAGTCCAAAGCCGATACCAATACCAATTACTCCTGCGACTACAGCTAAGGAACTGAGGTTAATGCCTGCCGTTTGCAAAATAATTGTGCAACTCAATGTAATCAATAAGTATTTTATAAATACAGTAATTGCTTCTTGTAGTCCTCGATTGATGCGAAATCGGGCTAGGAATGCACGTCTGATAATTTCACTAATTAATTTAGATAGGAAAAAGGCTAATACTAATAGTCCTAGTAATAGTGTGATCGAAGCGATCGAAAATTTAGCTCCTCCGATATCTAAAATTTGAGCCGTGAAGATGTCATTAAACTTGGCTAACCAAACATCCATCTTGTTTTTCTCTCCACAACCCTATTGCAATTACAGCCTGTTGAGACTTCAAGCAGTACAGCAGAATTTTTGGATGCGATACAAAGTACCACTTTCAAAATACTGGCTAGCAAAATGCTTGAGCTTAGTATCTACTTCTGTATTGTATAAATTACTGTCGCAGTTGCATTTGGAATTTCTGATTTTTTCAGTTTGGTATTGATTTTTCCCAATCCTCTCATCGTGCCAATCCACAATTGCCGATCGCTAATGAGTAAATTGAGGACAGAACTATGGGGGAGGTTATTGATGAATGATTTAATTTCGCCATTGTAAGTATTGACAAGTACCAAACCATCCCTCATGCCAATCCACAATTCCCCAGTTTGATCACTAGCTAGAGCTACAATATCGCGACCTGTCACAGTGTTAATTCGCGCGATCGCTTTATTCGTTTTAGGATTAATTTCGATCACATTACGTGGTGTGCCTGCCCAAATTGTTCCCGATGGATCAATAGCTAGAGCCTGCACTATCTGTCCTGATACAAAGGGAATTCGTGCAGTAATTTTCGCTGTGCCAGGATTAATCTTAAGCAATCCGTTTAATGTCCCGACCCAAATATTGCCAGCATTATCAATTTGCATCACATTAGCGGCTGTCCCAGGAATATTCGGCAATCGAGCATAGGTCTCAGCATTGTAGGGGCTGATGCGGGTAATGTCTTGATCGGTTCCTACCCAAATAAATCCTGCCCGATCCATAGCGAGACTCAAAATACGACTAGAGGATAGTTGGATCGCAATATTTTCAATTTTACCTGAGCTAGGGCTGATTTGATATAGTCCTGAAGTTGTGCCAACCCAAAAGAAGCCCCTATTGTCTTCAAGTAAGGCTGTAACGGTGGAATTAGGTAAGGATATTGAAGAGATTGCTTTCCCTGTAAGTTGATCAATTTGAATTAAACCTTGCCAAGTACCGAGCCAAAGGCGATCGCGACTATCCAATAATGTTGCACTAATCCGACTATCAAAATTGGATGATGGTCTGACGGCAACTAGTTCCCTGCGGTCTTCTGTAGTTGCCTTATGCAGAGTTATTGAGGAGTTAATATTGATAGCTTCGACCTTATTGATATTGAGTTCATAGCTAATCACAAATAAGCTGGCTATATTAGCTGTTATAGCTAATGTAGCTTTAGAGATCGCCTTTGAAGCATTTAATTGTGACATTTGGGTAGCTGCAAACATCTTGACCATCATCTTTAGACGCGAGACTGCGGTATAAAACTCTTTTTGGCGTCAAATGTTAACACAAGAAGTTGTGATTAATGCATCCAAATTAGTAGAAATTGCTAGATTGTGTCATTTTAAACTTGAACCAGTAGAAAAAACTATTCAGATCATCAACTAGAATCAGTAAATCGTAAGCCTAAAATTAAAGAGAAGGCGCAACGCGCCTTCTCTTTAATTTTTTGGCTTAGGAGTGGTTGGTTGTGTTTGAGGTGCAGGAATTTCAGGTTGCACAGGTTGTGGTGGTGGCTCTAAAGGTGCTGGCTGTGGGGCAGGCTCTACAGGCTTGGGCAAAGGATTTGTGGTGATTGGCATAGGCTGAGTTGTAGTTGATGGTGTCGTAGGTGCAGTATTCGCTACAGAAGAAGGATCAGAGGTTGGTTTACTTGTGGTTACTGTCTCAGAAGGTTTAGTGATGGGCGGATCGTCACGTCTGCGTTCAACTGGTTCATCGCGGCGATCCCTGTTGGCAGTACCTGAGGTATAGGTGATTTTAGCCCTATTAGAGACACTAGGCTTATTCGGTAAATCCGAACGACGGAACTGGATTGTACTAGCCTCCTTAACCGTTGCTGTAACCCCAAATTCCGATGTAATTTGAGGCAAACTGGCAAGCTGAGTACTAAATCCAAAAATCAAAGAATTATTAGCAATTTTTTTATCAATACTGTCCTTGTCAATGCGCTTGGGAGCAGTAGCTTTGCCGTCAGCTTTAATTCTAATTTCTTCACCTTTGCCAAGGGTGACGATTTCAGAGGTACTTTTAAGTAAAACGGTAAGATTGCCATCAAGGGAAATGATCCGTCGATCTTCCGATGCTTTCGCAGGAATTTCTAGGTATATCGTGCCATCATTGCTCGATATTTCACCAAAAGAAGTTTTTATTTGAGCAGGAGATTTACTATCCTTGGCAGCCCATGCCACCAGCCGACCTGATTCAATTTCCACTTGATTTTGAGGTCTAAGGATAAGATTGGCCGCCCCCCCTATGCGAAAAATTGTCCCATTCCTCAACGTGATCTGGGCTGTTGAAGACTCATCAGTGCTCACACTTTCATTTACCTTCAGAGCTACTCCTACGGTAGCAGGTCTGGCGGTTGTGGAGTTAACATACTTAACTCGAACTGGATAGCTACGAATTTCGCTAATTTCAGCGATCGCCTCAGTTGGTAGAACCTCTGAGCTAAATGGTTTTTCGGGCTGACTGATCGAACAACTAGGCAGCATTGTGCCTAGTATAAATAAGACCAGAAGAGGTACATAATGTTTACAAAAGTACCTAGAAATTTTGAGTAACTGCCAACGCTGCATCGTAAATTTTTTGTAGAGTCTACAAAGCCAGTTTTTTCGCTATACTAGGAAGTCTGGTTAAAACCATAAATCCTAATGTATCTATATTAGGTCTAACATTGTTGTTTGACCATAGTTAGCCGCAATTCTCATTATTATCTATGACGGATTGTACCTAAGGGTGCACACCCCTATAGATGTAAATCTATCTTTAAAACGAGTAAGAGTCAAAAGCACATGGCAAAGAGTAATTTGCAGGTCATGCTGACCAAAAATGTTACAAAATTAGGTAAACTCGGCGACTTAGTAGCTGTAAAGCCTGGTTATGCTCAAAACTTCCTCATACCTCAAGGTTTAGCTATTCGCGCAACCGCAGGTGTTGTCAAAGAAGTTGAAAGACGCAAAGAAGTTGAGCGTCAACGTTTAATCGCTATTCGCGAAGAAGCTGAAAGCCGTAAGACTGCCCTTGCAACTATTGGCGGCTTTATTATTAAGAAAAAAGTTGGTGAAGGGAATGCAATTTTCGGGACGGTCACTGATCGCGAAGTTGCTCAATTGATTACTGCAAAGTCGCTACTAGAAATCGATCACCGCGACATTACAATTCCTGAAATTAATCAAACAGGTAATTACGAAGTTTCGATTAAGCTTCATGCTGAAGTTACGGCAACCATTAAAATCCAAGTTGTCCCTGAATAAAAATCTGAAGACATTGCAAAGCAACGCTTTTGTGAAATAAGGGGCTTAAGCCCCTTGTTTGTTTTTATGTCTGATTTTTGCTAGTTCGATCGCGAGGGTAATTGCCTCAATCGTACTAGCGGGATCAGCGATCCCCTTGCCTGCAATATCAAAGGCAGTCCCATGATCGGGTGAAGTTCGCACAAAGGGTAATCCAATTGTCGTATTCACGGCTCGGTCAAAAGCTAAAAGCTTTACTGGGATTAACCCTTGATCGTGATACATAGCAAGATATGCATCGTAGCCAAGCCCAACCTGAGCGCGATCGCGCCAAGCTTTGGCAGGATTGACCCACATCGTGTCGGGTGGGATCGGATTAGAGATTTGGACATTAGGGTGTTGTTGGCGATAGCGATCAATTAATGGTTGTAACCACTCACACTCTTCGATCCCCAGTTGTCCCTGTTCACCACTGTGGGGATTGATCCCCGCGATCGCAATCCTTGGATCTGAGATCCCAAAGTCCAGCAATAATGATCGGCGTAATAATTCTAATTTTTGCTCGATCAGTGTAGGTGTAAGCTGTCGAGTAACTTCCCTCAAAGGAATATGTACCGTCGCTAGCAAAGCTCGCAAAACCCAGTCCGTATGTGGTGATTTGCCAACAAATAGCATTCCAAAATCATCGATATGACTACGCTCAGCCAATAACTCAGTTTGCCCTGCATAGTTATGTCCTGCTTGTTTCCAAGCTGATTTGGCAATTGGTGCAGTGACGATCGCATCGAATTTACCCGCTAGAGTTTGGGCGATCGCCTCATCTAAGTAGGCAAAACTTGCTGCCCCACTTTTACGATTCCCAAATCCTAGTGTAATTTCCCCATCACTGCGGATATCAAATACCTTTAGGTCAGCAGGATCAGCAATTTGGATATTGGTAGTTTTTAAATTTTTTAGTAATTGATAATTTTCCTCAAGATATCGTTGATCGCCAAAGATGGTGAACTCAGCATCTAGAGTTAGTAAATTGTCATCGGCAAGAGATTTTAGAATGATTTCCGTTCCTATTCCTGCGGGATCCCCTATAGTGAGAGCTATTCGAGGTTTAGATTGCCAAGATGAATGCTGCAGAATGTTCATTTAAGTAATTCTCCAAAAATTTAGTACACACGATAAGATCGTAATTCGCTGTTAGCCCTCTTGACCACCACCAACAATGTCTGTTGATATTTCCTTAGAAACCCTCTGGAATCAAGTCCTTGAACTTCTTGAAAGCCAACTGAGCCGCCCTACCTACGAAGGATGGATTAAGACTGTTGTGGCTGACGAGTTGACAGCCGATCGCTTAACGATTCGTACCCCATCACTTTTTGCTAAGAATTGGTTACATAAATATTATTTTCAAAACATTACCGATGCTGTTACCGAAATTTTAGGTTATCCTGTCGAAGTCTATATAGTGGCGGCTCCCAGTGGCGAATCTCCCAATAGTCAACCTGATGAGGAGCCTGGTGAAAGCGAAGGTAGTCAAGAGGGACTTTTTGAAACAGCGATCGCCAATGAGTCTGTGCAGGCAATGGCTGCTTCTCTCCCCTCTACGAATGTACAAAGCGACCTTCAGGTTGAGAATGGCCATAGTTCTCCAAGGCATAACAATCTCAATCCTAAGTACAATTTCAATCGTTTTGTGGTTGGAGCAACCAATCGGATGGCTCATGCCGCCGCGTTAGCGGTTTCAGAGTCCCCAGGACGTGAATTTAATCCTTTATTTCTCTGCGGTGGTGTGGGCTTAGGCAAAACTCACCTGATGCAAGCGATCGCCCATTACCATCTGGAAATCGAACCGAGGGCTCGCATAGCCTATGTGTCCACAGAGCAATTCACTAATGACCTGATTGCCGCAATTCGCAAGGATAGTATGCAGAGGTTTCGGGAGTTATACCGCGAGATCGATATGCTGATTGTTGATGATATTCAATTCATCGAGGGCAAGGAATATACCCAAGAGGAATTTTTCCATACATTTAATACCCTCTATGAAGCAGGTAAACAAATTGTGCTGGCAAGCGATCGCCCACCTGCTCAGATTCCTCGTTTACAAGAGCGTTTATGTTCGCGATTCTCGATGGGGTTAATTGCCGATATTCAGGTTCCTGATTTAGAAACCCGTATGGCAATTTTGCAGAAAAAAGCTGAATACGATAATCTCAAAATTCCTGCTGATGTACTACATTACATTGCTGCTAGCTATACCTCTAATATCCGCGAATTGGAGGGAGCTTTAGTCAGAACCGTTGCCTATATTTCCATTTCAGGCTTGCCAATGACGGTAGAAAATGTTGCGCCCGTTCTCAATCCTCCCAAGGAGCCTGTAGAAGTCTCCGCCGAGATGGTTTTGAGTGTGGTGACGGAAATGCTAAATATTGATCTCGCTGATCTCTTAGGTAATTCCCGTCGCCGTGAAATTAGTCAAGCGCGTCAATATGTGATGTACTTAATGCGTCAACATACTAATCTAAGCCTTCCCAAAATCGGTGAAGCTGTCGGTGGTAAAGACCATACAACCGTGATGTATAGCTGCGAAAAGGTGGCGCAATTACAATCTACCGATGGCGATATTGCCCAGTTGTTGCGGCAGTTAAGCGATCGCATTTACTTCATTGCCCAATCTAAAAATTAATATGTCTTCTCTCCCCGTCGGCTTTCCCGCACCCACACCTAATGGCATCATCGAAGTCAAGCAATATCCTGCCTATCGCTCAGGGACATATACCTATGAGGGTAATCTGCGTGAAGCAACTGGTTATGCTTTCAATCCACTATTTCGGCATATCAGTAGTAACAATATTGCGATGACCACGCCTGTAGAAGCTCGCTATCCCAGTGAGACCATCGATCAGCCAGTGCAAAGGGGCAAAGCAAAAGTATCTTTTCTATACAACAATAATGGTATTAGTCCCCAACAAATATCGCCAGATATTCAAGTGGAAGATCATCCGCCGATGTTGGTGGTGAGTTTGGGTGTGCAGGGAGCCTATGGTTATGAGAGCTATCAAGGACATATTGCTAAGTTAAAGGAATGGCTAGCCCATCATTCCGAATATGCGATCGCAGGGGAACCAAGGGAATTTCTCTATGATTCTCCCTATACGCCAGCACCACTCAAGCGCCGCGAAGTCCAAATTCCCATTCGCTGCATTTAAAATAATAGGACTTACGCAAGCCTAACTCTTAAATACGTTACATCAAGATACTTAGCTTCCCCAAATATAGATGGAACCATTTTCCATTTTAAAAATTCTCGCACTTTCACCATTGGTATCTTCTTCGCCACGCTGTTGGTAGACTAGACCACCACGCTCATCGGTATATAAGTAGCTCAACTTAGGACGAACTTCTCACGGAGTACACCGACATGATCCAAAACTAACCAATCGTTTGCAATGCGAACAATTGATTAGGGAGATTGATTTCTCATCCATTTAAGCCATTGCACCATAGAACTCCAACCATTGAGATGATGTAACTGGGGTGCGCGAGCTTTGACTAAACTATCAACAGATCGCAAAGCAGCAAACTGCAAACCCAAGAAACTATCAACAGCCGCATGTGGTCCCCCCAAAGTGGCTGCTCCTGAAGCATATACCCTTCCCTCATGATTACGCAGTTCTGGAATTTCAAAATCATTCGTTACACTCAATCGACCTAACGCATTTGTAGGAATGTTATAGCAATCTAGCAAATCAGCGAATAGCGGATTCGTCTGCACCTTCGCATCTAAACCTGTCGCATCAATAATGAAATCTGCAGTTAATTGCAAGACTCCTTCCATTTGTCGCGGACGAATATAGGTGGCTGTGCGGCGATCGCTCAATTGTTCCACCTTCTCCACATCACCAAAAGTAATCTGATACCAGCCCTCATTTAGTCCCGTTTGCACAATCCTTTTCCAATCATAGCGATCGGCTGTCGTCGTGCCACCCCAATCCTTTAACAAAGCTTGCCTTGTCTGCGGATCTGCTTCTTCCAATACTGCGCGTAAATCCCCACCCCAACAAGCCTTAGGCCAGTTAAAAGGTTGAAACTCATAATGATTTTCCACGGTGCGCTGGGCGCGTCCATAGCGATTGCCTTGGGCTTTAGGAGATCGCATTAAATGCAAGAGATTAATTTTTTGCTGTGGTGATCGCTGTCGCACTTCATAAATACGTTGTACAATCCGCGAAGCGACTATGCCACGTCCACGAATTAACACTGTACCACCATGATTTTGTAAATGTTCGTAAATGTGCTCATGTTCCTCATAGCCATTCACCACTGCTCGAAAGTCCTCAGTTTCACTGCGATATGCTTGAAGATCTGGCAAAAACTGAATTGCCGCATAACCCATAGCCAAATGCAGGTACTTGGCAATTAAAAAAGCATGATTCCCACGTCCCAGAGAATAGGCGATCGCATAACGCCCGTCAGTAGTTTTACGAATGGAACGTACTCTTCCATAGCGATAGATCTTGTCCCATCCAATACGGCTAGCTTCGCGATCGATAGAATCAAACACATGCCCTGATCGAGGTGTATAGGTTTCGGCGAAGTCAGGCTCAGCAAAGACTTGCCAGAGATATCGCCAAGCTTTGTCAATCTTACCGTGAGTGAAGTCATGCCATGACTCGCGCCATGCGTAACTCGGAAATCCCCAAATATTGTCAGGACAGGAATCAGAATTAGAGCGCAGTCTTTCATGTAACGGAATTTGCGAATTTAGACATAGGCGCTTGTATCGTGCATAGGGTTGTGGCTCTAAACCAATGGCAACGATCTGATCCATTGTCACGCCAAAAATCCGTAGATAGTCAGCCCAAATATAACTTCCAAGTCCACCACCGATTGCTCCGTAGGTTGTCTGATGCACTTGTAATCCCAACCCATACAAAGATTGAACTTCTACATTCGGTAATTGAAAGAAATCTGGAGGGAATGTTCGATTAGTTTCTGAGCTTTGTCCTCTATTTACAGGCTGTGAAATTGCTGGATTCGTTTGGGAATGGATTAATCCTGTTTCAGGATTAAAGAGAATTGTGGGATCAGAAGCTGAGAGTTTATTACCTGAGTTACTTGATGAATTCAGTGGCGATCCTGTAATAATAGTTTGATTCGTTGATGGCAAATCAAAGGTGATCGCAACTTCATAGCGCCCAATCGTTAAGCGATCGCCACTCGCTAGCGTACTCCGCAATCCCAATCCCTTCTCCAGTAAAGCCCCATTTAACAAAACTCCATTAGTACTATTTTGGTCAATTACTACCACATTACCCTGCTCGAATACCAGCAAAGCGTGGTATCGCGACACCGAGCGATCGCTTAATACTAAAGGCGATACCTGATTGCCATCTAAGTCATTGGGTAAAGTATTTTGGTCTTTGCCAATCGCGATCGGTAATCTTAACTGCAAGCTCTGCTGCTGATTCGTATTAATTTCCAGCCAACTTAACTGAACCAAAATTTGCATATTTTCCAATGGGTTAAGAGAATTGAATTACTTAAGGTAGGGGCAAAATACTACTAGCGGCTCCAGCCAAGGAAGTACCACACCAAGGACATACCAAGGTTATCTTTTCATAGCTAGAAATCTTGGCGCACTTAGGATTTGGGCATTGCAATCCATAGACCTGATTAGGATTGTTATGAGGAGTTGATATAGATCTTGTGGCAGATTGAGTAACAATTTCAGTAATTTGCAAAACTTGATGTCCCAATGCTATCTCACTATTTTGCTGAAGCTCAATTTCCTGCTGCACTAACCTCTTACCGTCAACAACTGGCGGATTCGATTCACGCATATTTCTTAGACAAAATTTTTGTTTCTGTGGGTCAAAATAAATCACCACATGCAATCCTGACACAGTGGGATCGGATAACACTAAATCACACCTTGCAGGGTCGCGCCCAATCCGCACCATCGTTAGACCAATCCTATAGTGTTTCGTAAAGCCAGTTTCCACCCACACCAGTGTTAATTCAGACATAATAGCCCTTAATGCTTGATCCTAAATATAGCGTTTTCCTGTCTTTTCGATAATATGTTTGTACAGCGCTTTGCGCTTACTCAAAACCCAGAAATATTTTTGAAAGTGGCGCTTTGCGCCACTTTCAAAAATATTTCTTTACTACTCAAAGCCTAAATATGTTTGTATTCTCATCGTAGATGAGAATACAAACATATTTAGGACTTACGCAATATCCCTGTAATAAATTACGGGCTGAAAGCTTAACCCCTTTAAAACGGTTTGATTACAGACTTTCTTGAGTCCGCTTTAGCTGACTTTAGCTTTGAGCCAAGAACTTGAGTTCTTGGTTATTTTGCGTAAGTCCTAATATTATGATTTCATCCTACAAAAAGTCCTAACATTAATTTCTATGACACCGACATTACTGGGAAGATGGCAAACTCGCCTCTTACTTTTTGGAACATTGGGAATACTGATTACCATTCCCTTTAGCCTAATCAATAGCGATGCAATCTACTTCCAAGTTTTACTAAGTATTGCTGTTCTAGGATTTATTTGGGATATTGTCTACAATCTACTTCAGCAATTACGTTGGGATCATGATTGGTCAGCACTGTGGCAGTTAGTCGCAGGAATTTGGGAAGCTTTTTTCTTTTATTTTCCATTTAAATTTCTACTCGGTAATGTCTTGAAATTACCTTGGTTTAGTTCAGAGATTCCCTTCGACAAGTTTTTACTACATTACATATGCATATGGCTAGTCATTTTTACAGCCTCTCAAACGATCATGCGAGTAATCTTTCCCCGTTGGCGATTTCATGGAGGTGAGTGGCTCTAAAGCGAACGGGGGTATCCATACATGCCCTGCTTTTAGATAAGCTATTTTTCTGAATTATCTATAGATGTTTCGTTAAACCATTTTGCAGCGAAATTTAATCTAAAAAGCTTTATCCTTAATTTCCCACGCTTTATCGGGAAATTGGGTCTAAAACCCCGTCCTTCTAGGACGGCTTTGTATTAATCTATGCTATAACATACAGCATAAGACTTACTAAATCCATGTTAGTACTTGAAG
>Ga0209972_10000838_pt1 | contig 29712 bp, 21 predicted proteins | sample NOAtaG_7_FD_187302 | JGI IMG/M metagenome (GOLD analysis project Ga0209972, IMG submission 187302) | Freshwater lake microbial communities from Lake Erie, under a cyanobacterial bloom - NOAA_Erie_Diel1S_2200h metaG (SPAdes) (version 2) | ecosystem: Environmental > Aquatic > Freshwater > Lake ...
CCGCAGGTCAGCCCCATGCCCTTCTCCCCGGCCCCCGCCCCCATGGCCCCGCCCCCTGCTGCACCCGCGTCCGCTGCCCCTTATGGCGGCGTCCTCGCAGGCCCCGGCATGGGCTCCTCCGCGGATCTCTACCCCGCCCCGCGCCCGCCCCAGTCCCAGCCCCAGCCCCCCACCGCCTGAGCCGACCGCTCACGCTCGGGCACATCCCATGTTCGCACCAGGCCCGGCCCCAGCGCCGGGCCTTTTTCATCCCCGTACGGTTCCCTCTCCCATGCCCAGCCTGTCCGTCGCATCCCTCCTGACCCCAGCGCCCGCAGCCGCCGCGGTCAGCGCTGCGTCCCTCTCCGTGCCCATCCTCGCCGGCATCGCCGTCCTCGGCCTGCTCGCCGGCGTGCTCGGCGGCCTCGCCGGCGTCGGCGGGTCCATGGTCATGCTCCCCGGCCTCCACGCCCTCCTCGGCGACGAACCGCCCGCCATCCACCACCTCTACATGGCCGCCGCCATGGTCGTCAACGTCGCCGTCGCCCTCCCCGCCGCCCGTCGGCACGCCCAGGCCGGTGCCGTCCGCAAAGACCTCCTCCCCCCGCTCCTGCTCTCCACCGTCATCAGCGTCCTCGTCGGCGTCGTCGTTTCCAATCAGGTCGGCGGCGACGGCCTCCGCATCGCCCTGGCCGCCTTCATCGGCGGTTACTGCCTCTGGAACCTCATCCGCCTCGCCCGCAACACCCCCGAGCACCCGCCCGAAGCCCAGCGCACCGAACGCTGGCGCCTCGCCCTCAGCGGTGCCGCCACCGGCTTTGTCGGGGGCCTCCTGGGCCTCGGCGGCGGCGTGCTGCTCGTGCCCATGCTCCAACTGTGGTGCCGGCTTGATCTCCGCGCCAGCATCGCCACCAGTTCCTCAGTCATCTGGATCAGCGCCCTGGTCGGCTGCTCGCTCAAACTCGCCACCCTTCACCAGCACGACCAGTCCATCTGGCTCGCCCTGCTGCTGGCCGCGCTCCTCGCCCCCACCGCCATCCTCGGCGCCCGCTGGGGCGCCGCCCTCACCCACAGCCTCCCCCTCCGCGCTGTCCGCGCCGCCATCACCAGCATCCTGCTGGTCGCCGCCCTGCGGCTCGCCGGGGTGATCTGATCTTCTTCGCTTTGCAGCCGCCCCCAGGCCCCCGCCGTCCCGTTCACACCGTGCGGTAGTTCCGCATCATGCCCATGTCCTCATGCGGCAGGTTGTGGCAGTGATACACAAACAGCCCCTTGTAGTCCGTCCACTTCATCAAGAACCGCACCGTCTCCCCGGGCATGATCAGGAACGTGTCCTTCCAGCCCGCGTCCACCAGCCCGTCCTTCACCGTGTTGTAGTTGGTCAGATACGCCCCCGTCCCGTTCATCGTCCGCGACAGGATCTGGAACTGCCGCCCGTGCCAGTGCATCGGGTGCGCTGTTGACCGGGGCACCGGCAACGCCGGGTTCACCAGATCGACGACCTCCAGCGCCCCCGCAGGCACCACCTCGTTGGCCGCCGTCGCCTCCATCTCAAACATCGCGTTGTTCAGGTGATACCCCATCCCCGCCATAAAGCTGATCGGATACGTCCGCGGATTGCTCTGATTCACCGCGTCCGCCAGCCGGTACGGGTCGATCCGGCTCAGCGTGCTCGGCAGCGTCAGGCTCTCCGGCTCCTGCCGCGTCACATCAAACCGCACCAGATTGATGTTCGCCGACCCCTGCCCCGAGCCCGCGCCGCTGAACGTCGTGCTCCGCAGCGTCACCGACGAGCCCACCGTCTGGTTCCGCAAGTCCGCCCACAGTTCCACACGCTCCCCGGGCGCGAGCATCACATACGGGTACGTCCGGGGCTCGGCCAGCAGCCCGCCGTCATTGCCGATCACCACCATCGGCACCGGCGAACTCCCCCCGGTGAACTGCAACTTGTAGATCCGCGACGCCGACCCGTTGAGGATCCGCAGCCGGTGCACCCGCGTGCCAACCTGCCGCACCATGTTCTGCACCCCGTTGACGAACACGTTTGTCCCCCAAAAGCCGTTGACCATGTCCGCCGTGTACAGAAACTGGTTGTCCGGATCGAACCGCCGGTCCTGAATCACCAGCGGAATGTCCCGCTCCCCCCGGGGCAACGCCAGCACCTGCTCCTCGTCGTCCTCCACGATGAACAAACCCGCCAGCCCCATGTTCACCTGCGCCCCGGTCCGCATGTCCGGGTGCGGGTGATACCAGTACGTCCCCGCCCGGTTCAGCACGCTGAACACCACGTCCTGGCTCTGCCCCGGCCCGAACGCAAACCGCGGGTGCCCATCAACCGTATCCGGCACATCCAGCCCGTGGTAGTGCGTGATCGTCGGTTCGGCCAGGTTGTTCACCGTGCGGATGCGGATCGTCTGCCCCCGCTTCGCCCGCACAATCGGCCCCAGCCACGACCCCACCGGGCTGACCATCTCCGCCGGCCCCTGCCGCACCGTCACGCCGTACCGCCACACCGTCGTCGGCGGCCCAGCCAGCACCTGCTCGCTGTCTGGGCTCAGCGTGAACTCCAAACTCGCCGAGTGCCACGGATCGGTCTCTCGCAACTCCAACCGCTTGCGCGGGCTGGCCGCAACGCTGCCCAGCAGCGGGCCGCCCAGCACGCCCACGCCCAGCCCCACGCCGGCCGCCGCACTGCGACGAAGCAATTCCCGACGCGACAGGGCGACCTGCTCTTGTGACGGTCTCTTCACGCGTGGCTCTCAGAACTCCCGCCGCCGCGGCCCAACGCGGCAACCGCGCCCGGCCGTCTCCTGCAAGATACCGCCCCGCATCGCATGCAGCCCGACGATCCCAGCGTTTCCCCGCAAAATCCCCAGATCCGGGCAAACCTCGCCGGAGCGCCCCGCCGCTGCTTCTCGGACACACGCGCAGCCCGAAGCATCCGGCGTCGAAAGCCGGACCCGCCCCATTGCCCGCTTGCTACCCTCTTCGTCGTGGGTTGGGATCTTCACCGCATGCTGCCCGATGCTCTGCTTCCCAAGCCGCCCTACGCCAACGTCCGCCCGAGGCCGCCCGCTCGCGCTCCGGCGCCCGCGTTCACGCTGATTGAAGTCCTGGTGGTGATTGCGGTGATCGCCATCCTCGTCGGTGTGCTCCTGCCGGCCCTCCGCAGCGCCCGCGAGGCCGCCCGCTCAACGCAGTGCCTGAGCAACCTCCGCCAGACCTTTCTCATCTGCCGCTCCTACGCCGATGAAAACCGCGGCCTCGGCCCAGCCATCGGCCAGCCCTACGCCGCCCTCCCCAACTGGGCCCTGGTGGTCCAGCAGAACGCCGGACGACAGGGCACCACCGGCAACGATCTGTACGTCGCCAATGCCATCGTCGTCTGCCCCTCCAGCCGCGCGTTCTACGGCCTGGAGATGACCCGCACCTACGCCATGAACGCCACCGGTCACGCCGGCCGCCCCGGCGACATCGGCAACTTCGACGCCCCCGCCCAGCAGGCCCACATCCGCTTTGATCGCGTGCAGGACACCTCCGCCGCCGTCCTCCTGCTCGACTCGGCCGCCCCCGCCCCCGGCCCCGCCCAGCCGCCCGCCACCCGCACCTCCAGCGTGATCGACTTCCGCGATGACGACCACGTCCGCCTCCGCGTGGGCCGGGTGCACGGCGCCAGCCGCGCCGGCGTGCTCGACGGCGGCTTCAACGCCGCCCGCTTCGACGGGTCAGCCGGTTCCTACCGCGAGATTCCCACAACGTGGGTCAAGCCCCTGCCCTGACCGGCCAGGCCTCTCGCCCGGTTCGCCCGCCGTCAATCACGACGAGCCTTCGCGCATCCGCGTCACGCCCTCCGGGAACGGATAGCACGGGAACACGCCCACGTGCCCCAGCTTCCACATCCGCGGAGCCGGGTACACGTCACCCCTGAATCCCGCGGCATACATCGTGCCCAGAACTGCCTCAAAGCTCGGCTCGCGGCCGTCCGGGCCGGACAGCCGGTTGGCATGGGCGTTCAAGAACGACACGCTGGCGATCGGCAGCCGCTCCTTGCGGTCCTGCACCATCCGCGTCACGGTCGAGAACCCACGATGCAGGTCATCCAGCGTGAAGTGGTCTCGCCCGTGCGGACGCAGCATCGCCAGGATCAGCACGCTGTCCAGATCGAACTTCAGCACATACGGCTCGCGATCGCGAGCGGCATGGATCGAGACCGACTCCTGAAACATCCGGGCGTAGTTGGTGACCGCGTTCACCGTCCACTGCGACGTGCTGACGGTGCCCACGAGTTGGGCGATGATGCCGTGGCTGTTGTCGGCGTCGTTCACGCCGACGACGATGGCCCGGTAGCGGCCATCCAGCACGTCACGGAACATGTCCTGGCCCCACATGATCCGCAGTCGCTCGCGAGCGGACACGGTGGCCATGGCCGCGGGGTCGGTCTTGCCGGCCGGCAGCAGCGTGAGCCGCTCGGGCGCGTGGTCGGCGGCGAGCAGGTGCTCGGCGTCGCCTTCGTAAAGACGGATGGGCGGAATCGGTGTCGGACCGGACGCGGCAGGGCGGGCAGCGGCCATGATCGGATCCTCCGGGGCGGAACGCCGCTGCACCTACAGCCGGGCAGCGAAACTCGCTGCTTCAGCATATCGGGCCATGGCACAGCAAGCCAACAGCGGTCCGCCGGGGCGGGCCTGACCAGACGTGCGCAGGCCTCAAGGCCCGCGACGCGAGGCGGCAGGCGCGACGTGTCAGCGGCGTTCCGGTGCCGGCTAGACGGCAGCGCGAAATCAGGCCCGCGGACCGGCTCAGGGCAGCGATACCCGCCAAAGCCGGCAAGCCGAAACGGCCCCGCCGAAGCAGGACAAGCCCATGAGATGCGAGGAAATGGCCCCTGGGATCAGAAGTTCGATCCACACCACCCACCCAGCCGCCCAGCACACTGGCCCAATGCGGGGAGAACCAGCACGTCCCTAGCGTGGGGCGGATCAACCAGCCCCACCAACGAGAACGGGCCGACCCAGACGGCAGCCAGGTGCGACCGAACTCAACAAACCAATCTGAAGCGAAGCCCACCTGAGCACCCCAACCACGCCACCCAACCCTGGAGGCCCTGGAGGCGGTACCAACCCCAACACCCAGAGCCCCTCCGAACCCCACTGATCCTCACGAAACAAAAAGAAAAGAACCCCATCAGGTTTACCTGACGGGGTTCAAAATCCGGCGACGACCTACTTTCCCGCTGAGCAGTATCATCGGCACCGCTGGCTTAACTGCTGTGTTCGGGATGGGAACAGGTGTTGCCCAGCGGTTGTGGTCACCGAAAAAACTGGCGATCGCCGTTAGGCGAGCGCCGGTCAATTGACCGGTGCGGACGGAAGAATGCTGAAGACGAACTACTGAGACGACTCTTTGATGGAGCCTGTCAAATCGGTGCCGTTGAACACGGCACAGGATTGACGGCCGACCTTTGACCGTTCGTACCACTCCACTGAGGGCCTCTCAGCCCTTGCATGCGTGGCCGATCAACCTGGTGGTCTACCAGGGGTCTCACGTCTTACGACAAGCAAACCTTGTTTTGAGGGGGGCTTCCCGCTTAGATGCTTTCAGCGGTTATCCCTGCCGTACGTAGCTACCCAGCGGTGCACCTAGCGGCGCAACTGGATCACCAGGGGTACGTCCAACTCAATCCTCTCGTACTAAAGTTGACTCCTCTCAAGTTTGCAACACCCACAACAGATAGGGACCGACCTGGCTCACGCCGGTCTGAACCCAGCTCGCGTACCACTTTAATCGGCGAACAGCCGAACCCTTGGGACCGCCTTCAGCCCCAGGATGTGATGGGCCGACATCGAGGTGCCAAACCGCGCCGCCGCTATGGACGCTCGGGCGCGATCAGCCTGTTATCCCCGGGGTACCTTTTATCCGTTGAGCTACGACCCTTCCACTCGGGATCGCAGGATCACTATGACCTACTTTCGTAACTGCGCGACCCGTCGGTCTTGCAGTAAAGCCGGCTTATGCCATTGCACTCTTGGCACGGTTTCCATCCGTGCTGAGCCGACCTTTGCACTCCTCCGTTACCTTTTTGGAGGAGACCGCCCCAGTCAAACTGCCCAGCTTCCACTGTTCCTCGCCCAGATTCATGGGTGTCGAGGTTAGGCCACAAACGTAAACAGGGTGGTATTTCACCGGTGCCTACTCATGGCCAAAACCATGAGGTCAAAGGCTCCCACCTATCCTACGCAGTTCATGCTCGTGACCAATGAAAACCTACAGTAAAGGTCCACGGGGTCTTTCCGTCTTGCTGCGGGTAGGCGGCATCTTCACCGCCACTTCTATTTCACCGAGTCGGTCGTGGAGACAGTGCTCCAGTGATTACGCTATTCATGCGCGTCGGAACTTACCCGACAAGGAACTTCGCTACCTTAGGACCGTCATAGTTACGGCCGCCATTCACCGGTGCTTAGGTCGCAAGCTTCGCTTTCGCTAACCTACTCCCTTGACATTCCGGTATCGGGCAAGCGTCACTCTGTATACATCGACTTGCGTCTTAGCACAGAGCTGTGTTTTTGATAAACAGTTCCCAGAGCCTTTTCTCTGCGCCCGCTCTTGCGAGACGGGCCCCCTTATCGCGAACTTACGGGGTTAAATTGCCTAGTTCCTTCACGACCGTTCTCTCGAGCGCCTGAGGCTATTCGCCTCGCCTACCTGTGTCAGTTTTAGTACGGGCACGCCCGGTTTTTCGAGGAAGCCCCTTTCTTCACATTGGCCTCAAGGGCCTGGACATCTAGCAGTCCCGTGAAGTCCGGAGCTTCGTCACCATATTGGGCATTGGCGCAGGAATGTTGACCTGCTTTCCATCGACTACGCTTTTCAGCCTCGTCTTAGGTCCCGGCTAACCCTGGGCGGATTTACCTTCCCCAGGAAACCTTAGGCTTACGGCGAGCGTGATTTTCACACGCTTTATCGTTACTCAAGCCCGCATCCTCACTTGTTATCGCTCCACGACGCGTTCCCACATCGCTTCACCGCAATAACAATGCTTCCCTACCACTCTTTCGAGTCCGCGGCTTCGGCGTTGTACTTATCCCCGATAATTATCGGCGCCAGGATCCTCGTCCAGTGAGCTGTTACGCACTCTTTAAATGGTGGCTGCTTCTAAGCCAACATCCTGGATGTCTCTGCACCCTGACTTCCTTAAAAACTAAGTACAACTTAGGGGCCTTAGCCGGCGATCTGGATTTTTCTCCTTTTGACTTCGGATATTGTCACTCGAAGTCTTTCTCCCGGGATACAACTATCGGTATTCGGAGTTTGGTTGGACATGGTGATCGGGTAGACCCCATTGTCCATCCAGTCGCTCTACCCCCGATAGTCAATCCCGAGGCTACCCCTAAAGGTATTTCGGGAAGAACAAGCTATCTCCCAGTTTGATTACACTTTTAGTCCTCCCGTCAGTTCATCGCAGAACTTTTCAACGTTCACGCGTTCGACCCTCCAGACGGAGTTACCCGTCCTTCAGTCTGACCAACGGTAGATCACAAGGTTTCGTGTCTAGCCCGTACGACTGGGCGCCCGTTTCGGACTCGCTTTCGCTCCGCCTCCGGCCCGTTAGGCCTTAGGCTCGCCGTACAGACTAACTCGCGGGCTCATTATGCAAAAGGCACGCCGTCACTCCTTACGGAGCTCCGACCGCTTGTAAGCACACGGTTTCAGGTGCTCTTTCATTCCCCTTGTCGGGGTGCTTTTCATCTTTCAGTCGCCTTACTGATTCGCTATCGGTCGTCAAGGAGTGCTCAGCCTTGGAGAGTGGACTCCCCATATTCAAACCAGGTTCCCCGAGCCTGATTCTACTCGAGGGCATAGCCGCCTATTGACTACAGGACTTTCACCTTCTTTGGTCCGGCATTCCATCCGGTTCGCTCACATCGACGGTTTATCCGCTTTCGCTCGCCGCTACTTACGGAGTCGCGTTGCTTTCCTTTCCTGTGGGTACTTAGATGTTTCAGTTCCCCACGTTCGCTTCTTGCACCTATGCATTCAGTGCAAGATACCCTTTCGGGTGGGTTGCCCCATTCGGAAATCCCAGGATCACAGTTCGGTTACCAACTCCTCTGGGCTTATCGCAGGTTCCTGCGTCCTTCATCGCCTCTTGACGCCAAGACATCCACCGTGTGCCCTTGATGGCCGGCCGTCAATCGCATGCCGTGCTCGATTTGCATCTTGCACACCACCGACTGGGGCCTCCTTCAAAGAGCCGATTCGTTCAGCCGCTCATCACGGCCAAACGGTTTGAGTCTCAGATTCGCTCGTATTCAGCATGACACCCTGCATGGGTTCGCCTGTCGGTCCTCGAACTTTGAGGTGACAGACCACGCAGGGGTCTTCCGTCCGTATCCGGTTGTCAAACAAGGTTCTGAGCGGCTTGAGGCGTACCTTGCGGCTTGCCCGTCGGTCGTCAGGTCCACAGTTCGGTGCGATCTGTGGGGCGGGAAGTATTGCCCCCCCTCACCCTCTCGTCAAGCTGGTGTTCAAAATTCCCTCGCGCCCACACCCCCTTCCTGCCCCTCTCGGGGTCTTTTTCCCATTTCCGACCACCTTTCCACGACCCATCCACGATCTGCCATCCCGTTCGTTCGGATAACGGACGGTATTTAGCCCGCTTCACACTCCAGTCATAAGGCCTATTGCTGACCATCCGCCCGCCGCCGCCCGCTCGTTCACCACCCACTCCCAGCCTCCTTCACGAGGCAGCCTCGTTCTGGCCTGGTCCGCCTTCTCCAGCCTCTCTCCGCCCCTCCCCCCCATCCGCCTCCAGCACCGCCCGTCCGCCTCCGGCCGTCCGCCCGCTCCTGCTTCTGTCCGGCCCGCCACGCTTCACAGACACCCAGCTGCATCAGATTCGCGACCCAACCGACCGCACCCATGCCCCACATGTGACCTCGTGCCGGACAACCTCCACCTTCCGCCCGCTACGCTCGGCCCATGCCCCCAGCGTCCGGCCCTGATGTCCTGCCGCCCGCAGCCCCCGCCGCCCCCGGCGGCAGCCCTTCGCCCGCCGGCCCGCAGGCCTCGCCGCCCCTGCTCCAGGTCACCGATCTCGTCAAGCACTTCCCCGTCCGGGGTGGCGTGCTCAACCGCGTTCAGGGCAAGGTCCACGCCGTCAACGGCGTCTCCCTCTCCGTCCGCAAGGGCGAGACCCTCGGCATCGTCGGCGAGTCCGGCTGCGGCAAGAGCACCCTCGGCAAACTCATCCTCCGCCTGATTGAGCCCACCTCCGGCTCCATCCGCTTTGACGGCCAGGAACTCACCGGCCTGGGCCACAGCCAGATGATGCCCCTCCGCCGGCGGATGCAGATCATCTTCCAGGACCCCTACTCCTCCCTCAACCCACGCATGACCGTCCGGCAGATCCTCGCCGAGGCCATCGCCCACCACGGCATCATCGTCACCGACGACTACGCCGGCGAGCTGGAGCGCTACATCGATCAGCTCCTCCAGCGGGTCGGCCTGAGGCCCGAGGCCAAGCACAAGTTCCCGCACGAATTTTCCGGCGGCCAGCGGCAGCGCATCGGCATCGCCCGCGCTCTGGCCGTCAAGCCCGAGTTCCTCGTCGCCGACGAGCCCGTCTCCGCCTTGGATGTCTCCATTCAGGCCCAGGTGCTCAACCTGCTGATGGACCTCAAGGACGAGTTCGGCCTCACCCTGGTCTTCATCAGCCACGATCTCAAAGTCATCGAGCACTTCTGCGACCGCGTGCTGGTGATGTACCTCGGCCACGTGGTCGAGCAGGTCCCCTGCATGGACCTCCACCAGCGGGCCTTGCACCCCTACACCCGTGCCCTGCTGGGCGCCAACCCGATCGACGACCCCGCCGAACGCCGCCCCCTCACCGTCCTGCAGGGCGACGTGCCCAGCCCCTATGACCTGCCCACCGGCTGCCCCTTCGCCGGCCGCTGCCCCCTGGTCACCGACCGCTGCCGCACCGAGATGCCCCCCTTCACCGCCCGCAGGCCCGACCAGTCGGTCGCCTGCTGGGCCGTGCCCGAGAACGCCGGCCCCACCCCGGCCTGATTCCGATCAGGCACCCGTCCAGCTACCCCGCCAACCACCCGCTTGGCCACCCGCCCCGGCAGGCCGGTCCCCAGACCCGCTCGGCTATCCTCGGCCCCGCATTTCTCCCTCCTCTTCGCCTTCTCCCCTCACCCCAACCCTCCTCCCCTCACACCCCACGGAGCCCCCGCCATGGAAGCCGGCATCGTCGGCTTGCCCAACGTCGGCAAGTCCACCACCTTCAACGCCCTCACCAAGGCCAACGCTCTGGCCGCCAACTACCCCTTCGCCACCATTGAGCCCAACGTCGGCGTGGTCCCCATCCCCGACCCGCGTCTGGCCACCATCCAGAAGTACATCAAGACCCAGAAGGTCGTCCCCGCCGCCCTCCGCCTGGTCGACATCGCCGGCATCGTCAAGGGCGCCAGCAAGGGCGAGGGCCTGGGCAACAAGTTCCTCTCCCACATCCGCGAGGTCGACGCCATCCTCCACGTCGTCCGCTGCTTCACCAAGGCCCCCGGCGGCGAGCAGATCACCCACGTCGACGGCAACGTGGACCCCATCCGCGACATCGAGACCATCGAGACCGAGCTCATCCTCGCCGACCTGGAGACCATCGACTCCGCCCTCCCCAAGGCCGAGCGCTCCGCCAAGAGCGGCGACAAAGAGGCCATCGCCCGCCTGAGCGTCCTCAAGAAGCTCCACCCGGTGCTCAACCAGGCCAAGCCGGCCCGGGGCGTCATCGCCTCGCTGACCGACCCGGAAGAGAAGAAGGTCGTCAAGTCCCTGGGCATGCTCTCCAGCAAGCCCGTGCTCTACATCGCCAACGTCGATGAGGACGACATCCACGGCCAGGGCGAGTTCGCCCAGCGTGTCCGCGCCCGCGCCGCCGAGGAGAAGATGCAGGTCGTCCCCATCTGCGCCCGCATCGAGAGCGAACTGGCCCCGCTGGCCGAGGACGAGCAGAAGGAAATGCTCGCCATGTACGACATGCAGGAGCCCGCCCTGGCCAGCCTGGCCCGTGCCGCGTACAAGCTCCTGGGCCTGCAGAGCTTCTACACCGCCGGCGAGAAGGAAGTCCGCGCCTGGACCGTCCCCGTCGGCGCCACCGCCCCGCAGGCCGCCGGCGTCATCCATTCCGACTTTGAACGCGGCTTCATCCGTGCCGAGATCTACTCCGTCGCCGACCTGGAGAAGTACCACTCCGAGAAGGCCATCAAGGAGGCCGGCAAGATGCGCATCGAAGGCAAGGACTACGTGATGCACGACGCCGACGTCTGCCACTTCCTGTTCAACGTCTGATCAGCCGCACCGTCCGTCACCCGCTTGGCATGCCCGCCCGTCGTCCATCCAGGCCCGCCCGGCCGCGGCCCCGGTCCACATCCGGGGCCCGGCCACCGGCCCGCCACATGGTGCTCCTGGGCGGGGGCGGGTTCTCTGCCGACCCCGCCGACACCACGCTCGATGACTACACCCTCGCCCTCACCGGCGTCGCCCGTCCCCGTGTCTGCTTTCTCCCCACCGCCTCCGGCGACGCGCTCAGCTACATCGAGAAGTTCCGCGACGCTTTCGGCCCATCCCGCGCCCGGGCCTCCTTCCTGCCCCTGTTCCGCCGCAACCCCGGCCAGAACCCCGCCGAGCACCTCCTCGCCCAACACGTCATCTACATCGGCGGCGGCAACACCGCCAACGCCCTGGCCGTGTGGCGGGTTCACGGGGTGGACAAAGCCCTGCTGGCCGCCTGGCGAAAGGGCGTGGTCATCACCGGCGTCTCCGCCGGGCTGCTCTGCTGGTTCAACGCCTGCCTGACCGACTCCTACGGCGACCTGGCCCCGCTGCAGGACGGCCTGCGCGTGCTGCCCGGCGCCGCCTGCCCGCATTACGACGGCGAGCCCGGCCGCCGTGCTGCGTTGCACGCCGCCGTCGCCACACGCGCACTTCCCGACACCCTCGCCGTGGACGACTACTGCGCCGTGCACTTCGTTGGCCGCCGCCTGCACCGGGTGCTGGCCGCCCGCCCCGACGCCACCGCCCACTACGTCACCCGCATCGGCCGCACCGTCAGCGAGGAGCCCCTGCCCGCTGACCTCCTGGAGTCCTCCGCATGACCCGCCCCGCCACCGAGGCCGTGCACCCCTACCCGCTGCTCTTCCAGCCCCTCCTCCTGGAAAAAGTCTGGGGCGGCGACCGCCTCGCCCGCTTCGGCAAGCCCGTTGCCCCGGGAGACCGCATCGGCGAGAGTTGGGAACTCGCCGACCTCGCCTCCACCTCCGCCTCCGGCGCCGGCGGCACCGCCGCCCACTCGGTCATCCGCAACGGCCCCCTCGCCGGCCGCACTATTCGCGACGCTGTTTCCGCCTGGGGACACAACCTGCTTGGGCATGCCCCTCTGGCATCACAAGGCGGCGTCGGCGAGTTCCCCCTGCTGGTCAAGTTCCTCGACGCCCGCGAGAACCTCTCCGTGCAGGTCCACCCCTCCCCGGCCTACGCCGCGGCCCATCCCGGCGCCCACCTCAAGACCGAGTGCTGGTACATCCTCCACGCCGAGCCCGGCGCCATGATCTACAAGGGCTGCAAGCCCGGCGTCACCCGCGCCCAGTGGCAGCAGGCTCTGGCCGACGGCGTCGGCAACCGCACCGTGGACCTGATGGCCGCGGTCCCCGCCGTGGTCGGCGAGTGCCACAACCTCCCCAGCGGCACCGTGCACGCCCTGGGCGCCGGCGTGGTGGTCGCCGAGGTGCAAACCCCCTCCGACACCACCTTCCGCGTCTACGACTGGGGCCGCACCGGCCGCCAGTTGCACGTCGAGCAGGCCCTGCAGTGCATCGACTACGCCCCCGCCCCGGCCGCCAGCCCCGCCGCCACGTCCTCAAGCCACGCCGCCACCGCCCACGCCCACCGCCGCCTGGTCACCACCGCCTACTTCACGCTCGATGAATCCCGCCCCGCCGCGGGCCAGCGGACCACCGTCCTCCCCGACCACGCGTCCACGCCGTCCACCCCCACCGCCGCCGTGCTGATGGTCGTGGGCGGCGCCGGCCGTCTGGTCTCAACCACCCACGCCTTCGCCGATCTCACCGTCACCGCCGGCGACACCGTGCTGGTCCCCGCCGCCATCGCCCCCTGGGCCGAACTGCTCGCCGACTCCGCCATCACCGCCCTGCACGCGCTGTTGCCCGCCGGGGCCTGAGCGCAACCCGGCCCTCACGCCCGACCTCACGCCAAGCGGCCATCCACCAGCCGCACCACCCGGTCCGCCCTCGCCGCCACCTCCTGGTCGTGCGTCACCATCACCGTCGCCAGCTTCTCGCTGGCCCGGTGCCCGGCGAGTGCATCGAGGATCGTCCCGCCGGTCACCCGGTCCAGGTTGCCCGTCGGCTCATCGGCCAGCAGCACCGCCGGACGGTTGATCAGCGCCCTCGCAATCGCCGTCCGCTGCCGCTCACCGCCGGAGAGTTCCGCCGGCCGGTGACCCAGCCGGTGCCCCAGCCCGAAGCTCTCCAGCAGCGCCTTGGCCCGCTCGGTCACCTCCGCCGCCTTGTACCGCAGCCGCCCCTGGCGGATCATCGCCGCCACCGTCACGTTCTCCATCACCGTCAGTTCCGGCAGCAGGTGGTAAAACTGGAACACAAACCCCACCCGCTCGCTGCGGTAGCGGTCCAGCCCGCCCATGCCCATGGCGCTCAGCGGCGTGCCGTCGAACACCACCTCGCCCTTGCCCGCATCCGGCCGGTCCAGCCCGCCCAGGATGTGCAGCAGCGTGCTCTTGCCCGAGCCCGATGAGCCCAGGATCGCCACAAACTCCCCCGGCTCCACCGTCACGCTCACCCCGCGCAGCACCGGCACATCCACCTTGCCCAGGCGGTAGGTCTTGTGCACGTTGGTTGCGTTCAGCAATGCCATGGTCGCTCGTGTGGTTCCCGAAAAATCAGCTTCTCGCTCACTCAAACCGCAACGCCCGCACCGGGTCCAGCGTCGCCGCCCGAATCGCCGGGATGATCGCCCCGAGCAGCGAGAACACCAGCCCCGAGATCAGCACGATCACCGCCCGCACCGGCTCGATGGTGTTCGGGATCGTCGTGAAGTAGTACACCCGCGGGTCCCACACCGTCACCCCCAGCACGCTCCCCATCCAGTCGTGGATCGGGTTGATGTTGCTCACCACCAGCCACGCCAGCGCCCCGCCCGCCAGCGACCCCACCACCCCGATCGCCAGCCCGTAGCGGATCCACAGCCACGCGATCCCCGCCCGCGACGCCCCCAGCGACCGCAGCACCCCGATGTCCTTGGTCTTCTCGCTGATCATCGCCCAGAAGATCGCCAGGATCAAAAAGCTCGCCGTCGCCGACACGAACCCCAGGATGAACAGCACCAGCGAGGTTTCCTTCCGCACCGCCGCGACGAACTGCGCCTGCCGCATCTCCCACGTGCGGATCAGGTTGTTCTCCCGCAGCGTCCGCGCCGCCGGCACATCCCGGTGCTTCTCGGCGAACGTCTCGTACACCTGGTCGCACGCCTCGCGCAGTTCATCCGGGCTCACCCCGTCCTTCGCCCGCACCAGCACCGTCGTCACCCGCGCCGGATCGATCCCCGTGATCACCGGCACCGCCGGCGTGCCGTCCGCGTTCAGGTCATACGGGTTGAAGGCCCCGCCGGCCGCCGGCGTGCCGCCGCTCACCGCCGACTTGGCCTCCTCCATCTTCATCATGCTCTGCGCCGCCGCCAGCGGTATGTAAATCGTCCGCCGGTCGATCTCAAACACCCCGGTGCGGAACTCGTTGGCCACCGCAAACGGCCGCGAGACCAGCCGCACATCCCGCCCCTCGCGGTCAAACGGCACCACCCGCACCGTGATCCGCTGCTGGAACGCCGGAGTCATCACGTTGGCCACGCCCCCGTCCGGCAACGCCTTGCCCAGCGACCCCAGCCTGTAGATCCCACTCGCCTCCCGCTTGCTCAGCCCCAGCATCTCAATACCCGGCACCGCCGCCCACTGCGGCACGCCGGTCTTGCTGTCCGGCTCGCTCAGGCTCAGCCCCTCCTGATACACCGCCTCAAACAACTCCTTGTACCGCGGGTCCAGCCGCACATCCTCGCCCTTGTGGTCCTTCTCCGCCGGCTTGTCCAAGGGCTTCCACCACAACGCCTGCGTGTAGTCCACCACCTCGCCATAGGTCTTGGGGTCGATCCCGCGAATGTTCACCCCCTCCACGCGGTTGTCCGGCAGGCTCACCAGCCCGAAGGTGTCGATCATCGGCGTCGCCGCCTTCACCCGCGGGTGCTCCTCCAGCAGATCGATCAGTTCGTCGTAGTGCGCGAACCCCGTGTTCGGCCACTCGATGGTCACGTCCCCCACCAGCGACCGGCCCGACTCCAGCAGCCTCGACAAAAAGCCCCCCATCACCGACCACACCGTCAGCACCATCGCCGTGCACAGCATCACCGCCACCGCCGCCAGCAGCGGCATGATCTTGCTGGTCAGGTATTTTCGCGTCAGCAGTGCCTGGTACACGTCGGTGCGTCTCGTCCTTCCTGCCCCCTATCCCCTTTACCCGCTCAGCCCTTGTGCCCCAGCAGCCGCTCGATCAGCAGCACGTGCGAGCGGGCCCCCATGTCAAAGCACTCCAGTTCAAACTTCTCGTTCGGCGAGTGCACCCGGTCGTCATCCAGCCCGAAGCCCATGAAGATCGTGTCGATCCCCAGTTCAGACTTGAGCATCCCCGCCACCGGGATCGACCCGCCGCTCTTGATCAAGGCCGCCCGCTTGCTCGTCGCCGCCTGGATCGCCCCCTGCGCCGCCTCCAGATGCGGGCTGTCAATCGGCACCGTCACGCCGTACCCGCCGTGGTGGTCGATCAATTCCCACCGGCACCCCGGCGGCGTCCGCTCCTTGCACCACGCAAAGAACGCCTTGGTGATCTTCGCCGGGTCCTGGTCGGCCACCAGCCGGAAGCTCACCTTCGCCGAGGCCATCGCCGGGATCACCGTCTTGGCCCCCTTGCCGGTGTACCCGCCCACGATGCCGTTGATCTCCGCCGTCGGCCGCCCCCACTCCCGCTCCAGCGTCGTGAATCCCGCCTCGCCCACGTCCGCCGCCGCCGAAAGCCCGATCTTCTTGAGCGCCGCCGCCGCGTTGAACCCCAGCCCCGCCCAGTTCGCCCGCTCCGCCTTGCTCAGCGGCCGCACCGCGTCATAGAACCCCGGAATCGTCACCCGCCGCTTGCCGTCGTGCAACTGCGCCAGCACCCGCGTCAACTCGGTGATCGGGTTCGGGCACCGCCCGCCCCACAGGCCCGAGTGCAGGTCCTGATTGGCCGCGTGCAGCACCACCTCGGTGTACGCCAGCCCGCGCACCCCATAGGTGATCGCCGGCTTGCCCCGGTCCAGCATCCCGGTGTCGCTGATCACGCACACCTCGCACGCCTTGAGCTGCTTCTTCCGCGAACGCACAAATGCGTCCAGGTTCGCCGAGCCCGACTCCTCCTCCCCCTCCAGCATCACCGTCAGCCGCATGCCACCCGCCGGCTTGCCGCTGGCCGCCTTCCACGCCGCCAGCGCCTCCAGAAACATCATCACCTGCCCCTTGTCATCCACCGCCCCGCGGGCCACCACCCGCTCCCCGCCCGCCTCGCCGGTGCGAGGGCCGCGGATCACCGGCTCAAACGGCGGGCTCTCCCACAACTCCAGCGGGTCGCACGGCTGCACGTCATAGTGCCCGTAGAACAGCACGTGCGGCCCTGCGTACTCGGCGTCCCCTTCGCACGTCGCCAGCACCACCGGGTGCCCCGGCTTCTCCTTGGTCCCCGTCGGGCAGATCTCCACCTTCAGCCCCGCCTCAGCCAGCCTGTCCGCCGCCCACTTGGCCGCCCGGGCCACATCCTGGCTATACGCCGGATCGGTGCTGATCGACGGGATCTTCAGCCAGTCCACCAGCCGACCGATCCCCGCCTGCCGGTTGTCCTTCAGCCACGCCAGCGCCGCCGCCCCTTGCGCCGTTGCCGCGCCAGCTTTCACCTTGCCGCTGGCGGCCTTCACCTTGCCGCCGGCGGCCTTCGCCTTCGCCCCGCCCGCCTTGCTCCCGCCCGCCGCTGATCCTGCCCGCTTGCCCATGGCTCGCTCCGTTGCTCCCCGCCGATGGCACGTGCCCCCCTGACGGCCGCCAGTTTAGCCGCCGTGCCCGCACGCACCCCAAGCGTCCTCAGCACGCCTGCTTCACCGTACCCGGTTGCCATCACCCGCCCGCCGCTTTCGCCGGATACCCCAGCGACTTGAAGTGCTCCACCAACCGGTCGCGATGGTCACCCTGCACCTCCAGCGTCGTCCCCTCCACCGTCCCGCCCGTCGCCAACTTCGCCTTCAGCCCCTTCAAGATCACCGGCAGATCGTCCGTCTTCTCCGACCGCGCCGCGAACCCCGCCACCACCGTCACAAACTTCCCGCGCCGCTGCTCGCGACGGATCCGCAGTTGCTGATCCGCCTCCCGCAGCACCTGACCGCTCAGCCGGTCACGCGGGCAGCCGCACTGCCCGTGCGACTTGCCGCACCGCTCGCACGTCACCGGCCGCTCCAGCGGCGTTCCATCAAACAGCCCCATCGCACGCTCCTGTTCTTCACGCCGCCTTCACGCACCGCACCCGCCGCACCCCACATGCAGGATACAGCCCACCCCGCCCGGCTCGCCCGCCAGACCCGTCCCTGCGGAATCTACCCCGATCATGGCGTGCAACGCAACCCCACCCCGAAACTACACCCCTTGATTCCCGTGCGCTTGTGCTGCGCGCACGCCGATTCCCGGAGCCTCCCCGCGTGCCCTCTCGCCCTGCCCTCACCCACCCCATTCGGCCCCGCCGATGCACCCACATCTGGGCCGCCGCCGTCACCGCCGGCCTGCTCACCTCCGCGTCCCTCGCCCTGGCCATCGCCGCCGCCATGGCCAACACCGCCACCACGCTCCTGGCCGCCCAGCCCGCCCAGTCTCTCCACTCGCCTTCAACCACCACCACCGATGACCCCCTCGCCGCCGACCTCCAGCGCCGCCTCACCACCGATGTCCTCCCCCTCCTGAACACCTACTGCCTCCGCTGCCACACCGAGGGCAACGCCCGCGCCGACGTCCGCTTCGACACCCTCCGCACCATCGCCGACGCCGCCGCCATGGGCGACATCATGGCCCTCGCCCACGAGATGGTCTCAACCGGGCAGATGCCCATCCGCTCCGCCGATCAGCCCAGCGACTTGGACCGCCTCATCCTCCAGCAGTGGTTCCACGACGCCGCCCACTTCGTCCCCGCCGACGCCCCCATCGACCCCGGCTGGTTCACCATCCACCGCCTCAACCGCAGCGAGTACCGCAACACCCTTCGCGACCTGCTCGGCATCCAGCCCGCCGACTTCGACGTCGCCGCCCGCCTCCCCGCCGACGACACCGGCTACGGCTTTGACAACATCGCCGACGTCCTCACCGTCTCCCCCCTCACGGTCGACCGCTACCTCGAAGCCGCCGAGGCCGCCGTCGGCCGCGTCCTGGGCCCCATTGACCCGCCCGACCCGCTCAACGAACGCCTCGCCCTCCGCCGTCAGGGCAACGGCACGTCGCTGGCCGCCGGCGGCGTCCACCTCTTCTCCGCCGGCTCCGCCCACGGCGCCCTCACCATCACCACCCCCGGAACCTACGCCATCACCGTCCGCGCCTGGCAAGACCGCGCCGGCGACGAGGACGCCCGCTTCACCTTCCGCGTCAACAAGGCCCCCATCGCCACCCTGCCCGTCCCCGGCAGCCGCAACCAGCCCTCCATCCTCACCCTCACCACCGACCTGCCCACCGGCCGCCACACCCTGACCGCGGAGTTCATCAACGACTTCTACGAGCCCAACGTCGCCGACCGCAACCTGGCCATCACCGCCATCACCGTCTCCGGCCCGCTGAACCCAGCCGCCCCGGAGGACCCCGCCGCCTGGCAACGCACCCTCGGCCTCTCCCCCGAACTCGCCGCCGACCGCACCGCCGCCCTGGCCGCCATCGAGCGCTTCGCCGCCCGCGCCTACCGCCGCCCGCTCACGCCCGACGACACCGCCGCCCTTGCCTCGCTCCACGCCGCACGCCTGGCCGCCGGCCGCACCCCCGTGCAGGCCGTCCGCGACACCCTCTGCGCCGTCCTGGTCTCCCCACACTTCCTCTACCGCGCCATCCAGCCCGATCTCTCGCAGTCCGGCAGCGCACCTCGCGCTGCCATCCACCGCCTCCGCCCCTTCGAACTCGCCAGCCGCCTCTCCTACTTCCTCTGGAGCAGCATGCCCGACGAGGCCCTCCTGCTCGACGCCGCCTCCGGCGACCTCACCAGCGACCAGGCCCTCGCCGCCCACGTCCGCCGCATGCTCGCCGACCCCCGCGCCGAGGCCTTCATCACCAACTTCACCGGCCAGTGGCTCCACCTCCGCACGCTCGACCGCCTTGAGATCGACCGCGCCCGCTTCCCCGACTACACCCCCGAACTCCAGGCCGACATGGCCACCGAGGCCCGCCTGTTCTTCGCCGACATCCTCCGCTCAAACAAACCCATCCACACCCTCCTCGACGCCGACTACACCTTCCTCAACCAGCGCCTCGCCGCCCACTACGGCCTCCCGGCCCCCGCCGAATCCCCCACCGCCTTCGTCCGCACCGACCTGCCCGAAAACTCCCACCGAGGCGGCGTGCTCACCATGGCCGGCGTCCTCACCGTCACCTCCAACACCACCCGCACCAGCCCCGTCAAGCGCGGCCTGTTTGTCCTGGAACAGGTCTTGGGCACACCGCCCCCGCCGCCCCCGGCCGACATTCCCCCGCTCGAGCAGGCCCCCAAAGCCAAGCAGGCCCTCACCCTCCGCGAGATCCTCGCCTCCCACGTCGAGAACCCCTCCTGCGCTGCCTGCCACAACCGCCTTGATCCCGTCGGCCTCGCCTTCGAGCACTTCGACGCCATCGGCCGCTGGCGCGACACCGAGAACGGCCAGCCCATCGACGCCTCCGGCACCCTCCCTGGCGGCCAGACCATCCGCCACGCCGACGACCTCAAGGCCGTCCTCATTGAACGCCGCGACCAGTTCACCCAGACCCTCGCCGCCAAACTCCTCACCTACGCCGTCGGCCGAGGCGTCGAGCCCTTCGACCGCCCCGCCATCCGCAGCATCTCCGCCCGCGCCGGCACCAGTGGCGGCGGCCTCGCTGATCTCGTGACCGCCATCGTCCTCTCCGACACCTTCCGCACCGCCCGCCCCAAAGCCGCGCCCACCGCCACCCCCGCACCAGCACCAGCACCAGCACCAGCACCCACCCCCGCACCATCGCCGGAGACCCGCCCATGAGTTCCCTCCACCTCTCCCGCCGCACCGTGCTCCGGGGCCTGGGCGCCACCATGGCCCTCCCCCTGCTTGAGTGCATGCTCCCCGGCCAGGGCTCCCGCGCCCTCGCCTCCGCCTTCGCCGCCGAACCCGCTGCCTCCGCTTCGGCCGCCGCCGGGGCGCTGGCCACCCCGCCCGTCCGCACCGCCTTCATCTTCGTTCCCAACGGCGTCAACTACGACGCCTGGAACCCGCTGGCCGCCGCCACCAAGGCCGGACACGCCGCCCCCGCCTCCGGCGTCGCCCCCTTGCACGCCCTCTCCCCCACGCTCGAACCGCTCGAGGGCGTCCGCCGCCACCTCAACGTCTTCACCGGCCTCACGCTCGACAAAGCCCGCGCCAACGGCGACGGCCCCGGCGACCACGCCCGCTCCTCCGCCTCCTTCCTCACCGGCCACCAGGCCCGCAAAACCGCCGGCAACGACATCCGCATCGGCATCTCAGTCGACCAGCTCGCCGCCCGCCAGATCGGCTCCTCCACCCGCCTGCCCTCGCTGGAACTCGGCTGCGAGCAAAGCCCCTCATCGGGCAATTGCGATTCCGGCTACTCCTGCGCCTACACCTCCAACATCTCCTGGCGTGCTGAGGACGTCCCCGTCCCCAAACTCATCGACCCCGCCGACGCCTTCGAGCGCCTCTTCGGCGATCCCGCCTCCGCCGCCGCCCAGGCCCAGCGACTCAGCCGCCGCCAGAGCATCCTGGACTTCGTCCGTCAGGACGCCGCCCGCCTGAACCAGCGCCTCGGCCAGGCCGACCGTCACAAACTCGACCAGTTCCACACCTCCGTCCGCGAGATCGAACGCCGCATCCAGGCCGCCGCCGACTCCGGCCCCCCCCCCCCCCCCGAAGGCGTCAAGCCCCCCGACGGCGTCCCCTCCGGCATCCGCCAGCACGCCGACCTCATGTTCGACCTGCTGCTGCTCGCCTTCCAGACCGATTCCACCCGCGTTGCCACCCTCATGCTCGCCTCTGATGGCTCCAACCGCGCCTTCCCCGAGATCGGCATCAAAGAGGGCCACCACCACCTCTCCCACCACCAGAACAATCAAGCCATGATCGAGGCCATCCGCGCCATCGATCGCTTTTACGTCGAACGCTTCGCCCGCTTCGTCCAGCGCCTCGCCGAGACCCCCGACGGCTCCGGATCCCTCCTGGACAACGCCATGATCCTCTACGGCGGAGGCATCTCCGACGGCAACCGCCACAACCACGAAGACCTCCCCATCCTCCTCGCCGGCTCCGCTGGCGGCACCCTCCCCACCCTGCCCACCGGCCGCCTGGTCGTCTCCCCCAAAGAAACGCCCCTGTGCAACCTCTACCTCTCCATGCTCGACCGCATGAACTGCCGAGTTGACGCCTTCGGCGATTCCACCGGCCGCCTCGCGGCCCTCTGATCCACCACACCCGTCCCCTGAACATCATCCGCGGCCCCGTCGACGTCATTATCGCACCCACCCCCAGGCCGGCGTGCCGCTTCTGTGTGGACCCCGCCAGGGCCACCCCACACGCCCCCAACCTCACCGTACCCTCGACCGTGCTCGTCCACCTAAACGGCCAACTCCTCCCGCACGACCGTGCCGCCGTCTCCCCGTTCGACCGGGGCTTCCTCTTCGGCGACGGCCTCTACGAAGGCCTCCGCGCCTTCTCCACCGGCACCCCCCACCACCCCCACCGCATCATCGGCCTCAACCGCCACATCCGCCGCTTCCAGCGCGGGCTCGATCTCTGCGGCATCCACTACAACGCCGCCCTCCTCGCCCCCATCACCGAACACCTCCTCGCCGCCAACCACCTTCACGATGCCTTCGTCTACTGGCAGGTCACCCGGGGCACGCCCGACCTCACGTCAGGCCCCGTCCGCTCCCGCGTCATGACCTCCCCCCACCCGCCCACCGTCTTCGCCTACCTCTCACCCCTCCCCCCGCTCGATCTCACCTCCGCCCTCCCCGCCGCCAAACGCGCCGGCTGCCAGCGCGATCTCCGCTGGCACCTCGGCCACATCAAAAGCATCTCCCTGCTCGGCAACGTCATCCCAGCCATCGCCGCCCACCAGGCCGTCGCCGCCGACGAGGCCCTGCTCATCCGCGCCATGCCCGACGGCCGCCGCCTCCTCGGCGAGGGCACCTACACCAACGTCGCCGTCGTCCGCGGCAACACCGTCCGCACGCCCACCCTCACCGCCACCTCCATCCTCCCCGGCGTCACCCGCGAGATCATGCTCGAGCTTGACCCGGCCATCCGCGAGGACGAGATCACCGAAGACGAACTCCGCACCGCCGACGAGGTCCTCCTCATCGGCACCACCACCATGATCACCGCCGTCACCCACCTCGACGGCCACCCGGTCGGCAACGCCCGCCCCGGCCCTCACGCCCACCGCCTCATGCGGCTGCTCTGCGACGCCCTGCGCGAGAACCGCGAGGACATCCCCACCCCCACACCCGCCCCCGCACCCCACGGAGCCGACGCTTGACCGCCCCCGCCTCCCTCGCCGGCAAACGCATCACCGTCATGGGCCTGGGCCGCTTCGGCGGCGGTTCCGGCGTCGCCCGCTGGCTCGTCGGCCAGGGCGCCTCCGTGCTCGTCACCGACCTCAAGCCCGCTGACAAACTCGCCGAGCCCATCGAAGAGGTCCGCGACCTGCTCGCCACCGGCCGCTTCGCCCTCCGCCTCGGCGAACACCGCGAAGACGACTTCACCACCACCGACCTGATCATCGCCAACCCCGCCGTCCCCGCCCCGTGGGACAACCGCTTCCTCGCCGCCGCCCGCGCCGCCCGCGTCCCCATCACCACCGAGATCGGCCTGCTCGTCGAACGCCTCCCCGCACGCGAGCGCACCATCGGCATCACCGGCACCGTCGGCAAGTCCACCACCACCGCCATGATCGCCCACGCGCTCTCCGCCGCGGGCGAAACCGTCCACCTCGGCGGCAACATCGGCGGTTCCCTGCTCGACCGCCTCCCCGACATCCGCCCCCAGCACCGCGTCGTGCTCGAACTCTCCTCGTTCATGCTCCACTGGCTCGGCGAAACCCAACGCTGGTCCCCGCACATCGCCGTCGCCACCAACATCGCCGAGAACCACCTCGACTGGCACGGCAACATGGACCACTACATCGCCAGCAAGCAGAACCTCCTCCGCTTCCAAACCTCAAGCGACATCGCCGTCCTCGGCTCCTCCCTGCCCCACTGGGCCCCCGCCACCCCCGCCCGCACCATCCTCGCCGGCGAGCCCCCCTTCCCGCACCCGCTCGCCGTCCCCGGCCGCCACAACCGCATCAACGCCGCCGTCGCCGCCGCCGTCGTCTCCGCCGCGCGGCCCGATCTCCCGCCCACCGCCATCCACGCCGCCCTGGCCGCCTTCCCCGGCCTCCCCCACCGCCTGGCCCTCTGCGCCCGCCCCGCCGGCCGCCTCTGCTACAACGACTCCAAGGCCACCACGCCCGAGGCCACCCTCCAGGCCATCACCGCTCTGGCCGAAGCCGCCAGCAACCGCACCGACCACCTCCACCTCATCGTCGGCGGCTACGACAAGCACGCCGATCTCTCCGCCCTCGCCCACCTCGCCCCACGCCTCGCCGGGCTCTACTGCATCGGCGACACCGGCCCCGCCATCGCCGCCGCCGCCCGCGCCCAGAGCCCCGCCGCCCACGTCGTCAACGTCCGCACCCTGCCCGAGGCCGTCGCCGCCATCTGGCCCCGCACCCAGCCCGGGCACGCCATCGTCCTCTCGCCCGGCTGCGCCTCCTGGGACCACTACCCCAACTACGAGCACCGGGGCGACGACTTCGTCCGCTGCGTCCGCGACCTCGCACCCGAGTCCGCATCATGACCTCCACACCCCGCCACCCCGCTCCCACGCTCCCCGCAGTCGCGGCGCTTGCCGGCGCACTGCTCCTCCTGGCAGCATTCACCGGCTGCTCACAACCCCGTACAGATCCCCCCGCCCCTTTCAAGCCCGCGCTCTCCCCACGCTCCGGCACACAGCCCTCCCACTCCCGCCCCAAACCGCCCACGCCCGCCGCCGCCAAGCCCGCCATCCCCGCGCAGAACACCACCCAGGCACCGCCCGCACCGCCCCCGCCTGCATCAACCACAACCACACCACCCGCGGCCACACCACCCGCCCCTGCCCCCGCACCCGCCGACGAGTTCCGCACCGTCTTCCCCTCCGTCCGCGTCAACATCGCCCGCCGCACCGTCGAGTTCGACGGCACCATCCCCATCGACGTCCACGACCCCGACACCCCCCGCGTCTACCTCGAACTCATCGCCTGCACCCCCGACTCCCGCGAGCACGAGTCCCTCGTCCTCACCACCGCCTCCGCCGAACAGGTCCACGCCGCCCTGCTCATGGCCGGCTTCCAGCACGGCTCACCCGGCTCGGTTCAGTGGGACGGCCGCACCGCCATCCCCGTTGCCCCCACCGGCGACGCCCTCACCGTCCGCTTCCGCACCGCCCAGGGCCAGTTCACACCCGAGCAGTGGATCATCTCCGCCTCCACCGGCCAGCCCCTCGCCCCCATCCAGTTCGTCTTCGCCGGCTCCGGCATCGTCCAGCGTCGCGACCCCGCCTCCGGCCAACGCACCGGCCTCTACGCCGCCGACCTCGGCGGCACCCTCATCGGCCTGGCCACCTTCGGCACCGAGACCGTCGCCCCCCTGGCCGTCCTCTCGCACGACTCCCAGATCCAGGCCCCCGAGTGGATCGCCGCCCCCGCCGTCCCCCGCTCGGGCACCCCCGTCACCGTCATCCTCTCTGCGCCTTAATCCGCACTCACCGCATCGAGTACGGCGACGCCGGAACCTCCCGCGCCGCCACCCGCTTCACCCACCCCTGCGCTGCGCCCACCAGCACCCCGGCCGCGTCCGCCGCCGGCGGCGCAAATGCCGGCTGCCGGTCCGTCAGCCCCAGCAGGTCGTGCAGCACCAGCACCTGCCCCTCGCACCCGTTCCCCGCCCCGATCCCGATCAGCGGCACGCTGATCTCCGCCTTGATCCGCGCCGCCACCGCTTCAGGCACCGCCTCCACCAACATCATCACCACACCCGCAGCCTGCATCGCCGCCGCGTCGCGCACAATCGCGTCCGCCTCCGCCGCCGTCCGCCCCGCCGCTGAGTACCCCGTGATCGCCGCCCGCTGGGGCCGGCTGCCGATGTGCCCGCACACCGGAATCCCCGCGCTGGCCATCTTCGCCACCAGCGGCGCAAACCCCGCGTCCACTTCCAGCTTCACAACGTCCGCCAGCCCCTCCGTCAAAAACCGCCCCGCGTTCCGCACCGCCTCCCCCTCCCCGGTGTGATACGACATGAACGGCATGTCCCCCATCACCAAGGGCACCACCGCACCCGGCCACCGCTCCGGCCCCGCCCCGCCGGGCAGAAAGTCCCGCTCCACCGACTGCGCCCCCCGCTTCACCCCCGCAGTCAGCGCCAGCAGCACCTCCAAGGGCATCTCCAGCGTCCGCCCGAACCCCAGCGTCATCTCCGCCGCCGTGTCCCCCACCAGCAGCACCGGCACCCCCGCCCGCGCCAGCCACCTCGCCGTCGTCGCGTCGTAACACGTCAGGCTCGCAAACGGCTCGCTCCGCTTGCGCAGCCCCGCCAGCGTCACCCGCGCCGGCCCCCCGGCCGCCGCGCCGCCCCCGCCCGCCTTGCCGCCCGCCCCCACCATGGTCCCGTGCTGCGTGTTCCCTGTCTGCTGGCTCATGCCCGAACAGTAACGCCCACCCCGACCGCCTGATCGGCATCATCCTTCCAGCATCCAACGCGGACACTCGTCCGCACCCCACAGCCCCCTTTTCTGGAGCGTCCCATGACCGCCAAGCACATCCTGCCCGTCGCCCTCGCCCTCGCCGCCGCCGCCCTGCTCGCCGGCTGCAACAACCAGAAGGCCGCCGAGGCCCCCGCCGCCGACGCCAAGGCCCAGGTCGCCGCCGCCAAGCCCGTCAACACCGCCTGCCCCTTCACCGGTGGCCCCGCCAACCCCTCCCTCACCGCCTCCGCCGGCGGCAAGACCGTCGCCTTCTGCTGCGGCGGCTGCCTCGCCCGCTTCAACAAGATGTCCGAGGCCGACAAGCTCGCCACCATCGCCAAGGCAAAGTAAGTAAAGGCCAGATAAGCCAAGGCCAAGGAAGCAGCCACCCGGCACATCCTGCATCAAAAAACCAACGCCCCCGCGGCACATCTCCGCAGGGGCGTTGTCATATCTGCTCCCCGGATTCCTCGCTCACCCCCCGGCTCACCCCAGCCACGAATCCTCAAACCTCATCCCCTCCGCAGCGGTGATGGCGTTCCCCGTCTCCACCATGCTCGCCACCGGATACGCGCAGTAATCCAGCGCAAAGCTCCCCGCCGGCCGATGGTTCCCGCTCAGCCCCAGCCCGCCAAACGGCAGCTTGCTGCTCGCCCCCGCCGTCCCCGCGTTCACGTTGATGCACCCCGCCCGCACCTCACGCACAAACCGCTCCCCCGCCGCTGCGTCCGCCGTGAAGATCGACGCCGCCAGCCCATACCGCGTCGCGTTCGCCTGCGCAATCGCCTCATCCAGGCTCTCCACCACCGCAATCCGCAGCAGCGGCCCGAACACCTCCTCATCGCACCCGGGGTCCACCGCGTGCAGCGCCCCCGCACCCACCTCCGGCGCCGGCGCCGCGTTGAAGCGTTCCACCTTCAGCACCGAAGGCGACACAAACCACCCGCCCGTCGGCGTCTCCACCTCGCGACCCGCGACCAGCACCTCCGCCCCGCCCGCCGCCGCCCGTGATTGAAACTGCAGCATCGCCCGCCGCGACGCCTCGCTCACCAGCGGCCCCATGAACACCGGGTGCCCCGCCCGCGGATGCCCGATGATCAGGTTGCTCGTCGCCTTGCAGATCGCCGGAATCAGCCGGTCCGCCACCGAGCGGTGGATGATCGCCCGCCGCGTGCACGTGCACCGCTGGCCCGTCGTGTTGAATGCGCACCGCACGATCTCCGTCGCCGCCAGCTTCAAGTCCGCATCCCCCATCACCACCGCCGGGTTGCTCCCGCCCAGTTCCAAAGCCACAATCCGCCCCGGCCGGTCCAGGTTCGCCTGCAGAATCCGCCGCCCCACACCCCAACTCCCCGTAAACGCCACCGCGTCCACACCCTCGCCCCCCGCCAGCGCCGAGGCCACCTCCGCCCCGCCCTGCACCAGGTTCACCACGCCCGCCGGCGCTCCCGCCGCCCGCAACGCCTCGTCGAGCATCTCCGCCAGCATCTGCCCCACGCCCGGCGCCTTGTCCGACGGCTTGAACACCACCGTGTTCCCCGCCGCCAGCGCCGGCACAATGTGCCCGTTGGGCAGGTGCGCCGGGAAGTTGAACGGCCCCAGCACCGCCACCACGCCGTGCGGCTTGAACACGCACCGCCCCGTCCGGCTCGCTGACAGCTTGAACTCAAAGTCGCTCACCCGCCGCAGCCCGCCCTCGGGCGCGCTGTCCAGCGTGATGTCCACCTTGCTCGCCAGCAAACCCGCCTCACCCTTGCACTCCCACATCACCTTCCCCACCTCATCGCACAGCAGTTCCGCCATCGCCCCCGCCCGCTTCTTGGTGATCTCCGCAAACCCCCGCAGCACCTCAAACCGCTTCTCCCTCGGCCAGGCCGACCACGCCCCCAGCGCCTTCCGCGCCGCCGCCACCGCCTCCGCAACAGCGCTCACCGGCGCCGCGCTGCTGTAGACCACCTTCCCCGGCTCGGAAGGGTTGCGGCTCACCACCGCATCACCGGGGATCGCCCTCCACTCCCCGCCAATCCAGTTGCTCGGACCCCGCTGCAGCGATGCGTGCGTGCTCATAACCCGAGCGTAGCAACCGCCGCCAACAAGTTAACCGCCGGCCACACCCCGCAGCCTTCGCCCCATTTGACCATTTGGCCATCTGCCCCCTCCCTCACCGCCCCGCCTTCTTCACCTTCTTCTTCCCACCGCCCGCCGCGTGCGTCCCGTTGCTCCCCGCGCCCGCCGTCGCCGGCTTCCCGCGGCTCACCGTCGTCGTCCGCATCGGCCAGGTCTCCGGCCGGCTCAACGGCGTAAACCCGCACTCGCTGCCCGCCTCCCCCTCCAGCGCCGCCATCACCGACCGCTCCAGCACGATCCGCCCCTTGGCGTCCACGCCATAGTCGGTCTCCACCGCCCGGAAGTCCCCGTCGTCCTTCAGCACGCTCACGATGCCGTGCTTGTCCAGCACGCCCGTCTCCTCCGCCTTCACCGGCGAACCCAGCGTGCTCCGGTCCGTCGCCTTCACCAGGCTGATCTCGTCGGTCGCGCACTCCAGGTGCGGCCCGCCGTCAAACGGGTCAATCCGGTTGAAGTACCGGAACCCGAGCTGCTCCAGCATCCGCTTGGCCGGCACCGTCTCCGGCCCCACCTGCCCCACCACGCTCCGCGCTTCCGGCGCCAGCAGCGTCAGATAGATCTCCTCACGCGGGAACAGCGACAGCAGGAACTCCTTGGTCTGCTGACAGAACCGGTCCGCCTCGTCGTACGTCAGGTTGATGAAGCACCGCGTGCAGAAATCCCAGAACGGATTGTGCCCGTCCACCGTAATCGGCCCCATCATCTCCGCCAGCACCCGATCCGAGAACAGTTCCCGGTGCAGCCCGATGAAGTGGAATCGCACCTGCGCCAGAAACCGCCCCAGCTTCAGCCGGTGCCCGCGGAAACTCGGCTGCAGAATCAAGCCCCCGATCTCCGTCGGCGACGACTCATCAAGGTGAATCTTCGCCACCGTGTGCGTCACGCCCATCGCCAGCGACTGGCTGAACATCTCCTTGCGCGACAACTGCAGCGACACATTCGGCGCCCCCGGCCCGCCCATCTTGCTGATCACCTGGCACGTCCCCACCACGCCCTGCGTCTCCAGCTCCTCCATCACAAACATGAACAGCGGCGACCGACCCGCCAGATCCTTCAGCCCCGTTGAAAGCTCCCCATGATGCGGCCGCTGCCGGTGCTTCTGCGCCATCGCCCGCGTCTCATGCAAGTCCGCGTCCGCTGCCATCAAGAAGCAGTTCCGCGACCAGTTGATCTTCGAATCGATGATCTCCTTGTCCGGAGGCAGGTTGATGAAGTGCACCATCCGCGCCAACTTCAGCAGCGTGCTTACATCATCAGGTTTCGCGCGTCGGATCACAAACATGCCGGGCCTCCTCTGCTTCCGCCCCTCCCCTGCACGCCCCTTCACACCACCACCCGCCCCCCCGCCTTCCAAATCGGCCCCCCTCATAGGCCGCCGCCCCAGTCCCCCGCCGACCCCACCCCGCCCCGCTCACCCAGTAT
>Ga0209972_10000839_pt1 | contig 29669 bp, 18 predicted proteins | sample NOAtaG_7_FD_187302 | JGI IMG/M metagenome (GOLD analysis project Ga0209972, IMG submission 187302) | Freshwater lake microbial communities from Lake Erie, under a cyanobacterial bloom - NOAA_Erie_Diel1S_2200h metaG (SPAdes) (version 2) | ecosystem: Environmental > Aquatic > Freshwater > Lake ...
GCATGTCTATATGAGCGGAGTACGCGCCAGTAATGACGGGGGGGTAACGTGGGGCCCTGTGGCCTCCTTCGTGCCCCAGCATCCCATCCCTCCTCCCGCGACCCCCGTCCAACACGCCATTGCCTATCGCATAGCGAGCAATACAGCCATGGTGGTCTGGTCACCCCCCATTGAGCCTCCGGACCCTGACACAGCCTATTACTACGTGGAGACGGTCAGCAACCAGGCGGGTGACGAGGTGCTGGCGAATCGCACGGCGGACCTCAATACATACAGGCTGAATCTGAGCGGACTTAATCCCACCTCTCTCTACGTGGCACGAGTCTATGTAAAAAACTTGCCTGGACAGTCGCCGGCCTTTACGACGAATCAGTTCTAGAGGGGGCCGCATCACATACCCTTTCAAGATCCGCGCACAGTTCCTCTAAAGAGGTGGGGGCAGCAACGCCGGCCCTCTTAATCAAATATTTATTTGTGTCTTTCGAGTACGCTGGATACCAGCGCCGAATCCACTCCACTCCCGTGGGCTGTGCTCCTCTTTGAAGAACACCGCTCCCGTGTGACTTTTCCCTCTCGGCTTTCGACCACTCATCAGGTATATCATCTGGAAAGTGGGTATCATAGAATGCCTCTCTCACGGCGGCATCCTCTTTGACGGCCAGCCAACCCCGCTCTTCGTCGAGGCCGGCGGCGACTTCGTCCCAGTATTCGGAACCCCAGAGTGAGCCTGCTTTCTCGAGGCTCCCCATTATCTCCTTTTCAGTGGTGTCATAGACGGTCAATTCACGTCCGCGCGCTGTGATCCAATAGAGGCATTCGATGGGAATCTTATAGACACGGCGGGCTCTGCTGTGGCCCGTCGTGCGGCGCCAGTCAGCCACGAGGGCGGCCATGTCGGCATTGAGAGGGCGGCGAGTGGGCGGCGACAACGGCGCGTTAGACGCAGCAACGCCAACAGCTGCAGCGACGAGTCCCTCTCGCGGCATGGGACTCCGCGCAAGCCCTGCCACGAACTCCAGCAGAGCATCCGCGTCCAGTGTGTCCTTGGCGTACTCCTCTTCAAAGTCGGCGAGCCAATCTGCAGCCGATTTACAGAAGGTCAGTAACCATATTGTCTTCAGAGCCCCGTAGAACTGGTTCGTCAGACCCGAATCGAGTAGCTCCAGCGACCAGAAGAGGGCCTCCTGGAGGAGCCCACGATGGACGCAGAGCATCAGTGCCGCAACTACCTCGTCCTCCCTATAAAGATGGCGTGTGAGTGGCATTCTCTTTAGATACCCCATATGCAATGGGAGCACGGAGGCAATTTTGTTTCACAGCGCCGATACTATATAAAGTCCGCAAGGTAAAAAAGATAGGTAACTGCAAAGATGTTTCAGCAAAGAAATAATGCCGATGAGGTTATACCCGGCCTCTGGCTGGGAAATCGACAGGCTGCTCTAGACGAGAACTTCTTAAGAGAGAAGTCCATTCGCGCCGTCTTCAACTGTACGAAGGATATTCCCTTTTCGCCCATTATAAAGAAGCAATACAGGGTGCCAGTGGATGACAATCTGCAGGATGAGGAGATTCGGAACTTGCAGCTCTGGTCCTTTGAGCTGATCTACAAGATAGCACACGAGTATCGATTGGCAAGAGTAGAGAGCGGTGGTATTCTCGTTCATTGTGCTGCAGGGATGCAGCGGTCGGCCGCCAGCGTTGCGATGTATCTGATCGCTTCTCAAAATATGAAAACCGATCAGGCCATTGGGTTTATACAGTCAAAGCGCCCTATTGCGTTTCAGCCGTCGGCGAACTTTGAGCGGGCCATTCGCGGGTTCGAGGCCGCATTCAATAAGGAGATTCGGCCCCATTTAGAAGGGGGCGGGTCCGTGGCGTAGGCCTGGACCTCCGCTCCGTGTCGAGAGAGAGGGGTCGATCCGAATGACGGCGTCGCGCCTGTAGGCCAGGTTCTCGAAAGGGTTGCCCTTCGGATTCGTGGCCAAGAGAACTGTCCCCTTCGCCCCAGTGGCATCAGCCCATTCTTTTTGAAAGAGCGTGGATTGATGACAATGCCCGCATATCCAGGCGACGAGCGGTGGGCGCAAGAGTTCCTCGATTTCAGGGAGGACCACGCTGCGATCTGGGTCGCCGGCGAATCCCTCCTCTTGGAGCCACGTGGTAGGCCCGCAATACGAGAGCACTACGACCGGCTCATTCTGTGCCGCGAGACGAGAACGGAGCCAGCGAATATCGGCATTATACATCGCGCGCATACGATCCCCCTCTATAGGACTCGGCTCGGCCTCCACATATCTGTAAAAGGTGGGATGCCACACGGGCGCGTCATCCCGTGGAAACTTCCAGAACGGCAGCCCGAAGATATAGACACCGTCTGAGCTCACCATTCCTTCGTGGTCCAGCACGGTGATATTCCAGAACGGCTCGGCCAGGGCGCGCATCTTATCGAGTGCCAGTCGCATATGAGAGTCCGTGGTGCCATAGGTGAATAGCTCTTTCCAGCCAGGGATCCACACGACGGTCTCCCAGTTCTCGGAACACCACTCGAGAAAGGGGCGGAGGTTCTCGTGTTCGAGGGGGGCAATGTCGCCGAGGAGGGCCAGGAGGGGGGCCACCGCGGGCTCCAGAATCTCTCGAAAGGTAGCCTTGGGACGAGTCTCCAGATGCAAGTCACTTGCTATTTGGAGGCGCATCGTAGTCGGTGGGCCCTATCTTGTATTTTCGCCAGGTTTTATGGGCTCGGCGCGCCGCGCGCCGCCTAGCGCATCTCCAGCCCCAGGGTCCTGTTGGGAGCATAGAGGGGGTTCTTCGCGCCATCCACGTCATAGCAGCCATTTACAGCGGCGAATATGGATTTCCCCACGAAGCCGGATACAGACGAGGGCGACGCACCGCAGAGCCACACATAGAGACTCGTATTCTGCGCCAAGCGATTGGCGGGTGCCGTCCCCATTATCTCCAGCCCCCTCCTCTCTGCAGTCCATCGTCGCTGCCCCGCCGCCTTCGCCAGAAGGTACTTACTACAAAGGGAGTGAGTCAGAACCACGCAGCGAGTCTGGGGCCTTTTGATTGAATACCACTGCATCTTATCATACAGCCATTCCACGTCGGACTCGTGGAGACTCGTCAATCCCTCCACACCAGCCCGCACAATACGGCCATTTCTCACTGTCCAGATATTCGCCTCCGGCCATTCGGGCTGCAGGACCGTGTCTGATTCCGGTGCTGTCCCCCCATATGCGCCTAGCATAACTATGTCATCTTCCACAAATGCGTATTCCCCTTGATCCATCAGAACTACACGGTTCTGCTGCTTCGTGGCATTTACCCCTTTTAAGATTGCGGCGACCTTATCTATTTGATAGGCGTATGGCTGCTTCTCTATCGGGTTGCTGGTGTATTCGAGGGGGCCTGGGACTATAAAGACGCGATCCCACTTGCTCGCACAGCGCAAGAGAAACTGCTGGGATGCGTTGGCCTCCGCCTCTGTGGCTGCAGAGACACAGTTGCCGAGGAGGGCCAAGTACTTTCCCGCAGGAGTCAGGGAGTCGAGTGCGCGCGGCCAGGACCGATTGGCATAGAGACAGGAGGCATACTGAATAAGAGCGGGGGCGCGGACCTGTCCTCCCATTATCTTTTCAACGACGCGAGCCATTTAGACTCTTCTCCAGTAACACGCTCCCTCGATGAACTTCGCGCCGTTCGGGATTTCCTCGGGGGCCGGCCAGGTCCAGGCGGGATTCCAGAACTTGGAAATGACGGTGTGACGTTCCCAGCGCGTCCCGCGAATACCGAAGAGAACTTGAATGGCCCCGCCGAGGACGATGGCGGAGACGCCGTGCTCGCGCAGGGCTGCGGCGAGGATCATTCCGAGCCCGCCACAACCAATGAGGGCGACCTGGGCACCCGACTCTAGCACACGGCTTTTCATCAGCTCAACTGCCTCTTTCCAGCTGCTGATTCCCGCTGGCCAGCCACCCACACCGAGGGCGGTTATAGGGGAATAGCCGGTTTGAACGAAGCTCCACTGAGCCACCTGGTCGGCAGGAATGAGTCCCGCCCTTTCTCCTGTCCAGATTGCGTCCATTTTCCAGAGCTGTTTCGACATTGTGGTGGTGAAGCTGCTTACGACGGCCACCTTCTTTCCAGCCAGGTGCTGTGTCCACCAGTGCTGCTTCAGTACATAATAGGGCTCGAGGCTACGAAGAGGCATTTTGAATTTCACCTGAGGCGCGTACTTTGCAAGAATACCGTGCTCAATCACCTTTAAAGGGGCATACCAGCCAGCGGCGAGCCCCGTGAAGCTGTGTAGGGCAGTGAGATAGGCCTCACACCAGTCGTCGATTGCTCTGAAAGTTCCAGGAAAAACACCGGCGTTGCGCTGTATCTCGGTGTGCAGACGTTCTGGATAGGGGATGGGATAGGCGGCCCCTTTTCTGCTCACAAGATAAAAATAGATGACTTCGAGCTCGATTGTCCCGTTGCGCCCGATGCAAAAAGGCTGACTCGTGCCGAGCCCTTTGAAGCACTCCGATATTTCGATGGCCCCTGCCAAGATATCGTCGTCCATTCTGTTGCTGCCTCTTATCTTCCTTTTGAGGATCTTTCTTAGGCAGATGTACGGGGCGCGGGGGTGGCTTCTCTCCAGGGATTCCAAGGTTTTCCGTCGGCGGTGCGCCTGGGGGCTGCCGAGCCGCCGAGTCGATGGCCCTGTTGCGGAGCGGGTTCAGCCGCCGAAGGCAAGAGAGTTTCAAAGGGATGTGCCACCGCTACCGCTGCCGCCGGCGGCGCCGGCCTCTCAACGACCTGTGCAGCAGAGTCCAGTGCCTCTTCAAACTCAATAGCCACCTCATCGCCCTCCGCCAGAACAACATTGGCCGGCTCACACAAGAGAACTTCAAAGGGTACAGCGAATCTACCCAGGGCATCAAGGGGAATATGAATGACACTCCCTTTTGTTATGACTCCCACTGTAGTAAGCCCCCTCTCCAGTTCCTCCTTTGCATCCGCGTGATAGAAGACAGAGTCGTGCGGACGCAAGAGAATGCGCGTGGCCTCAGGGAATGCCTCCTCGCTCAGCCAATCAATCTCGGCCTCCTCTCCAGACCCATCGACCCCAAGATAATCGAGCATCCACTGAGGCAAGAAGAGGGCGTGGCTCGGCTCACTCACTTGGGCAGCCTGTTCGAGAAGAGGAGATCCGAGGGCGCAGTACAGAGTCTGCCCAGTGCCTGAGCGAATCTGCGCAATGATGCGCCTGGCCCCTGGCAGCTCATCCAGAATACGATTCCAGACGCTCTGTGTCGCCAGGCAAGTGCCCCAGGCCGTGGGACCCAGCGCCGTGTCATCGAGATACACTTGAGACCAGAGATTCATTTTTAGTGGAAGTAGTTGGCGCGCCGTATGCTGAGGGCTTAAACCCCCGCGAGGAACCAATTTTTAACGGGGCAAAAGTCGAGAATGCTACAACTCTGTAATCGACTCACTTGTCAGACACGCCCTACTCCTTTTGAGCGCGCCCTTACGAATGTCACCCTTTCGCCATATCACAAGATCATTCTCGAGCAGAGATATTCGAAGATTGTCCGCGAGATGCAGGCAAGGGCATGTCGTATTGCCGCCTTCTTTCACGTCTCAAGGACCATTATTACAGTCGGCTCCCTGATTGTACCCGCTCTGCTGTCTGTTCAGGGTCCAGATGCGACGTCGCCGCACGTCGCCACCATTTACTGGAGCACGTGGGTAATATCACTTCTTGTCACGATGTGCAATGCCCTCATCGCAATGATTAAACTCGATAAGAGATATTACCTCGTCCATACCACCCTTGAGCTGCTCATTTCGGAGGGCTGGCAGTTTCTTGAACTCACGGCGAAGTATAGCGGATTTCACACGCCTGGAATAGCACCCACGCACGAGAATCAGTTCATCTTCTTCTGTCACGCTGTTGAAAAAATACGAATGCGGCAGGTGGAAGAGGAGTACTATAAACTGTCGGAACTTCACGCGCAGGCGGCTGGAGCGAATACGCATTCGAGGGCACACGGGGGCACAGTGGGCACTGCAAATGGGGGGGCATCTTCAACGGGAGGACCCGCATCAAGCAGCGCTCCCATCTTGGACGCCGGCTTCAACAATCTCATTCCACCTACTCCTCTTCAGGGCGAACTCGCTCGACTTCCCCCCGAGATTCTTCGCACAGTACAACGCGAACTTTCACGCATACAAATAGAGGATGCCGTCGCCGTCGCCGGCACAGGAGTCGCGCAACAGCAAGGGCAAACAGAAAACGCGGAAACTACAGAAAACAGGGCAAGCTAATCAGTGCCAGTGCTCTGCAGGCTGTAAAGCAAAGGTCGTAGCTGGCGAAGCCTTCTGTAAAGAGCATTTGGCGAAATGCCCACGGAAATCTCCTCTTTCGGGATCGGAGCCCCTCTACGAACCAGAACGCTGGAATCAATATACACCCCTCCGCGAAACACACAACTGCTTCTCCTACGCCTTCAACGTGAATGACACGAAACAGATAAAGCGCTGTAAAGGAAAGCGGCGCTGTGATGCCCCCTTTCATCAGCCAGGGTCCGCCGCGGGATTCAAGGGATTTAGTGGCTCGAAGCCGAAAACGTGTCCTAATATGGTCGCCCGGATATTGGGAGATAATCCCAATGTGCTGATGACCAGCTTTGAAGAGAAGTGCCCCGCGGGCACGTCGAAGATAGCCCTGGTCGTTGATGAGTCCGATGACTATCACTTTTTCAGGCAGGATTCGAACGGGTTCTGGTCACACAAGCCTGGTGCGCGCAGTGTGACGAATCTGGATGCGGCTGCTAACAAGATATGGGATCCGCGCCTGGCCCATCTTGACTATACGTCGAATGAGGGCAAGCTGAACTACGACCTCTTTTGCTCTTATATGTGTGTGCCGCGAACCACTCCCCTCTACCTGCGCGTGGCTGGAGGGGGGCGTGCAACCAGGCGCGTCCGCAGACGCGCTCACCTATCCTAGACGCGCCCTAGTCTTCTCGCGCTTATCCAACCAGGCTCTGCCAATGTCTCCTGTTACGAGATCATTGGCAGGATCATAAAGTGCGAGGGCCTCTACACAATCCAGGCGATCCCGTGGAGACGCCCGCATCATTCCGCGCAGAACAGTGCGGACCTTCGAGCGAATCGACTTCCACGCAGAAGACTCGCCAAACTCCTTAAAAGAGAGGAGTACCCGCATCATATAAAGGAGAATGCCGCCAATGCTCCAACTATCAATAACAGACCAGTATGTCTTGAGGAAATTCAACCAGTCTCCCTGTTGCACTGCGCGCGAGCTTTCCCAGAACGCCTTGAAGTCCGCCATTTGCCGCGCTCGACTGAGGCCGAGATAGCGCTCGGCATAGAGGAGCTCCACTTTCTGCTTCTGAAGATCGTAGAGTATTCTGGAGAAGGATACGCCCTCATTCACACCGTCCTGCGCCGAGGACTCAGGCGGAATCTGACCGAGCCTAGGATTATACACGACACCCTGCAACTGTTTAATCATATCAGGATCAATATCTTTTACGAGGATTGATCGGCCAAAGTCGATAAGACGTGGGACAAAGTACCTATTTACAAGAACATTCTTGTCGTGAAGGTCGTTATGTACTATCCCGTGTAGGGTGATATAAGCTCCTATTTCCAGCATACGCCGAATAAAGGTGTCATAGGCAAACTTGCTATTTAGGGTTTTCATCCTCCCGCTGAGTGTAGTTCCACCATAGTCCATTTCATACTGCAACATCTTAGAGTAACCGAATCGATTCATAGGCTCGCACTGATTCAGCTGTTTCTCCTTTTGTTGTGCCACGGGTTTCGGGCTGCAAAGGGTATCGAGGTACGGAAGAATCATATATTGCTTGGCTGCTGGTTCATTCTTGAAATGGAGAGCGGCACGGATTTCATTCGCCATATCTTCCTTTGCAGTGAACTTTCCCAGGCGCCCAGCCTTGAACGGCCGAGTCCTCCCTTTACAGATGAGGGCCGGCTGGAAAATACAGCCATAGCCGCCCTCTCCTATTAGGGCCCCTCCATCCTGAATATATAGGGTCCTGGGCCCACCACCATCGCCGCTCTTTATTAGCTGTTCTTCCCCTGTATGCGCCTCCTCGGCCTCCACCGTTTCCATTCTGTGATGTGCTCCTATAATTCGCGTGAGACAAAGGCACATTAAAACTTTGACGTGATACGGTAGGATGTCCGGAACCGGAACTCTCTGGATCGGTTTTTTTATATTTATAGGAGTACTTACTCTCGAGCTCCTTGCACCAAAGACAATAGCAGAAGGGTTTCAGGCGATTGTCCCTGGAGGGGCCGTCCCTGGAGGGGCCGTCCCTGCCGCCGCTGGTGCTGGAGCTACTGCCTCTCCCCTTTTGACGAATATGGTAGAAGTCCGTTCTGACGTTGGCCCCGGGCGAGAACATATGGGTTATGTGCAGGATCGTCGATATTTTGCCGAGTATGCCGACGTACAGCGCTATGGAATGAACAAGGACTTTTGTCGTATGATCGCCACAGATAAGGAGACATTTTTTGCGTGTGCCCTTGCTGGAACAAAGGGAACGAGTCCGTACGAGTTTCGGACAAAGTCGGTGGAGGACGGATTCCGCATCGGCCGCGACGATTATATGCGCGATATCTTGAAAGATGGGCGTGCGGCATACTGTCGCATTCTGAAATTCAAGGACTCCACCTATCAACCCCTCTGCCGTCGTGCGCTGGAGACACGCTTCAATGAGCAGGACGAGATCGACCCCGATCCTCCTGAACCCGTCAAGACTCTGCTCGATTTCTACAGCGGATGTCAAATGTGGCTGCGATTCCGCGACGATATGCTGGACTATGTAGGGAATGCTGTGCTGCAGTATGCTGGGAACTTGGCCATTAGTCAGATCCCGAGGCCGACCATCACGCGCGGGCTCTACTTCAACGGAGTGGATCAGTTCGTCCGCCTGGGCGATGCGGAGGATTTGACACTCGGCAACAAGATAAAAATGCGGACCGTGCGTGCCTTCAGTGTCTGGGTCTATTTCGACGAATTCACGAACAATGCTCATATCTTCGATTTCGGGGACGGAGCGGGGCGCAACAATACATTTATGGGGATTCTCGGAAAAGGTGAGCAGGGCGAAGAGATTGCCGAGTTGCGCCCAGGGCCAAAGTGCGCCGAGACGACAGTGCCACGAGCCCCTACGGGCGCCCAGTGGGTACCCGAGATGAGGCCGCAGGAACTTATGGAGACGACCGCGGCCAATGTGGATGAGTATGAGTGCAAGGAATGCGAGATATATGGGCGACGAATGGAGCCGACCACGGTGCGGCGGCCAAAGTCGAGTGGCCCCGTGACGCGTGCCACACTCCTTTTCGAGATATGGGATGCCCGCCTACGCAAGGTGCAAATCAAGGTGAATCGCGCCCTTCCTTTAAAGAAATGGGCGCACATTGTGGTCACAGCTGCAAGTATGGACGCAATGCGCCCCGACTTACAAGTGTGGGTGAATGGGAATATGCTCTACGTTCATGAGGGCGGCTACCTGCCCCAGGCCAAGACAACGGATCACAACTATCTTGGAAAGTCGAACTGGGCGAATGACAGCAGCGAGTACGAACTGCGCGACGAGCTCTTCAAGGGGTCGATGTTCGATTTCCGAATGTACGGCTCGCCAATGTCCGAGACGCGGATCAAGCGGACACTGCAGTGGGGGATGGAGAAGCTGGGACTCGACTCGAGTTTCTTGACAGTCGCTGGGTAGTGACCGTGGCGGGCCAAGCCCTTGACCGTGGCGGGCCAAGCCCTTGACCGTGGCGGGCCAAGCCCTTGACCGTGGCGGGCCAAGCCCTTGACAGTGAGTGGCTAGGAGGGGAGATTATGAGGGGAGTTCGCCAGTCGAACGCACTTCTCCTGTTATAGCCGAGACGAACCCTTCAGCTTGTCGGCAGATTCTCTTGGGATGATCTGGACCGTAGCACATCAGCCCGTATCGCCGGATCGCCTCATTATATAGCCAGTCGGCAGGCATGAATATGCCCTCCGCCTGTGTCTCTTGGAACGTTTGACGTATTGCTTCCATCGCCCTTGGCCGTAGAAGCAGTGCGTGTGTTCCCCAGAAACGGCCCACCCAGCGATATCCATCAAAGCCCGGATTCGATTGCACATATTCATTAGCGCCGAGCAAGAGAATATCCCAGTTTGGCGGAGCGTATGAGACAAACGATTCAACATACTCCCGCTTAGCTGTTATGACACAGTCATCTTCGAAGATTGCAATGGGCTCCTGTGTTATCTTCTCCGCCTCCAGAATCGAGAGATGAGAGTGGGCGCATCCGAGGATGCCCTTGGAGACAGGCTGGTGTGTTTTAGGATGTATCTTGGCTATCCTGCGATCGGCTTCCCAGGCAGATCCGTCGGACGCGGCAAATATGGGAAGAGTCCAGCCAAGAGTATATTGCAAATAAAAAATGATTTGATCGCGCTCGAAGGCGCCTGGTAGATGTATTATGTGTCCTCGCATTTTGCTGCGCGGGCCCCCCTTTCCTATTACGTTTTCCGCGGCAAGAACTTTAGACTGGAGCGAGGGTCGGCGCAGCGGGCACCGTGGGTGCCGCGGGTGCCGCGGGCAGTTCTTCGACCTCCGTCTCTTCGCCCGCGTCTGCGGCTTGCACCGCCTTCGTCGCCCTATAGAGAATCCTCGGCGTCATCCACTCACACTTCTCCAGAAGCTGCGGCACAGCAATCCGTTCTCTTGCACCCAACTTCTTCAACTCATCATTTACATATTGGCGCAGAGCCTCCATCTGAGGAACGATCTTCTCTCTCAATAGTTCTCTGAACCGAATCGGCCCAGCAGGAGTCGCCACTTCGTGCGCTGCCAGCTCTCTGAAGAGCTCCGAGGCACTCAGAACCAGAGTCTGGAGAATCAGCCCCACATCCCTCTTGCGCCTGAACTTTGTCTCTTGGATTTCGAGTTGCCTCTCCCACTCTTCGGCAGACGTCTCCTTCATAAGATAGCGCACATCAATGTCCTTATTCATATTTGCCGGCGCATTCAGAGGATACAGTCTGGGAAGACGGTCCTCGGCTATCTCAACGATATGCCTGTGTATCTCATGCACCTCATTTGAGAGGGCAAAGGGAACAGCGGCCCGATTCATCTTGCGGGCAACTTCCCAGGCATTCGGCAGACCTCCACAGGGAATGTCGCCGGCTTCTCTTGGGGCCTGTCCGCCCCCATTGCGCCGCAGCCATTCGTAATAGTGGGGATTATGAACTCGGCTAGTCTCAATCTGTCCAGTATTCCAAGAGAACGCCGTATTACATCCCTCTATTACGCACCACATCTGATCGCAACCCTCGACTTTGAAGATACGAGTACCGCACTTGGGACAGGGGTGCGTCTCTGCCTTGATCATCTTAGCCGATTCAGCCGCTTCTTTGTCGCAAGTATGGCCGCACTCCTTTGTAGCTCCAAGAACAACCAGACAGTCTGGGCAGGTCCATTTCTCACACGTCCCGCACCGATAGGCCGTTGAGAGGAACCCGCGACAACCCTCGTCTGGGCATTTCATAATGAACTCCCGCTTTTCTCTTGGATCTCTCGTAGCTCTACCCTCATAGAGCGCCTGGTAGTGCCAGAGGAGAGTCTGCATCGTGCCTATCCTCTCCTCCAGTTTATTGACCTCCTCTTTCGTATTCTTGTAGAGCTCATAGACCTCATCCTTTTCCTTTTTCAGAGTAATACACTTTGTCTTGAGCGTCTTGATCATCCTCTCATCTGGTATAGTGGCCGCGCGCTCGTGTTCCAGAGCGGTTCTCACGCCAGTGTAAGTCTGTGTCTTGATTTCATAGGCGCGCTGATAGTGCGTCAGGCGTTGGCGCAGAGGCCATTCCTCTACAGGGATCCTCTTGTATTCCTCGGCACTCTTGACTCCGTAGGCATCCGTCTGCATCCGTAGCCGCTCACAGTTGATTCGGTTGTATTCCTTCTTGTATTCGACGAATGTCTGCATCGCGGGGAGAGCGGCCTTCTCTCGCTCGACGAGCACCTTTCGGCGCCATTTGCGCAGAGGGCCGGTGCGAAAGGTGAGAGTGAAGTTGGCCGCGAGGAACTCTGGGCCCCAGGCCTTCTTACAGTGCATACAGTGGGGATCTTCGTACGTCTGGAGCAAATATCTCTCTTGACATTTGCTGCAGGCGCCTTCTGGGCAGTATTGACAGGTGAGCTGGCGAACTTTCTTACCTTTGTAGTCTTCCAGGCAGATGGGGCAAGAGGCAGCGGCAGAGGCAGAGGCAGAGGACATTTTGATTGAAGTTGAGTCGCCAGGGATGGTATGCTGGAGTGTTTAAGCCCCCTAGCTTCCAATTTTAGTTGGCGCGCTCAACTCCCGTCTAAGAGAGAGGTCTCTTCCCCTTTTTAGAATGGCCGGTGCAGGATACCTGATTCCAAATGGATTTCCCCCTCTAGGAACTCCTACTCTTGAGATACAACCGTGTGCGGGCCTGGCGAACAGGCTCCGCGCAGTGGCCTCCGCAATCTGTGGAGCACAGGATCTGGGTCGCGCCTGCCTCATTAGCTGGAAACAACAGTCTGGCATCTTTACAGGAGCATTTCGCGACCTCTTTGATATGAGCAGACTCCCCGCGGGTGTCTTCGTGAATGACGGGACCTACGTGCAGTCCGATTTCAATCAGCAGGAGTGCTTGAGCCCGCCTCAGTGGTTTCACATAGCATCTGTTTCAAAGGACCCACGCATACATATAAATATCAAATCGCACGGGAAGTTCTATGAAGGTGATCAGGCCCGTTGGTTAGCGGCCCTGCGCAGCTTGAAGCCTCGCCCCCATCTTGAGGCTCACGTGGATAAAGTATTGGCGGCCGAGGGAGCCGGCGCACCCCTCGTGGGCATCCACATTCGCCGCACAGACAACCAGGCCGCAATCGATCAGTCGCCCACCGCCGCCTTTGTAGTACTGATGGACGCATATCCTCCAGAGACACGCTTCGTTGTGGCCACGGATGACGCAGCCGAACGTCAGTTCCTAATCGGTCGCTACGGGGAGGACCGTATCATCTCCTTTGCAGAAGTCCTGAACCGCACGAGCAGCCTGGGAGGCATCGACGCCTTCCTCGATTTCCTGGCACTTTCCAAGTGTCAAGAGATCCTGGGTTCCGCCAACTCCTCCTTTTCAGAAATGGCCGCCGCCTATGGAGGCCGCCCGCTCAAGGTGGTCCGCGTGGGATCCGGCCACCAGGCCTAGTCAAGATACGTAATCTCGAACATCAGCGTATAGTCGTGATTACTCAGATCCACCACTCTATAGAACTCATCGCGAAGACTGATATTCAGCGTGGCGATGCGTGCTATCGGCGCGGGACTCGCATAATAAATGGGCGTGTGCATCTCTTTATTGAGACTGTAATACCCCTCCTTCGTATCGAGGAACAGCACGTGAAAGCAGTCCTTCCGTCCAGCCCCCAGCTCCACCCTATTGAGCTCAATCGAGTTGTCGGCATTTATATGCAAGTACAAGCGCTTCAGGCAGAAATCCGGGTCGGCTCGATAGGGGGCTACCAGCGCACCGCCGGCGCTGCGGTAATCGATCCAGCCGTCGAAGCCGAGAAGGCGCGCGGGACAGTTGATTGACATCAGGGCCCCCGTGTGGCTGTCATAGTCGTCTTTGTAGGTGCCTGAGGCGAAAAAGAAGCCAAAGGTGGCAGCGCCGGCCGTGGCCGTGATGGTGAAGCGTTTCGTGATGTCCGAGTAGCCCACCGCGTATGTATTGATCTTGCCAATGAGTGCATTGAGCCGCGCCTGGAGCTCGACCGCGAGATCGGCTGGCGTGTATTGACCGGGTGTCAGGGTGACATTCCAGGCCCTCGTGGGCGGGTCCTCTACAAAGGTGAAGGAGCCCCAAGGTGTGGCGACATTGTAGAGGTCCGCGGGCACGAGGCCATTCACCAGCTCCACTGAGACCACATCCTTTAAAGGACGAGGAAAGACCCAGCGGTAATCACTGGGCGGCTGACTGTTGCCGAAATTGCGATCGCGGCTATTCACGGCCACCGTCACGCGGCGCTCTTTGCGGAGCTTGCGTGTCGATTCGGGCAAGAGGACCCCCTGGCCTGATGTTATAGCCTTTTGAACGGTGGAACCAGACATTTCTTATTGAGTGTCTTTAAAACATATCGAGCTGTATGACGAGGTCTTTTGCTGTATTGGCGTTTCCTCCTGTGTAGGTTACATAGACTGACAGTGCATCATTTTGGGCAAAATCAACTGAACTTGCATAGTATGTTCCCTGTGTAGTACCGCCTGTAAGGGTAAGTGTATATGCGGTAGGGCTTCCGTTTTTATACACTGTTGCAGTGACAGAGTTTATTCCACCGGCAGCTGTTGTAAGAACCATAAACATTCCAATCAATATGGCCTTTTGATGTATTCGGTAGTTAAGGGCTGTAGGGGATACATAGTCTCCAGATTTTGTAAAGACAGAACCGACAGCTAGGTAGCCTGCTGCTGGTCCAACATTCAAGTTACCTAGTGCAGCATAGAAGAGAGTTGTCGGATATATATATATTGAAAAGTCTTTGCCGCCTGCTGTCTTATTTACAAGGTCTGATCCAGGCCCCAGCTGAATCGTGCCGTTTGTCTGCAGAATATCGGAAGAGGTGAATGAACCTGCTGTCACGGGGGAACCAATCGTTGTTGAGCGACATTCGATGCGACAAGCCACATTTGTTGTTTCAATGCCTACATACGAGCCGAGAGAGCCCGTATCAGGAGGAACGGCAACATATACATTCAGATCACGTGTGGTGACAACATTTGCACCGGTGAGAATAATGCCGCGCTTGTTGCCGCCCCCATTGGAGAACACATTGATAGTGGATCCCTTTAGAGAGTTGAAAGAGAAGGATGCGGGGCCGAGAGTTCCAGCGCCAGAGGCCTCTACACCATATACTGTACTAGTACCTGCAGTCAACGCAGCCGAGTTATCTACCGTCACAACGGACGTCCGCAGCTTTGCCGTCACACTCGTGTTTCCAGGGAAGACAATACCCTTTAAAGTATAGTGCCCTGCTGATATGAGCTTCAGTGTCACATCTTCTACGCGGGTATTTTCCCCCATTGTCAAGAGAGTCGTATTGGCCGTTGCAGTATATTGAATCGTTGTAGTCTGTGTATTTTGCCCACGGAGACAGATGCCTGCAGGAAGCGTGATGGGGCCCGTAAGAGTGTAGGTTCCAGGATGCACCCAGATGGTGCTTCCAGAAGTGGCGGCGGCCATGGCGGCATCCACTGTTAAGTAGGGAGGGCCATTCACGGAGGCAGTGGCGTCGTCCCCATTTACAGCATCGACACGCAGCACATTACCAATGGCGAAGGAACTCGAGCTTGCTATAGGCCCTGTAGGACCCGTAGCTCCCGTATTTGATGCTGAGCCTGCCGGTCCCGCCGGCCCCGTAGCACCAGTTGCACCCCCTGTGCCAGCAGAACCGGTCGGCCCCGTAACACCAATATCTGCAGCTATCTGCTTCATTCCAACGATGATAGAGGGAATATCAGGCCCAGCCTCAACCAAAGATCCTGTTATAGCATAGGCTAATATACTTCCCTGAGTTGCCTGTGAGACAAACTCTATATAGTCGCCAGCATTTAAAGAAAGTATATAGGGCACAATAGGAAGTGTATCTGAGTTATTACTATTGATTGAAATACGTCCATTTGTTTCAGGTACATCGACTCCATTTTTACGCAACCAGACATAAGTATTTGCGTTGTTTCCACCGGCGGTACGACTGAGTTGTATGGAATACCAGGCCTCATAAATACCTGTTTTGCTCACTGTGAGGCGAGTTCCACTTACGAGGGAAATCCCTTGTTCAAGCACAGTATTATTGTATGAAAAAACTGTAGGTGGGCTAATCCCTGTTTCTCCAATGGGCTGAGAGGTCATAGAATAGTAGCTTGCGGCGATGTTTGAAGCTATTGCTACTGGCCCTGTTGGTCCTGTTGCCCCCGTGTTTGTCGCTGTACCCGCTGGCCCCGTTGGTCCCGTAGCTCCCGTGTTTGTCGCTGTGCCTGCTGGGCCCATTGGCCCTGTTGGTCCAGTAGCTCCCGTGTTCGTAGCTGTGCCTGCTGCTCCGGTTGGTCCTGTTGCTCCTGTATTTGTAGCTGTGCCTGCTGGCCCCGTTGGTCCCGTAGCTCCCGTGTTTGTGGCTGTGCCTGCTGGCCCCGTTGGTCCCGTAGCTCCCGTGTTTGTGGCTGTGCCGGCGGGGCCCATTGGCCCTGTTTCTCCAGTATCTCCTGTTGGCCCCGTGGCACCCGTATTTGCCGCTGTGCCTGCCGGACCCAGCGCCCCCGTCGCACCCGTCGGGCCCGTAGGCCCCACGAGATTATTCAGTGCTCTACAGTGGAGCTGATTCGCCAAGTTTATGTTGAGCAGCTCGCTGCAGTTCATTGAGCCTCTCTTCCTATCCAGAGCCCACAAAGCCTTCCAGTCTGCGTCACACGCATAAAGAGAAAGGCCTCCTCCGACCATAGAAATGGCTGCCGTCCCACCCGCCCAGCACAAACTCATCCTCTTGACGATGGTCAAGAATGAGTCTCGTATCATCCACCGCCTGATGAACTCCGTAAAAGGGAAGGTCGATGCCATCGTAGTCTGTGACACGGGATCCACGGACAATACGGTGGCCCTGGCCAATGAATGGCTGGGCGAGAACTCAATGCCAGGCAAGGTCTATTCCTTCCCTTTCAAGAACTTCGGCGCAAGCCGCACCAAATCTTTCGAGTGCTGCCAGGACTGGGTCACCTCCATCGGCTGGGACGCGACAGCCACGTGGGCTCTCTTGCTCGACGGCGATATGCTTATGACGGATCCCGTGGATCGTGCGGCCCTCGCTCGCCTTGCAGCCCATACTGCCGGCGTCTCTCTTAAGCAGGCCAACGGCAGCCTGGTATATAGCAATATGCGCGTGCTCCGCTGCTCCGAGCCGTGGATCTGTAAAGGTGCCACCCACGAAGCTTGGACATGCCCTCCCACCAAAGATACTGTCCTTTTTCAGACTCCCGTTCTCACGGACCACGGCGACGGCGGCTGCAAAGCGGACAAGTACGAGCGCGACGTGCGACTCTTAAAAGAGGACCTCGCCGAGATGCCCGACGACGCCCGCACGCATTTCTATCTTGGCCAGACCTACCTCTGTATGCGGGACTGGCCGAACGCCGTGGCGATCCTGAAACGGCGCATCGAGATCGGCGGCTGGGACGAGGAGGTCTATATTGCTCGCCTCTATCTCGGGGAGTGCTACGAGAATATGCGGAACGTGCCCGAGGCCATCAACGCCTGGATGACTGCGTGGCAGTCGCGCCAGCATCGCACAGAGGCCCCTATGCGCATTATTACGCTCCTCAGGCGCCAGCCGAACTCGCAGTTTCTCGCGGGGATGTTCCTGGAGAAGCTGTTCGCCACACAGTTCGGAGAGGACCTGCGCACCGGTCTCACCCTCGCCCCTCCTGTCCAGAACAATGACGTGCTATTCGTGAATCGGCGCGAGATCGAGCACACCATTTGGGAGGAGATGGGTATTCTCGCCTATTATACGGGCCTCGGCAAGCAGACGTGGTTCCAGCTGGACAAGCTCGACCTCACGAACCGTCTCGGCTGGCACGATTTCAACCACCTCTTCGCCAATATGCACTGGTATGACTGGGTACTCCGTCCTCGTCGGCAGGTCCGTTTCCAGATTCCCGTAGAGCGTCTGCCGTGGGCTGGAGAGGAGGAGGCTGCAGCGTGGCAGCCCTTCAACCCCAGCATTCGCGTGAAAGCGGACCGCAGCGGCTACACGGTGAATCTGCGGTATGCCAACTATTACACGGCGGAGGCGAAGCACTACCACTATCGAGCATTCCACGGCAAGGTGCTTACGCGCAACTGCCTCATCGATGTCCCGCGGGAGACCGCTTGGAACACGCCGGCCTCTGCACAAGAGATCTTGATCGATCCGAGCATCCCCCAGCGCGACCACTACATCCGCGGAGTGGAGGATTGTCGGCTGGTCCAAGGAACGGACGAGATGGAGTTCCTCGGTACATCCCAGTCGTATTCAGAGAACGGGACAAACAAGATATTCCGCGTGTGGCGGGAGGGCGATGGCGCGGACGCCAAGCACAAACTCAAGCAGATGGCACTGCCTCCAGGTGTATCCGCCGGCGAGACACAGAAGAACTGGCTCGGGTTCCGCCACAACGGCGAGCTCCTGTACATCTACAACTTCTCTCCTTTCAAGATATGCGCAGAGGATGGCAGTGTGCGTGTCGATGTCGCAACAGGGTCTGGTCCTCTCTCTCTAAAGGAGTATCGCGGTAGCGCGGGGCCTGTGCCCTGGTCTTCAGCAGCCCACCCAGAAGAAGCCTACCTCTGTGTGATGCACAAGGTGTATATTGGGGGTGAGGGGCGACGCTACTACCACCGGTTTATCACGCTGGACCGCGGCTTGCGGCCTAGCCGTGTCTCTTGCTTTGTACGGATGACGAAGGAGCGCGTGGAGTATTGGAGCGGAATGTGCCCGAGTATTGAGGGCGACGGATACTGGATTACCTACGGAACGAAGGACTCTGAGGCCTACATTGCGGAGATGTTGCGGAGCGATATTGAGCCCCTGATGATGTATAACTTGAAGACCGGGACAGCGCGGCCCACACGGGACTGCCTGGAGGCGATCAAGGCGTATTAGAACTGCACGTCATCACTGTATGCGAAAGGCACACAGTAGCCCGTATCATTTACAGCTTGGATTAAGTACTTATACGCGATGTTCGTGGAGGGCACTTGAAAGGTGCGGGCACGCTCATAAATGTAGGCGCACTTCTTGAAGCTCGACATTTCCACGGTGCTCGGGATGGTTGTCACGACGAACCACTTGGGCAACCCTTCTGTAGAAATAGTGGAGAGATCCCAGGTGACAAGGGACGTCGATTCATTGAGTGTGCTGAGTGTGACGGTAGTGGGTCCAAAAGGGATCGTTCCGCACTGCACAGTGCGGAAGGTGGCTGCGGGGCCAGTGCCATTGATATTGGTTGCCGTAATGGTGAATGTTAGTTCGGTCTGGTCTGGGAGGCCAGTCACATAGTAGTTCGTCACATTGGCACTCAGATCCTGGGTGTAGGGGATGCTGGCACACTCGAGCGTATATTTTGTAACGGGAGAGCCGCCGTCAGAAGAGGGGGGTTGCCAGTAGAAGCGGATCTGGCCAGAATAGACACGGGGCCTGATAAATATGTTAGGGGCGCTGGGTGCTGACATTCTAGAATATTGTTATCTATTCTTCTTGAGATATATTGATGTCCCAAGAAGACTAGATCCAGCCCAGGCCCACGGCGACAGCAAGACCGAACACTACCTATTGAACTTGTTCAGGTACGAGTACTGATAGTTCTGGAACTGCTCAGCGGGGCTCAGCACGCGATGATAGAGGATAATCTCTCCTATCTCGCCTGTCAAGAGAACTGCCGGATTTTCGCCCATTGCACCTATTAAGAAAGGAATGCCATCTACAGAGGGGGGGATGCCTGCCGTAGCATTGGATCCTTGGAAGGCGCCGTTGGAGTAGCAGGAGTATATGCCGTCACCCAAGCTATAGGATACATTGACCCAGTTCGAGGCCGCGGTCTCCACATTGCTCAGGGCAGTGTATATGGTGCCAGTCTCAGTATCTCGAGCGGAGCAGCAGATCGTACTCTCGGATGCATAGAGATTGATATTGTAGCCGGCATTGCTGAGGGCCTGCTTGGCGAAGATGCCATTGGTGGGCGCGCCGAAGTTGGCCTGAGTTCTCTTGACCCACGCGGAGATCGTGTATGAGCCCCCCATACTGCTTATGCTCGATACGGCGTAGTGTGTAGCCCCTGTGAAGACTACACCGTTCCCCGCGTTGTTCTTGAGAGCCGTGCCGGTGATAAGGCTGGCATTCCAGGGCGTGCCGAAGAGACCGCGGTTCGCCCAGACACCGCTAGTTTCGTCAAGAGAGGAGGCGTCGTAATAGAGAAGACAGCCTTCCATAGCGATTTCCCCTGCGAGAACTGGAGAAGGAGGGGCCGGTCGGAATGTATGGTTGGGAGGCAGATTCTCTTGGAGACCCCACTTCCACGCAAGATATCCCTCGAGACGTAGGCGGTCCGAGTTGGCCAGGGGGCCGGTGAAGGTCAGGAGTTCGCCGATGGCGGCTCCGCCGCCCGAATCTGAGCCTGAACCCAAGATATACTCGGTAGGTGGGCCAAAGCTCGGAGCGCCTGCACCTCCTTTCAAGATCTGCCCATCGACTCCAAGATATGCTATGTTGGAGGATTGAATGGAAGTGGCAAAGAATGGGGCTCCAGGTGTGAGGGCTGCACTCACAAGAGTAGTGCCGTTGCGTGCAGAAATCAGGGCTCCTCCCTGTTGCGCGATTGCGGCTGAAGAGGAAGAGGAGACGAGGTCGAGGAACGGAAAAGCGCCGGCGGCACGGCTGCGTCCGCTCAGGAATGAAGTGGTTGTGCCCTCAGCCACGGCGGAGCCTATACCTTTAAAGTACGCCTCGTCTTCGAAGATCACCATATTCGACTGAAGAGTAGGTGTTCCCCCACGCTGTGTAGCATTGCCCCCGTGCCCCGATTTATCGAGGAGGCTCAGCACTGTTGAGGGCGTCTGCAGAACAACGGCAGCAGGGTCGGCAGCGTCCAGCCAGAGGGAGAGGCTACTCACCTGAGATGGGAGGAACTCGACTGGTGGCATCGTGATCACAGTGCTCACATTTGGAGGAGAGTATCCTACGTCGCTGATGGCCTGCACCATAAACTGATACGTAGTGTTTGTGGAGAGAGGTGTGACAGCTGTGGTGAATACGGTGGCGTCTCCTGTTACCTCTTGCTTGGGCACGGCCGGATCACTCAGACAATCGACTGTGACGAGGGACCAGCGGGGTGCGGCCTCTTGCGGGGCAGTCAAGAGATCCCAGTTGAGGACCACGGTGCTTGCATTTAGAGTACTAGCATGCACATAGCTCGGGCCGCTAGGGGGTAGGCCCGTCTGGACTGTGCGGAAGACGGCTGGGGCGCTGGTGGCATAGGCATTCGTGGCAGTAAGAGAGAAGGTGTAGTCGATCCCATTCACGAACCCTTTTACAGCGTGGGAATACACGTTTGCACTGATGTCTTTCTCGTAGTTGATGGCGGGGCACGCAAGAGTATATTTAAGAATGGGCGAGCCGCCATCGGAGGTGGGGGCAGACCAGTAGAAGTTTATCTCGGAAAATGTGGCCCACGGTCTCAGCACTATATTTGGTGGCGTCGGGGCCTGGTACTCCTGTTCTTGTTCTTTCTCTTGCTCGTACATCTATCTTCAGCTTCTAAGTTCTATCAAGTAGGAATACCCATAGCACAAGTGGTGTGACTGATACAATCATACCACTTTGCTATTTTATTTGCTATTTTATTTGCTATTTTATTTATATCAGTTCTATACTAAGGCTCCCTAGTTCAGAGCAGAGACGCCGTTAAAAGGGTAAGAGGGCAAATATGTTATGGCTTGAACACCTAAACTGGGCAATGATACGATCGCTGCATCTGTTGCGTCATATATGATAGGAGATGAACCTGCAGCATTCGTAGTACCCATTAATATGATACGGTCGATTGCTGTGTCCCTCAAATAGGATACTGGTGTTTGATAGTTTGTTAGAGAAGCAGCTAGACCAAATCCATCAGTGGATGATCCAGATATTTTTGCTACCCACGGTGATTGTCCAGTGCTTGAGAATGTAAGTTTACATATGTATATATCTGAGGTTGTACCTGTTACCACCGTATTTGTTCTCGTTGCGAAAGGAGACACTATATTTCCAAAATTATAAAATTCAACGTTATTTGATGGTACTGGTGCGCCTCCTACACCACTATATGTTCCTGCTAGTATAATATTTTGAGCACTGTCTAATGCTAGTAGGAAGTTATTTATAGCGATTGTACCTGTAGCAGAGGTAAATCGTATATATCCTACATTGTTCGCTGCTCCCTGTAGAATTGTATTAAACCTTACTACTAAAATATTTGTCTGAGCACTGTTTATACCTGGTAATATCACTGCTGGAGTAACATCAGCGAGATCATTATATATACCGCAATTCACATCCGTCCATCTAGCAGTAATGATTACGTTATTATTCGAATCAACTATTATTTGATTTGGGTTAGTAACTGTATTTGTACCTGCTTGATCTATACCAACACGGGCCACGTAACTTTGAGTTCCGTTTGCCAAGAACTTCGCTAAGAATACTTCTGTTACAGTGAGTGTTGCGGGACAGTTTTGCGACTTTTGTCCCACGTTTGGCGTTGCGCTGGCTGTGCTGAAGGTTTGAACCAATCCTGCTGCTGCAGCACCGAGGGGGCCATACGAACCTGTTATTATAATATTTCCCTGGCCATCTACTATCGCTCTCAAGTCTTGTACTACTGCTGAGGCGTTCGTTGAAGTTTCAGGGGTTGCTGAACCAGCGAAGGAAACATAGTTGGCGGCAGTTGCTGTTTGTGAAGCACGAATCGTCCCTATCCATTGTGGCACGCAGGAACTATCATATTTTATAGCGTATATGAGTTGGCGGAACTGCTGCGTTACACCAGCATTTGCCGTGTTAGATGGAACGACTGATGTTATAGCCGATGAATCTGTATTTGGCGCACCCGCTGTAAGGGTAAAATCGGCACCAGCTGTTGCTGCGCTCGAATATCCTACTACATAAAACTCGTTTCCAAATGGCACTATTGCGAATGGCACTGTGCTTCTCGCTGCGTCACCAGTTGCTGTTTGAAGAATCGCGCGTTGCGACGTTGCTGCCACACCATCCGCCGTCAATAATACAGTGACAGTATATAAAGATGTACCTGACGCAGGGACGTTCAGAGCCAAAGGCGAGTTTCCTATCGCCGCATTGTCGCTGCCATATACAACAAAGTTGGCACCAAGTGTAGAAGTTCTTGTGACCCTAAATGCAAAAGCAATCCTATTGTTAGGAAGCACGGCCAAGTTCGATCCAAAAAAAGGATTTGCTGGAGTTGCAGTACCAGAAGAAAGTTGGCAATATGAGTTCCATTGACCAACACCACTCTTATTATATTTCACAACAATCGTGGTTGTTGCATCCACGAGCGTTGATGTCATCAGCGCAATGGTAGTTCCAAAGGAGCTTCCATCAGCTGAAAAGCTGTTAAAGTTGGCTGCTGTAGAGCCAGTTGTAAGATTCGATACTGACAACAGGGCTACTATGTTGTTTAAAGAATCAAACTGGAAGTTCAATACCCTTACAGCATTTGTAGTGACAGCAGCACCACCACCGTTATTCACTAACCGTGCAGCCCACGTGTTTGAATCAGTGTTTAACCCAGTCTTAGAGTATTTCACAATATATGCCTGGGCAGATGTTGTAGCTGAAAACAACGGTCCAAATGATATATTGTTTCTATCATATGCACGAAATGTTCCTGTGTTCAAGCCCAGGGTGAACATTAGAACGAAGTTGCCCTCGCTATCGATTTGTCCAAGGGGTGTATAGTTGGTATTTCCTGTTGTACCGCTTGCGGCTGTATCTGTAATCAAGGCTGCTGCTGCAGTTGCCGATAAGTTGGCTATCCAAAGATCTGTAAACCCATCGGCAGATACGTAAATCACATAGTAGTTACTCGTCAAACTTGCCGTATTTACTTGGCCGGTTGCTCGCAGTGTTCCAAATCTATCATAGACTTGTGGCGGGGTGGCAACAGTAAGTGTGCTGGCAGCTTGGGCAAAAATATATGTGTTTCCACTTCCATCTACAAAGGTAGATTGTTGGGCAAAGACATTGGTCACATAGGGGCAATACACCCTTGGGTAGCCAATGGTGGAAGTGGTAGGCGATGGATCGGACCAGCCTGGTGTGGAGTATGCCCTTGTATTAAATGCGTATGCCGTATTCAGAAAGTCGAGCCCAGGAACCACTTGCGATGTTTGATTTCCAAACTGGCTGTATCGGTAGACTGGAACAAGCGGCTCTTTTGGTTGAGCCGTAATCATATAGTAATCGATTGGGTTCGGGGGAGCGGAGGGTGCCGTCCAAGATACAGCAGCTGTAGTGCTTGTTGCAACGGTAGCGATTGTGCTTGTTGGAGCACTCGAGGGCAGACCGGGTGCTGTTGGTAGAAACTGCGCTGCAGTGCTTGTAGCAGGAACATTATTTGTTGCTGTAAGCTCGAATGTATATTGAGAATTATCTGTAAGACCTGTTACTCGGTAATAGCTTGCTGGCGCCGTTATGGTAAATGGACCTGGAGAGGTAGGTCCAGAAACAGCAGTGAGTGTGTAGTTCGTAATCGTGCCGTTAGGTGTGGCGGGAGGATTCCACCAAAACTCCAAGGTGCCAGGAGAAGACCTTACTAAGGGATTTACTAGTGGCGGAGTAGGAGCTGACATATCTAATAGAAGTATTAAATATTATCTTACAGGGGCACGCGCCTCAGATTATACTGATTCATAGGAACCTGATATAGTTAGGCTATTTCCTGGTGCCCAGGTGAAAGGTATTGTATCAGTGGCGGCTTGGCCGGCACTAGTTCCTCTATCCCACACAGGAACTATATATGTAGTAGTATCATCATAATATGTAAGTGATAATCCTTGGTAAAATGTTGTAGATTGATTAAAGTATGTAGGTAATATCACAGCATAACTATTGATTCCATTTACTGGTAAACTAAATCTCCAGTACCCTGACCCGAATGTTGTTGTTGAACCCATTGAAACAGTAATATTTATAAATACAGTTTTACCTATTTGTTTATATCTTCCAAAAAGTGATCCATCCCCTATTACAGGATTCGTTACACTTGCTGTCCAAGTAGGTGTATAAGTTGTCCAGGCTAGTGCATCGGATGCGAGTGGTCCAGTAGGTCCCGTTGCGCCAGTAGGGCCTGTATTACCTGTCGCCCCCGTATTCGATGCCTCTCCAGGAAGGCCAGTAGGTCCTCTATCACCTGTTGCGCCCGTATTAGTCGCCTGTCCAGGAACGCCCATGGGTCCTATAGGGCCTGTTGGTCCAGTAGGTCCGCTGTTTCCTGTGGCACCCGTGTTGGTCGCCTCTCCAGAAATACCAGTAGGTCCCGTAGATCCTGTTGGTCCAGTTGGCCCCGTAGATCCAGTTTGGCCAGTTGGTCCAGTGGCCCCTTGTAGGCCTGGTGGGCCTAGAGCACCTGTTGGGCCTGTAGAACCTACACCTGAAGAACCAGTTGGACCAGTTGCTCCAGATGCTCCCTGTATGCCTGGGATTATACTAGCGGCACCTGTGGGTCCAGTCGAACCAGTTGTTCCAGAAACTCCCTGTAGGCCTGGTGTTCCTAGTGCGCCTGTTGGGCCCGTTGTGCCCGTTGGTCCTTGTAGGCCAGTGGCACCAGAAACTCCTTGGATGCCTGGGATTAGACCTGCGGGACCTGTTGGGCCTGTTGCTCCAGAAACACCTTGTAGCCCTGGAATCAGACCTGCAGGACCTGTTGGACCAGTCGTTCCAGTGACTCCAGAAACGCCTTGTAGGCCTGGCGGTCCTAGTGCTCCCGTTGAACCTGTAGATGCTAGACCTGCTGCACCAGTTGGCCCAGTTGCTCCTGAGACACCCTGCTGTCCTGGTGGTCCGAGTGCCCCCGTTACACCAGTTGGCCCAGTTCTACCTGTTGTACCAGAAACACCCTGTAGTCCTGGGACTAAACCTCCAGGTCCAGTTGGTCCAGTTGCTCCTGAGACGCCCTGTAGTCCTGGGGGTCCGAGTGCGCCCGTTGTACCAGTTGGACCAGTTCTACCAGTAGGCCCAGTTGTTCCAGAAACCCCCTGTAGTCCTGGCGGTCCGAGCGCACCCGTTGCGCCCGTATTTGTGGCTGTTCCATCCAGGCCCCTTTCACCAGTGAATCCTGACGCAACCCCAATCTGTTTTATTGTTACACATGTACCTATATTGTTTTGAAGAGTAGCAGTACCAGATACAGCTGTAACGCGCACCTTTATCGTATTGTTTGACGAAGAGGGTGTAAAAATGATTCTCGTGCTGTTCGCGGGAAACTGAGCAGCTGTACTTGTTACACTTACAGCAGTACCATTAGAAGTATAAATTGCGCTGTTATTGGAATACACCCAGTTGAAGTTTGCATTTGCTGTTGCTGCACTAAATGTCCAGGCTCCAATAAATGTACAATCATATGTGAGCCCAGGAGTTAATGTAAATACTCCTGTACCTGTGTTGTATGTAATATTTTTATTAATAACAGGAGCATCGAATAATATATCACCTGCGGCGGCGAAGGCTTGTGTTGCTCCTAGTTTATAGGCAATCAAATATCCCATATCAACAACTGGTCCAGTAGGTCCTGTTGCACCAGTATTTACCGCCGTTCCTGGAATACCCGTTGGACCCGTTACGCCTGTTGGGCCTGTTGCGCCTGTTTGACCTACGGCCCCTGTTTGCCCAGTTGGACCAGTTGGACCTGTAACACCTGTTGAACCAGTTGGTCCTATTTGGCCAGTTTGACCTACGGATCCAGTTGCTCCTGTAGAACCTGTTGGACCTGTTGGCCCAGTTTCACCTACGGTGCCAGTTGGTCCTGTGGGACCTGTATCACCAGTTGCACCTGTATTTGCAGCCGTACCTGGAATACCCTCTGGACCAGTTGGTCCTGTGGGACCTGTATCACCAGTTGCACCTGTATTCACAGCCGTACCTGGAATACCTTCTGGCCCAGTTGGTCCTGTTGGTCCTGTATCACCAGTTGCACCTGTATTCACAGCCGTTCCTGGAATACCCTGTGGTCCAGTTGGCCCTGTTTCACCTGTAGACCCAGTAGACCCTGTTTGACCATTCGACCCCGTCGAACCTGTTACACCTGTTGGCCCTGTAGCGCCAGTTGATCCAGTAGGCCCAGTATCACCCCTCACACCAGTATCACCAGTTGGCCCCGTAAAGCCTGTAGAACCAGTAGGCCCAGTGAAGCCAGTTGCCCCTGTAAAGCCTGTGGGCCCAGTTGGCCCTGTAAAGCCTGTAGGGCCAGTTGGTCCTGTTTGACCAGTAGGCCCAGTTGGTCCAGTTGCTCCAGTATTGGTGGCAGATCCTGGAATACCCGTTGGACCAGTAGCTCCAGTTGGCCCTGTTGCACCAGTTGCTCCTGTTGTTCCAGAAACTCCTTGTATGCCTGGTGGGCCCAAAGCTCCTGTTGCACCAGTAGGCCCAGTTGACCCAGTTGGACCTGTTGCTCCAGATACTCCTTGTACTCCTGGAACTAAACCTCCTGCTCCTGTTGGACCTGTTGGGCCAGAAACACCTTGTAGGCCTGGAATCAGACTTGCTGCCCCTGTTGCGCCGGTTGCACCAGTTGCCCCTTGTAAGCCTGTTGCACCAGACACACCCTGAAGGCCTGGTGGGCCCAATGGTCCCGTTGGACCAGTTCCACCAGTTGGTCCCTGCACGCCTGTTGCGCCAGAAACCCCTTGTACTCCTGGGACTAGGCCTCCTGGCCCTGTAGGCCCTGTTGCACCAGAAACACCTTGTATGCCTGGTGGGCCTAATGCACCTGTCGGACCAGTTCGACCAGTCGCTCCAGAAACACCCTGTAGGCCTGGTGGTCCGAGTGCTCCAGTTGGCCCAGTAGAGCCTAGACCTACCGCACCCGTTGGACCTGTGGCTCCAGAAACTCCCTGTAAGCCTGGTGGGCCTAATGCCCCCGTTGGACCAGTCGTACCAGTTGCTCCAGATACACCCTGTAGGCCTGGGGGTCCGAGTGCTCCAGTTGCTCCTGTAGAGCCTATACCTGCTGCACCGGTTGGTCCAGTCGCTCCAGATACACCCTGTACGCCTGGCGGCCCCAAGGGTCCTGACGCTCCTGTAGTGCCATTGGAGCCCGCCAAACCAGTTGGCCCAGTTGCCCCAGAAACACCCTGTAGGCCTGGTGGGCCCAATGGTCCCGTAAAGCCAGTAGGCCCCGTCTCTCCAGTAGGCCCCAGATCTCCAGGAGCACCGATCTCTCCAGTAGCTCCTGTGTTGCCTGTAGGCCCCGTCTCTCCCGTAGGTCCCACGTCACCAGGCGCACCAATCTCTCCAGTCGCTCCTGTGTTGCCTGTGGGCCCAGTCGCTCCTGTCGGCCCCGTGTTCCCAGTAGGCCCCGTGTTTCCAGTAACACTGATTCCTGCTGTTTGACCTGCTGCGTTTGTTGTTATCAGGTTACCTTCAGCATCCGCCTTTATAGAGCCAGCACCTATATAGATCGTGCCAGACCCCACATACAAATCCTTCCAGCGCTCACCTGTTGAGCCCAGACTATATGTTATATCCGTTTGAGGAATGAGATCGAGTCCCAGGCTCAAATAGCCAGAAGGTCCAGGGTTATACGTCATAGCGCTTGTACCAGTGGCTGCACCAGACTGATTAAAGAGCATCTCGCCGTGAAGACCACCTGCTGGCCCAGTAGGCCCCGTTGGCCCCGTTGGTCCCGTATTTCCAGTAGGCCCAGTATTTCCAGTAGGCCCCGTGTTACCGGTTGGCCCCGTTTCTCCAGTAGGTCCAAGATCTCCAGGAGCACCAATCTCTCCAGTAGGACCAGTGTTGCCTGTGGCTCCCGTATTTCCAGTGGGCCCTGTATTTCCAGTCGGTCCCGTGTTCCCAGTCGGTCCCGTGTTTCCAGTAGGCCCCGTATTTCCAGTAGGCCCCGTATTTCCCGTAGGCCCCGTCTCTCCCGTCGGCCCCACGTCACCAGGGGCACCAATATCTCCAGTAGGGCCAGTATTACCAGTAGGACCAGTATTGCCCGTCGGCCCAGTATTTCCAGTAGGCCCAGTATTGCCCGTGGGCCCCGTCTCTCCCGTCGGCCCCGTCATCCCAGTCGGCCCTGTATTGCCCGTTGCCCCCGTCTCTCCAGTAGGCCCCACATCTCCAGGAGCACCAATCTCTCCAGTAGGCCCAGTATTCCCAGTAGGCCCCGTGTTGCCCGTGGGCCCCGTGTTTCCAGTCGGTCCCGTGTCCCCAGTGGGCCCAGTATTTCCAGTGGGCCCCGTATTGCCCGTCGGCCCCGTTACTGTAGAGGGGGCGCCAGTTGGTCCAGTCGGCCCCGTGGCCTGGTTTGCCAACAATGTCGTATGAATATGACTGAGAGTATCATCACGGAAATAGATATTGAGACTGTGCGTGCCCGCTCCCGTAAAAACAGCATATACCTTTACACGAATCCTATACCCAATATCAGGCAATGTAGTCTGTGGTATGAAGAGCGACTGTGTATAGAGATTCTGCGTGGAAAATACAGGAGTTGCTGTGCTACTCGAGCCTGAGGCCATCTGCGTCTCAGTGAGCCCGTCGGCTGTCACATAATAGGTGGCAAAGAAGAACTTTACATTATTATTTCCACTCGTATCACTCGAATCGGCATAGATATTGAGATCCCAGAACCCTTGCAATATAATGGTCGTATCCGTTGTATTGGGAAGGGTCGTGAAAGAGCCCATAAGGTAGGCCGTGTTTGCCGCCTGCGCGCCAGAACTGAGCGTAGTCTGGAAGCCGATCACGGGTTCTTCGAGGAGATCCTCCACGACAGGTGAGGGGTCA
>Ga0209972_10000842_pt1 | contig 29643 bp, 27 predicted proteins | sample NOAtaG_7_FD_187302 | JGI IMG/M metagenome (GOLD analysis project Ga0209972, IMG submission 187302) | Freshwater lake microbial communities from Lake Erie, under a cyanobacterial bloom - NOAA_Erie_Diel1S_2200h metaG (SPAdes) (version 2) | ecosystem: Environmental > Aquatic > Freshwater > Lake ...
CTGTCACAATTCATGAAGGATTTTAGATTGTAAATAAATCATAACTCACTTTTAGCTGCAAGATTAGGCGATCGCACTTTTGGTGAGCTGATTTTATGAGAGAGGAGATCGCATTATGTCTCAGTCGAATCAAGTGATGGCGGATGAAGCCCTGAAGAAAACCTGCTCTTCCCCGAATAATTTGTCTTGTTGGATCAGGGATTGGCATTTTGAGCAATTAGCAGCGCATTCATATGTGTAAATATCCGATCTAATTCTCCTATCGCTTCTAATTCTGAAATTTCTTCTAGAGCAAGATCATCTGCTTTCTTTTTGTCTAAAAGTTGCTCCATTCGATCTTGTAAGCGATCGCTAAACTTGAACAAGCTGAGATGCCCAGTTTGTTGAACATTTATCTCATGGAGAAATAGTGAAGGCTTGCTAAGAGTTGTGACCATAAATTTTCTCTAATAGCCAGATATGCAACTATCATACCGCATAGCATAAGATCGTTATATTTTCATTTTGGTTGACTTGGTTTTATGAGAGTCGCGATCGCCCATTTATATCATCGATCTCCTGTGATGACAGTCACCACTATGTAAACTTAGATCGCGTACAATTAAGATAGGAATGAAAGATAAGATTTCATAATTGCAACTCATTTTAATCCTTTTTTGTGGAAATCCTTCGGTCTATGAAAACACAACAATTCTCAGACAAGGAAAATCTTAGCCCTGAGCAGGATAAGACTCGTGAAGAGATAGAAAAACCAAAGCTAGATGCCGAACTACTCAAGCAATTACATAGTCTTGATCAGCATCCTCAACGCTTGCCGATCTTCATTGCTTTGTACTTAACAGCAGCGTTTGCTTTGTATGGATTGGTACAGGCGATCGCCACACCTTGGGCATACATTCTCTGTTTACCTCTGTATTTATTAGCAGCAGCTTCTCTACATGGTATTAGCCTGTTCACCCACGAAGGAGTACATGGAGTACTAAGTCGTAATTCGCATTGGAATCGATGGCTAAGTATTTTTTGTGCATTACCCGTTGGGCAAAACTTCTCGGCATACAAAGTGTTACATCTCAAGCATCACAAACACTTAGGTATAGAAGGTGATCCCGATCATTACAAGAACTACACCAAATGGAACTGGCTAACATTCTTGATGCATTGGGGTAGATTGATCATTGGTTATCCTGTTTACATTATTGCGATTCCAATCCTTGGCTTTTGGCAGGGCAATAAATCAGAACGGGTATGGATTGCGATCGAAGTAGCTTTGCTTTGCTTATTGGTTATAGGGGTACTGCGATCGCCTATTCCTTCAGCATTCTTAATTCATGGTTGGTTGATTCCGATGCTGTGGATTAATACAATGGTCAATATTCGCGGCATGAGTCAGCACACATTGCTTGAACATGAGGCTGATTTAGTGCGCGGAACTCGCACGATTTTGACGATTCCTTTGGTGCGATTTTTTATGTGTAATGAAAATTATCATTTAGAGCATCATCTTTATCCCGCCGTACCTTGGTATCATCTACCGCGCCTTCATCAAGAGCTAAAGTCAGATCTCATTCAACAAGGAGCACCATACATTCCTTCTTATTTTTCTTTTGTCCAAGACTTTATCTCCGCCAGCTTGAAACGTCAGCCCGTCGGTACTGTTGTGATTAATTGACGTAGGAAATGAATATGCAAACTTTAATCGCAAACCCGATCGCTAATTCGAGAGTCCAGCAATATCCGACCTTAGATCTCACAGATTTGAGCGAGATGCCATCTCTGCAATCCGCAGTATTGTGGATTGCAAAGGTTTATGACTTTAATAACCATCCCTATATGCTCTGGATGGCAGATCCCCTAACGGATCGCGATTCTTTTCGACATAGCCAACTTCCATTCCGTTTTGCCGTCGAGTCTTTTTCTCAGCCATTAGCTGCGGTGTTAGCCCGAACGGAAACTCTAGAAACACGCTTACCATTACTAGCAAATATCACCGAAGAGCATGGTCATGGCGATCGCTGGCGATCGCACAAATACACTTTTCAGCAATACCTTCGCGCTCTGGGCGCAACTGAATGTGAGCTAAATTCACCCTGCACGATGCCAGTACTAGCATTTAATCAATCGGTTTTGACCTATTGCCTAATGCAGTCAGGAGAATCGGGAGCAGCGATGCTCGGCATGATTGAACATCTCTATGTCGGCATTAGCTCTGCGATCGCCCGAACTTTACATCAACGAGGCTGGACAGTGACGGGTAGCCAGTCACACTATGCATTCCATGAAAAGCTGGATACAGAACATGCGAGAGACTTGCTGTTATTAGCAGAAGCAGGTTGGGAAGCTCCGCATACTCGTCGGCAAGTATTACAAGGATTAATGCTTGGCGCTCACTATTTCTGGAGTTTATATCGTGATTTGTAACTCCAGTTCGGCAATCACCTCAGAAATAGCCTTCTCGCAAGTGCGCGAAGATCCTCGGATTGAATTGCGCGTAATCCAAGAGTTAGCTAAGCGCCAGCAACCGCTAAGGGTGCTTTTGGTGGCTTCAGGTGGTTGCACCGCCTTAAGTTTGCTGTCGAATCCTGCGATCTCCAAAATCGAGGCAGTAGATCTTAATCCCGCTCAACTACATCTCATCGAACTACGCCGCCAAGCCTTACTGCATTTATCTTTAGATGACCAATTGCAATTAATTGGCGCAGATAAATCCGCAAGCGATCGAGATCGGCTCAGCATTTATGACAGCTTCAGTTCAAATTTGCCAGTCAGCACGAAGGCATTTTGGGATGCAAGACCAGAACAGATTGAGTTTGGCGTTAACCGAGTCGGACGTTTTGAACAACTATTTCGTCAACTTGCAGAAAAGTTTGCCCAGATTGGGATTGAACCTTTGCAAGAACCGTTAGTTGCTATTCAGCATCCACGATGGCGCGATATTTTTGAGCAGGTATTTGAGCGCGATCGCCTCATAGAGTCCTTTGGTGAAGCTGCCGTCAACTACTCAATGGATCGCAGCTTTGGCGAACATTTTGCCGATGTATTTGCCCAAGCCTTACAGCGCTTTATCCCTAATGAGAATTATTTCTTAACCCAAGTTTGGGGCGATCGCTATACGTCCGATCTCAAAGGAGAGGGAGTTCCTCTTTATCTCCAAGCCTCAGCCCAAAATGATATTCGCACATTAGGGACAGAGCGATTACAGCTACATCAGGGCGCTTTCGTAGATTGTCTTCAGCAACTCGCCACTTCAGAGAAATTCGACTTGATTCAGTTTTCTAATATCTCAGACTGGATGCCTCTGAGCAGCCTTCATCACATGTTGAAAGAGATAGTCAATTGCCTGAAATCGGGCGTTGCGATCATTGGGCGGAGGCTCAATGGCGACCATAATTTAGCGGAAATCATGGCAGAGCATATTACGATTGATCGCTCACTTAGTCAGGAATTGCTTGCTAGCGATCGCTCTTTTTTCTATCGTGAAGTTGTCGTAGGGTTTCGGTTATGAAGTTTCACCGCATTGAGTTTTCAGAACGTTCACTATTTCAGGCAGGAATTGAGGCAATCGAGCAAACCGCATTCTATCCATTGGGCAACGATTTCTTTCAACTCGATCATGGTCATAATTACTTTGCCTTTTTTGACCGCCTTGGCGATGTCCATTATTTTGCCGCTTTGGATGGCGATCGCGTAGCTGCCGTTGGCGCAGGAATATTGGGACAAGTGCCTTACCGTCAAGATCAACCAGCGCGTTTAGCTTGGTATCTCTGCGATTTAAAAGTTCATCCTGACTATCAGAGGCAACATCTTTCAATTAGGCTTTTGCATCATGCTTTGGCTTCCTGTATTGGAGAATGCGATCGCGGTTATGCAATATCGATGAATGCAGGTGATGGTAAACCTAATCGTCTTGTACGTGTTTACGAGAAGTTTAATCTGGTGCGGTTTCGATGCTCATCTATATTAGGAATCTATAGTGTCGATGCGGAAGTAATGCGATCGCTAGAACCAATACTCATTAAATATCGCGGTAATATCTCTTATCTTTCTCTACAGGGTATTAAAGACTTAAAGCTAAAAAGTAATGGACAAATGTTGCCACTACTGCATGTGCAGTGGGGCGATCGCTTGCCCACAGAGATTTCGACTCCTGCCGCTGGATATACCCATATGTTCTGTGTGCCGAGGGGTGATGATTTAGCGATCACCCTTGCAAATCAGGGTGTGTTTCCTAATGCGATCGCTAGTTTGGTCAGTCATGGCATGGATGAAAGTGATTGGCGCTTTATCCTAACTAGCGATATTTGATTTGTCAGCAAAGAATATTACATCACTGACAAATCCTTATCTAGTTCTCTTGTTTAAGGGGATTCCTAACGCTTTTCTTACCTTTTTATCGATTTCTGGTTTGGGTACATAATAAACGTCCAGCATAGATGAATAATTCCAATACTGATAATTGGTCGGCTTGCATTGGCTAAAAATATCTCGCATCAAACTCAAATCACTAGTAGAAATAGCAACATTACCCTGTGAGCCAACAGAAGTAAAATCACCAATAATCTGACCATTTACCTGAGATTCCAAAGCTGCAACCCACTCACAAATCGCGGTACTGTTAAAGTTGAAGCAGCTACCCACGCCACATTGGTCAAGATTGCTAATAAGCCCTCTAATTACTGTTTTTACTTGCTCAGTAGACTTGATAGAATCAACAAATTGTTGAAGATCTCTCGACTGAGCTTCAGTCGGCAGAGGCATGGATGTAGAAATCAAACATAGCGCTGAAGCAGCAAAAAATGCAGTAAATCTTGATTTGATCATTGTCATAAAAGTTAATATTTAGCCTGTAGGAAAAATTAGAATACATGCATCTGATAAAAAATTAGAATACATGCATCTGATTATGTTGTTTGAATTGTTTCGCTCCTTATCAATTTTCATCTTGTCACCATAGAAAATGGTACAATTTATAGAGTGAAAAGATAAAACTATTCATTGAGGAATCACCGATATGTTTACCATCGATCTCAAAGAAATGAAGGTAGCAGATAGTCGTAGTGATAGCAGTGAGCTACCCTCTGGTGAAGTTCCAGAAACAGTTACAGAAACAACTTTTGCAACTATTCCCAATCCAAGCATTCCCATCTCAAGCGGTTATACCGTAGATGATCAGGGATTGCTGAATAACTACGCAATTCTGACACCGATGTATGTCGAAGAGCCTACTCTTCTGACTACTGAAGAGCGACTTCGCTCTAAATCTCAATTTGTATTTGCTGTTTTGCTCACAGTAATGGCAATATTTATCGCTCTCATCGTAAGTTAAGACTTAATATGTCTTAAATGACTCAAGAAAATCCTTTATCTCCTAGCCCTTTCTCCCAAGTCAAAGAAAAAGAGTAGGGATTTTTCTTGACTTCTATTTGTTGATCGCGAAAATTGCATTTATATCTAGGTTTAGGATAATGGCATGGAGAAAGTTTCAACAAATAATTTAACAAATCAAATGTGTGCTGGCGATCCAGCTCATGATATTTGGAAAAGACAGCGGCATCCCCTTGACTGTATCTTTCATCCTCGCTCTGTTGCTGTGATTGGAGCAAGTGAACGAGAAGGAAGTGTAGGACGAACATTGCTTTGGAACTTAATTCGCAGTCCCTTTGGGGGCACTGTCTTTCCAGTTAATCCCCAGCGTCATAGCGTTTTGGGAATTAAGTCCTATCCAGATGTCGCTAGTGTTCCCGAAGTAGTTGATCTAGCCGTAATTGCAACACCTGCGGCGACAGTCTCTCAAGTGATTCATGAATGTGTGGCGGTCGGAGTAAAAGGGGCAATAATTGTTTCGGCGGGGTTCAAAGAAATTGGAGAGGCTGGGGTAGCGTTAGAACAACAAGTTCTTACAGAAGCAAGACTGGGTGGAATGCGAATTATTGGGCCGAATTGTCTTGGTGTAATGAATCCACTGGCAGGACTAAATGCCACCTTTGCTGGTGCGATCGCTCGTGCGGGGAACGTCGCTTTCATTAGTCAAAGCGGAGCCCTCTGTACTTCGATTTTAGACTGGAGCCTCGGCGATAATGTGGGATTTAGTGCCTTCGTTTCCATTGGCTCAATGCTGGATGTTGGCTGGGGTGATTTGATTGAATATTTCGGAGATGATCCCCACACCCACAGCATAGTTTTATATATGGAATCAATTGGTGATGCTCGTGCTTTTCTGTCAGCGGCTCGTGAAGTTGCGATGGATAAACCGATTATTGTATTGAAAGTGGGACATACGGAAGCGGCGGCTAAAGCGGCGGCTTCGCACACAGGAGCTTTGACGGGTAGTGATGAAGTACTAAATGCAGCATTTCGCCGTTGTGGGGTATTGCGCGTACATACGATCTCCGATCTCTTTGATATGGCAGAAATTCTCGCCAAACAACCACGCCCTAAGGGAAATCGCCTCTCGATTGTCACTAATGCTGGAGGACCGGGCGCGATCGCAACGGATGCTCTGATCAGTGGAGGTGGTGAATTGTCTGAACTAGCTCCAGAAACATTGCAACAGCTAGATCAATTTTTGCCTCCCCAATGGAGCCGCCATAATCCCATTGATATTCTTGGCGATGCAAGTAGCGATCGCTATGCTAAAACCCTAGAGGTTGTGGCAAATGATCCCAACAGCGATGGATTACTCATAATCTTGACTCCGCAAGCAATGACAAACCCTACACAGACTGCGGAAAAGCTCAAGGCTTATAGTCAATTAGGCAAACCAGTTTTAACAAGTTGGATGGGTGGCGCTGAAATTGCCGCAGGTACGCAAATTCTCAATCAAGCCAATATTCCCACCTATCCCTATCCAGATACTGCCGTTAGATTGTTTAACTACATGTGGCGGTATACCTACAATTTGCGGGGGATCTATGAAACTCCTTCCTTGCCAGTGGACTCCGATCAGTATGCACCAGATCGCCTTCTTGCCGAGCAAATTTTAGCACCAGCAATCAGTAGCGATCGCAGTTTGCTAACTGAGTATGAATCTAAGCAATTACTTGCTGCTTATGGAATTCCAACTGTACCGACCGAAATCGCTACGAGCGATCTAGAAGCTGTAGAAATTGCTGATCGCTTTGGTTATCCTGTCGTTCTTAAACTTCATTCCGAGATTATCACGCACAAGACGGATGTAGGTGGCGTGCGTCTTAATCTGGAAGATGCAGCAGCGGTTACTCGCGCTTTTATGGCGATCGCATCCAAAGTTCGAGCTATAAATCCTCAAGCTTTTTTGGGTGTAACTGTACAACCGATGGTCAAAATAGAAGGCTATGAACTAATTTTAGGTAGTAGTCTTGATCCTCAGTTCGGCGCTGTAATGCTTTTTGGCATGGGTGGTCAGCTCGTAGAAATATTTCAAGATCGCGCTTTAGCCTTGCCACCATTAAATACTACTCTTGCGCGGCGAATGATGGAACAGACTCGTATCTATCAAGCTTTGCAAGGAGTTAGAGGTAGAAAGGCGATCAATTTGGCAAAACTTGAACAGTTGTTGGTCAACTTCAGCCAATTAATTGTCGAACAGCCCCAGATTCGCGAAATTGACATCAATCCTCTCACCGTTTCTCCTGAGGGGATGATTGCTTTAGATGCACGGATAGTTCTTCACACCGCAGATAATGCCCAGCGACCAATCCCTGCAATTCGTCCATATCCTTCTAAGTACGTTCAGCTATGGGAATCTCTGAAAGGCGATCTCCTTACGATTCGACCTATTCGTCCCGAAGATGAGCCGCTTATGGTGCGGTTCCATCAAGGGCTTTCAGAGGAGAGTGTCTATTTGCGTTATGCGCATATGGTTAAGCTCAAGCAGCGTATTGCCCATGAGCGCTTAACCCGTATCTGCTTCATTGATTATGATCGCGAAATGCTCTTAGTCTCTGATTCTAAAAATCTGCAAACTTCAGAACACGAGATTCTGGCAGTGGCAAGGTTGAGTAAGTTACATGGTACAAACGAAGCCGAATTTGCTCTAATCGTTAGCGATCGCCATCAGCACCAAGGATTAGGCACAGAGTTATTAAGAAGACTAATAGAGATTGGTAAGGAAGAAAAACTCAGTGCGATCGTTGGTTATATTCTGGGTAGCAATCACGCAATGCAAAGTATTTGTCGAAAATTAGGATTTCAGCTACATCTAGATCAGGAAGAAGGCATGTTAAAAGCCATTTTTGTGACTTAAAGCTAACTTAAATTTGCGACTTACAAAATAAGACTTTACAATCTCGGCTTAGATTTGCTAAGCTAGATACCCGTCGCCTAAATTAAAATGCGCCAAACTACAGCATAATTAAGAACAATACTTTGCTACCAAAATAAGCATGACTCAAATAATCGTTGGTGAAAATGAAGGGATTGAATCGGCTCTGCGTCGATTTAAGAAAAAAATCCAGAAAGCTGGCTTACTAGCAGATATTCGTCGCTGTCAGTACCATGAGACCGCAGGCGAAAAACGTAAGCGTAAAGCTGAAAATGCTAAGCGTAGAGGTCGTTTTCGCCGCCGCGATAGTTAATAAAAAAAGGAGCGTATTGCGCTCCTTTTTTTGTTTAATATCCTACGCCTAATAATTTATTTTCACGCCGAAATTGGCTTGGCAGCACCACATTAGTCCCATTCGCCCACACGCCTAAGCGATCGCATTGTGCTTGCGCTTCAAGTTCCTCATAGCCTTGGCAGTCTTTTTCTTGCAGGGGATCATAATGGGCTAGCCCCAGAGACACCATAACTTTGTTAGCATTTTGTCCCCCCGCTAAAACTTCGGCAGTGTAACGCCCAAATTTATCTTTTTTGAATACTTTTAAATAGACCTCTTCATCGTCAAGAATATTTTGTAACACTTTGCGAGCATGTTGTCCCTCAGCTTGCATTAATTCAGGCGCATCTATACAGGCAAGGTGTACTTTAGTTTTGATGCCACGATCGACAAGGGTGATGTTATCGCCATCAAAAACTCTAACCGCAAATGAGGCAGCCCATGTAGGCTGAGTCGTGATCGCTATATATAAGAAGCTGATGACCACAGTCAAGACAAACTGCTGAAATTTATTTACAAAATTAACAAGGGACATTTATAGGGATCACAGAGGGCTTGGATTAATCATAAAAGCACTAGCGTACCTTTATGATTTTTTTAGGTTGCAGCGATCGCGAATTCGCCACGACATTTTGCGCCGCCATCGGCGATCGCTAGTTCATGAAGTGTAAATTCATCGCCGAGTTTATGCACAAGGGTTTCTAGTAATACGTGAATCTCATGATCACTGTTAGCAATGGGAGGTGTATCAGCAGAGATCGCTTCTAAGAAAATCGGAGACTTGAGGCAACTTTGCAGATCCTCAGACGAAAGCTCTACATCCATGGTGACGTGGATAGGATCAAGTAATCGTAATGCCTCACCTTTGATAATTTGGGAAATATTTAGATGAATAGCTTCGGCACACAAATCGATATTGGTTATTGCTAAACCTTTATATTTGGCTCCCACCCCGATAACCGTAGCTTTGGGGATATCACCACTTAAAATTTGACGACTTCTGCCAGCAATCACAATTTCGATGGTTTCGATATGCTCGACCTGCGATTGCAACCATAGTTTAATAATAGGAATTAATACAGAACTAACAGCAGACATTGTGAATTGAACCTAATTAAGGTTATGACGGTCAAAACTAATAACTTAGAAATAAGTTAAACCCGCCAATATTGCCTCACCAAGTATAGATGCTCATACGGATGTTCGCCATAGATGTTCAGAGCGGTAAAAACAGAAAAAACAGATATCAGAGAATCACCTCAGCTCGATCTCGATCTCGCGATTGTGCAAGCTTGCTTGCAAGGTGATCCCCATGGTTTTAAAAAACTGTATCAACGTCATCATCACAAGGTTCGCTCTACGCTTTACCAGCTATGTGGCTCCGATGGGCTAGATGATTTGGTGCAGGATGTTTTTTTACGAGCATGGAAAGGACTAGCCAAATTTCGACAGTCCGCTCAGTTTTCTACTTGGCTCTATCGAATTGCCTTTAATGTGGCGAGCGATCGCCGTAAAGCTTTAGCCAAAATGCGATCGCGAAATATCTCTGTCGAAGATGATCAATTAGAAAATCTTGCTGATGATGCGATTTCCCGTGAAAGTGATTTGCAACCGAGCTTAACCCAAATGCATTATCAAGACATAATGCAACGCGGTTTAGCAAAGCTAAGTGAAGATCATCGCGCTGTATTGGTTCTGCACGATCTAGAGGAGTTACCTCAAAAAGATATCGCCGAAATTTTATCTATTCCTGTCGGCACTGTGAAATCGCGGTTATTTCATGCCCGTAGTGCCATCAAAAAGTTTTTAGAAGCGCAAGGAGTCGAGTTATGAAAAATAAATATTCTCAAGATTTTCCAGAAAGCTTTGGTCAAGACCCTAGCGAAAATTCTGATGACTCCTCTGATGATTCCTTATTGGCTTTTCTCAAACAAAATAAACCGATCGCACCGCCGCCAGCCCCCAATTTTGAGCAACAGCTATTTGCTGAAATCAGTAAATATCCGCAGCGATCACCAAAATCCTCTAAAGCAAATTTACACCGTTGGCTACCTTGGGCTTTATTGATCCCCGCCGCGATCGCTACAGGGATTACTTTTAACTGGGTAACGAACCGATCTCAGTATCAAATAGCAAGTATTAGCGAATCTGAAAAAGCTGAGATCGAGCAGTCGCTGATCAGCAGTTGGAATATGACCAATGACACAACCTATCAAGCGGTTAATGCACCTACTTCAACAGATACGCAGCTTTTGAGTGATTTATCACCTCTTGACTATGAGTAAACAGAGGAGAAATATTATGTTTAAATCAAAAAATTTTCAATATTGTGCGATCGCTTCCGCTGTAGTTGCGGTCACTGGTGCTATTTGGGCTAGTAATGCCAACTTACAGTCGCAATCGGTGCAATCTCAAATTCAAGCACAATCTCAAGCTATCCCTGAAAATAAGCCTGAAACAGAACCCGAAATATTAGCCCAAGTCCCCAATCGTCCAGATCGTGCTGAAAGTGGCGATATTCCATCAGGAAGGATGCTCAAACAATTAAATTTATCAACTGAGCAGTTACAAAAGATTAAGGCAATTCGCGATCGCGATCTTGCTCGTATTCAAGATCTGGCACAGCAATCTCGTCAAGCAAATACTGAGTTACGAGATTTACTCGGTGGGTCTGAGAGCAGTGACGTAATTAGAGCAAAACATAATCAAGTGCTAAACCTTCAGCAAGAATTACGCAAGCAACATTTTGAGAGAATGCTAGCCATGCGTGAAATCCTGACCCCACAACAGCGATCGCAACTCAAAGAAATCATGCAAAAAAATCGCCCAAATCATCCGAGAAAGAGCATGAAAGACCATATTGAAAACCGCCTCAAAAAACGTCTAGACAATCTATAGCAATGAAATCCAAAAAAAGAAAACGCTTCGCGGTTTTTTTTAATCGGTGTAAATACCTAACGCGAAGAAATTGTTAAATCTCCAAACCAAATCTATAACTGCTCTTAATATGATCTCTAGCTATTACAAATACTTCTGTTGAGTTTTATCAAGATTCACGAAGAAAGCCTGAACCTCATAAACTTGCATGACTGACTCTTTATCTTCTTATAAATCAGCAAAATCGGCTGAAAATCCTACTAATAGTAGTTCTCATATAACCAACCGATTTATAGAGCCAGTTGTTCTAATCCGTCGCATGGCACTAGGGATTGCGATCGCAACTTGGGTGGTGATGGCAATCGGTAGTGCCACTCGCGTGATGAATGCAGGCCTAGCTTGCCCCGATTGGCCCTTATGTTATGGATCGGTATTGCCCGCAGAGCAAATGAACCTACAAGTATTTTTAGAATGGTTTCATCGTCTAGTTGCTTCTACAGTTGGGTTTGCCACGATTGTTTTGTTTAGTGCAAGCTGGTATTTCCGCAAAGATTTGCCGAAATGGCTACCTTGGGCGACATCAGGATCATTATCTCTGGTGGTTTTTCAGGGGATTTTAGGTGGACTGACTGTAACGCAATTATTGCGATTTGATATTGTCACAGCCCACTTGGGCACGGGGCTGTTATTTTTCTCTAGTTTGCTAGCAATCGCCACAGCTTTAACTAGTAATTTTGCTTACGCACGAAGCGCGTCAACAAAACTACCTTGGATTGGTTTAACAGCCGCAGTTTTAGTTTATTTACAAAGTATTCTCGGTGCATTAGTTGCATCTCAATGGGCGTTACACCAATGCTTTGCTACTCAGGATATGTGTATTGTTTTGAATGCACATTTGATTGGTGTGATCCCAGCTACCCTTGCTAGTATCGCGGTAGTGGTGACAGCATGGTTATTTAAAGAGATCTCCTCTGCATTACGACTCGTGGCAACGATCGCAGGTTTATTAGTAATTGGGCAGATAGCTATCGGCTATGCTACCTATAGACTACACCTACAGGTCGAACCACTCACCATTGCTCACCAAGCTACAGGTTCAGCCTTGCTCGGAACCCTCGTTTGCTTTGCTGTGTTAGCATTTAGAGCTAACAGACAAGACCAACCTTTAATCCAAGAACAGAATCAAGCGCAACCTGCGATTCGCTAACTGTAATAACTGCGAAATATTTTAGGAGTTAAGCGCAATGCAAGAAACAGCAATACAAGAATTGAACATCCCAGAAACAGCGATCGCGGAAAATATCTTTAAAGCCAATCAATCGGCAAGTCGTAACTGGCGAGAGGTTATTCAAGACTATACAGAGCTAACTAAACCACGAATTATCGTTTTGTTGCTAATCACCACCGCAGGGGCGATGTGGATTGCTTCTGAAGGACAAGTGAATGCATTTTTGATGTTTATTACAGTTTTAGGAGGGGCGATTGCAGCAGCTTCGGCAAATGCAATTAACTGTCTATACGATCGCGATATCGATGCCAAAATGGAGCGCACTAGCTGGAGACCAATTCCATCAGGCAGAATACAACCTCTTAATGCGCTGATTTTTGCGATCGTCTTAGCAATTATTTCCTTCACCTTGCTAACGGTATATGCAAATCTCCTTGCCGCTTGTCTAGCGATGTCAGGCATCGCTACCTATGTCGGCGTTTACACGATTTGGCTTAAGCGTTCCAGCACTCAAAATATTGTCATCGGTGGCGCAGCAGGTGCGATCCCTCCCTTAGTTGGTTGGGCTGCGGTAACTGGTGAACTAAGTTGGGCGGCTTGGGTTTTATTTGCGATTATTTTTGTGTGGACTCCACCTCATTTTTGGGCTTTAGCACTGATGATTCGTGATGAATATGCCAAGGTAGGCGTACCGATGCTACCTGTTGTCAAGGGCGCGGAGGTGACTGCCGATCAAATTTTGCTTTACACCTTGTTGTTGGTTCCTGTGTCGTTGTTACTAGTTTATCCTTGTAATGTCATGGGTTTAGTCTATGCATTGTCGGCTGTTGGGCTTGGTGGTGCATTTATATTTAAAGCAACTCAGTTGTTAAAAGAGCCAAGCGATCGCACAGTTGCTCGGTCGTTATTCAAATATTCGATTCTTTATTTAGGGTTGCTTTGTGTAGCGATGGGAATTGATAGCCTGCCAGTTGCACATATTTCTGGAGAACAAGCGATCTTTGTACTACAAACTACCATTGCAACTCTCAATCCATAAATAAAGAGCCGCTATACTTCTGTTTTTTATAAAAAAGTAAGGTGTGCATTGCCTACCTTACTTTTTTTTAGACTTAGTTTCGGAATATTCTGCAATGATGCGATTAATCTCTTGAATTAGAAGGGGTTTAGTCACAAAATCATTCATTCCTGCGTCAAAGCACAATTGGCGATCTTCTTCTAAAGCATTAGCTGTTACAGCAATAATCCGAGGTTGCGGCTGGTTAGACTGACGAATAATTTTTGTTGCCGTAACTCCATCCATTTCTGGCATCTGCATATCCATAAGAATGAGATCATAAAATCTCTTTTCCACCATTTGTAATACTTCTAACCCATTATTGGCAATATCAGCAATATACCCCAGCTTTTTGAGCATCATTGCGGCTACTTTTTGATTAACGAGATTATCTTCTGCGAGCAGGATTCGATATTGAGATTGATCGATCTTTTCTGAAGGCATGACTACATTTTTGTGTATTAGCATTAAGTACCTATACAGAATAAATTACCCAAACCCTTAAGGTTGAGCCTCACAGGGGCTCAACCTTAAGGGTTTGGGTTTGAAATTAATTAGGGCTTGCGGAAAAAGTACAAAAGCTTGCTACATAAGTACTTTAAGCTTTTATTGCCATAACAAGTGCAAGGTTATAGCGTCTAAAAGCCCAAAACCCTTGCACTTCCGTGGAAAATCGCTGGGTAAATTTGGAAAATATGCGACAAAATACTATTTTTAAAGCTGTATTGTCTTTAAATTTGCTCTGTAGACTTTTTCAGGCAGCCCTAATTATGGCTTATTTAAGAGAATGATTAGTGATGCACGGCAACTATAGCAACGTAAGAGATAGATAGGACAATTCAAAACCCAAAAGATGGCAGAGCGAAGCTCTGCCATCTTTTGGGTTTTATGTCCTAAGCAAAGCTTACATTGCTATACTAATCATTCACAGGTAAGGGTTTAGTTTTTAATTCACGAAAGTGTGACAACACTTTTGTGAATTTGTATAAATCAGGTTGGGGAAAATCTATTTTTTAGGCGATCGCAAAGTGTTTTAATCACCTTGATTCGGGCAAATTTTTTGTCATTTGCTTCAATCAAGTACCAAGGTGCGAAACTAGTGCTTGTACGCTCGATCATTTCGTTAGCAGCTAGTTCATATTCATTCCATTTGGCACGGTTGCGAAAATCTTCGTCAGTAATTTTATAGTGCTTATAGGGAGTTGCTTGTCTTAATTGGAAGCGGCGCAATTGCTCATCAGGATCAATATGAATCCAAAATTTGAGCAGCAAAGTGCCATGTTCATGAAGCTGCTGCTCAAAATTGACGATTTCATTATAGGCTCGCTTCCATTCTGCTTCAGAGGCAAAACCCTCAACCCTCTCTACAAGAACTCTTCCATACCAACTGCGGTCAAAAATAGTGACCCGCCCCGACCGTGGCAGATGTCGCCAAAATCGCCATAGATAATGATGCGATCGCTCTTCGTCTGTCGGTGCTGCGATAGGTATCACCTGATAGTCACGCGCATCTAGAGCCGAGGTAACACGGCGGATTAGTCCTCCTTTGCCTGCGGCATCCCAGCCCTCAAAAACAAGGATCACCGATCGCCCCAAAGACTTCTCTTGACGAAATAGTAAATTTAGACGACCTTGGTATTTTTCCAGTGATCTTTTGTAGTCCTCTTCACTCAGGCTTTGCTTTAGGTTGAGAGTGTCTAGAATTGTGAAGGAGTTGTCTGTTTGAACTGGAGGTGCAGATATTTTAATAGTCTGTGAATTGTCTTGTGTACTTTCTTGTGCAATACGTTTAGACACTAAGTCGAGGATATATTTCCCTACAGTAATGCTTCGATATCTCTTATCTGCGCCCTCAATGATAAGCCAAGGAGCTTCACCTGTGCTCGTGGTGCGAAGGGCTCGTTCTGAAGTGCGCCGAAACTTATCGTAAAGCTTGAAGTGTTGCCAATCCAAATCGTTAACTCGCCAGCGAGTGTCGGGGTTCTTCATTAGCAATTTTAAGCGTTCAGATTGTGCTTTTTTGCTGAGATGGAACCAAAATTTAATGATCAGGGCTCCATCACTCACCAATGCTTTCTCAAAAGTATTGATTTGCATTAGCGCCACGTCAAGATCTCCAACCTTTGTCTTGCCATAGACGCAATCGATGATAGGTCGCGTATACCACGATCCAAATAGAATACCAATTCGTCCTTTAGGCGGGAGAACTCGCCAAAATCTCCAAGCTTCTGGACGCTCGCGCTCTTCATCGGATGCGGCTCCAAAGGCGTGGGTTTCGAGATAGTGTGGGTCGATCCACTCATGGAGTAAATTAACAGTCTCTCCCTTGCCAGCACCATCTACCCCCCCTATCAAAATAATTACTGGAAAAGAAGCTTTTTTGAGGTCTTCCTGAACTTCTAAGAGTTGAATACGAAGAGAAGGCTCTTGAGCTTCATACTCTACTTTACTAAGCTTATGTCCGATTTCAGCTGATTCAAACATAGAATGAGTACCAATTCTCAATCAAATACCAAAAATCTCTGTAGCAATCCGACGTGAGCCATCACTGCTGTTATTTAGAGCGTTTGACCGCAGAAAGTAATTTAGGACTTACGCAAAAACGCCCTGAAAGTCTCATTTTGCCGTAGGGGCAATTCATGAATTGCCCCTACGGCTCGTTCTTTTGCGTAAGTCCTATAATTCTTAAATGATTTCTTAATTATGCGTGAAATGGGGGGATAGAAAGAATGAATGATATAAATCGTAACTGTTGTTCATTACGCCCCTTGGGATTTATGTTTTATACCAAATCACAAAATGGCATAGCCATTTTGTGATTTTAAAACCCTTACAGGGTTTGGGTTTTAATTCATATTAATTCACAGAAGTGTTGCCACACTTTTGTGAATTGGTATTGTGGGGCTGTCATAACTTGAATGCGAACTGCATCTAGGTTGACAGGCATTTTACCGCAGGTAAAATGCCTGCTATTCAACTCTCTCTTGAGAATTGCCCGAAATCTCAAAAGCGATTTAAACTGACTGGACAATTTGGCTTCTCGGCAGTTTCCACAGGAGCAGGATCGGGCGGTAAAAGAGCCACAATATGAGGCACAGGACGAGGTTCATAAGCCATAACTGATTTGCCGCGATAGGCAAGCGCTGCACTTGCGCCAGAGTCAAGCATGACGACATCTCGCAATCCAGCTTTCGCCAAGATTTTTCCTAAACCGACAGAATCGATCATTTCCATTGTTACGCCAATTGTCGGTCTCCCAGAACGATCAATTCCCCAAAAAGCACGATCGCGACTTGCATCAAATCCATAGAGCTTACCAAAGGTTTCTGCTGATTGTGGTTTGCCATCACGAACTAACCAACCTGCCCCCACAAAAGCGTCAGTCACATCTGGGAGCTCATCTCTTACAGCTTCCAGTGAATTGTGTTTTGCTGCATTGTAAGGAATAAACTTAACAGCAGTGGGACTGATCAACACCAAAGGACGGCCATTAAGAAGTGGATTTTCGCCCTTGTTGCCATTGATAAAAATTCCAGCTTTACTAGAAAATTGGCTCATTATGGGTCCAATCATCTTATTGCTGTCAAGGTGTTCTAAGGAGAAAAAAGTTCCATCGACAGCAGCGATCGCATTAGGAGTCTTGGTCATAATTTCGGCAACCTGATAGCGACTATCCGCATGGGTTGTGACAACGCGACCGCCATGTACGAGGGTAAGTGGCAATCCATCAACAGTAATTGTGCGCTTCTCTACAGGAGTTGTAAAATTGATAACTCCATTACTGACTGGGGGTAAAAGTGAAAATTGACTTACAGAAGTTCCCGCAGAAGCTTTTGCGATGGCTTCGTCAAAGCGTGACTGCCCAAAACGCATGATTGCCATCAAATCTTCTGATTCGTTGGCAGAGCGCTCTTGACGCGGATCGAGGCTCATTGCTAAGGCTGCTTTATAACCAGCTTTTTTGAGTTTATCTCTAGATATATCTGTGAAATCTCCTTCTGGATAAGTAAAGTAATCAATGGAAACGCCCAATTCCTTTTCAAGAACTTTTTTCGATTCTGTTACTTCTTTTTCGATTTCTTTCTCGCTAAGATCTTTTAGATTGAGGTGATTAACCGTGTGGGAAGCAATGGTGACGAGACCACTTTTCTGCATCTCCCGCAGTTGATCCCAATTTGCTTTGGGCTTCTGTCCACCAGTGCCAACAAAGCGAGTATGTACAGACCATACCGCAGGATAGTTATATTTTTTAAGCAATGGAAACACATATTTGTACTGTCCGAGATAGTTATCATCGAATGTTAGCAATACAGGTTTTTCTGGCAATTGAGCACCTGTACGCAGATGATTAACCATGCGATCCATTGAAATTGGTGTATATCCACCTTCTTGGAGCTTTTGAAAATGTTTTTCGAGTTCTTCAGGTGTGACATCCCAATCTACGTCTTTTACCGCTGTGATGTCGTGATACATGATGATCGGGATTTTGGCTGCACGGGCGCGATCGCTGATTGAGGGAAATGGCGCAGGGGTAAAACTAGCGAGCAGATCAGCATTAATGCTGCTGTTCAGACTTGATAAAACAGGTAATGGGTCATTGGCGATCGCATTGATCGATCTGACCTGATAGAGTGAAGCCGTCACCGACTCCAAAGCATTGTATTGACAAAAAGCTTGCGAATCATTACTTGCAACAGGATTAGCAGGATTTAAAGCTGATTCATTGTTGGCTGTAGCTATCTCTGTAGAGGATGTTCGATTAACCAATTTGGTGGCGATTGCCGCACCCATACCAGTACCGAGGGCAGCTAATCCCAGCACGATCCAAATCGTGTTCATGCTGCTGCTATTTTTACCGTTGCCCCTGCTCATAAAGATTTATAAATTTTGTGATATTACTAGCGCCTATTTAATCAGAGAGCCATCATGTGCACAAGTACCTACGGTAAATGGCGGTATTTATTACGTAGAAATCAAGCCCCAAGTTTTTGTTAAAAGTGCTGCTTTGCAGCACTTTTAACAAAAACTTAGGTTCTCTATAGCAAAAGAAAAGGCAGCGCTTAGTGCCGCCTTTTCTTTTGGGGTTAAGCCCATCCTGCTAATTGATAAACAAGTAAGCCAATGTACTCTTTGATCGCATTGGTGGTGTTTTTGAGCGCATCCACACTAGGCAAGAAATCCAGTATTAAGGCGAAACCTTTGTTGTTCTCATTTTGTACCGACAAAAAGTCAGTTGGCAAAGCAATAGCCTCAACACCGACCTTCCGAAATATTTCTATCGATCGCGGCATATGCAGAGCCGATGTTACTAGCAATATTTTATTGATTCCCTTTTTAGCAAGAATTTCCTTAGTATTAATCGCGTTATCGCGGGTATTAAAAGATTGCGATTCTTGGATAATGGCACTAGAGGGTACACCCATAAATTTGGCGATCGCAGCCATGTCTTCAGACTCAGGATTTCCCCCATCGCCTAGCCATTCAGCTCGACCACCAGTGACTATTACTAAGGGAGCTTTGCCCTGCTTATAGAGCCACGAGCTATACAAAATGCGATCGCCAGCTTCATTGACCTCATACCAAGGTCGCGGCGCTATGCGTGGTCTTGTCCCGCCACCCAAGACAACGATCGCTTCAGCTTTAGGGATATCACTGTTTGGTAAATATTGCCATTCCAGCGATCGTACTAACCACTTAGAAAAAATTTCATTGCTGCTTAGCAATAAAGTTATTAGTGCGATCGCTATTAGGGTTGAGGCAAAACGATTTTTTTTCAATAAGCTAATTAGTTTAATAGAGTTACTAGAATTGCGCGATCGCTTAGATCGCCATAACAAAATCATTAAGGCGATCGTAATTAATACACTCGATAGCCCAAGCGGATAAAAGAACAGCGGCAAAAGTTTCGATAAAAAAAGCGACACAGCTTTAAGGTTATTTTCAGGAATTCTGTACTATAGCAATCCTAAGTCATTATCTATGTATATTACGTTTATGGAAGAGTGCATTCTTTGGATGCGCTCTTTCATAAACTATTTAGGATTGCCTCAGCATAAGCTGTTTTTGAGTCAGCTCAATGACTTTGTTTGCATTATTCGGGAATCATTGACAACATTGTAAACTCGTTAAAATATCTTTAAACTATTAGGACTTAAGCAAAAGAACGAGTCGTAGGGGCAATTCATGAATTGCCTCTACGATAAAACGCGGGTTTTAAGTCTTTTTGCGTAAGTCCTACTGTTTATGATGAGATTATAGTTTAATTAGACAGAAAGAATAAAGGCAATAAATTGCCTCGCTCGTTTCCCTCTGAGATCTGAAGACACTGAGTTTCCCACTTGCCGTATTATTTTTATGATTAAAGATCAAAAACAGCGTGCTAGAGAAGTCTTGAGAAGTCTAGTATCCAGTAAAGATGGATGTATGTACGTTTTTCATGATCAGATTCGCTGGGCATTCTATGTCGAAAAAGGGAAACTGGTATATGCATCGCATTCATTAGAAAGCTTTGAAAGAGTAGAACGGCATTTACGCGGGCTAAGTCGAGAAGTACCTACATTGAATGACAAATTGCGATCGCAGCTCCGCTTGATGTTCGATGACTTATCGTCGGAAACTGCCAAGTACAAAGTTACAAGCGAAACCCTATGCACTGAATATTCTGCCATCCGATGGCTAGTTGATGAAAAGTATATGACTAAACCAGTTGCGGGCAAACTAATCGCTCGGATTATACAAGAGGTAATTGAGACTTTTTTATGTCTGCCTAACGGCGACTTGAGTCACACTTTTTATGAGCACTTATTAAATGGCACATACTGTAGTTTGCCAATTGACAGAACTTTAGAAGTTGTCGAACAAAGATTACAAGTTTGGTATAGCCTTGGGCCAACAATTTCTTCACCCTATCAGTGTCCCTATTTAGTTAATCCAACTGTGGCGGCAAAGCGCATGTCCGCAGAGACTGTCCAGCGGCTTGGTCGGATTCTCAGAGGTTTTAATTTTTGTCAGCTAGGTGCATTACTAAGCAAAGATGCTTTGGCTATTGCCAAGCAGCTTAGTCCTCTAATTATTGAAGGATCGATCTATTTAAAAGAACCTTTGGCTCCTTTTAATCAGTTGCCACGGACTTATGATCCTGCTCTTGCAGAGGGAAGCAAAAAAAACGAACAACGTTCGGAGGCAGATACTAAAGAGAAAGAAGAAGGTGATGACGACATTTCACAAATTACTTCTCAGCAACCAGTCAAAACATGGAAGATTGTTTGTATTGATGATAGCGAGTCGATGCTAAATATCATCGACAACTATTTAGGAAGTCAGGATTTTCAAGTTACGCTCATTCAAGACTCGATGAAAGCCTTAATGAAAATCACTTCTATCCGTCCTGATTTAATCTTGCTAGATATTGGAATGCCCAATGTTGATGGTTATCAACTTTGTTCTCTAATCCGTAAATCTTCAATTTTAAAAGATATTCCGATTGTAATGGTAACAGGCAATAAAGGATTAATTGATCGAGCCCGCGCAAGACTTGCTGGGGCTACAGATTATTTGGCTAAACCCTTTTTCCAAGCTGATTTACTGAGAATGATTATGCGACATCTCATGTGAGTGGTTGCTTTACAAACTTTCAGGAGGTCATTGATTTTTTAGCTTCACCAGAACTAACCTGAACAAATCTCGAAATACATTACTTTTATATGGTATCTTTGTGTTTTGTTGAGAATTGCTAGTGTGATCAAAATAGGATTGATGCAAAAAGTAAAATCTTATCTGCAAAAGCCTTTTAATCAATAATGAATCAAGAAAAAGAATTTAGTGAGAATGCATTATGACGACAGTACTTGTAGTTGAAGATACTGCTTCTGAGCAGGATTTAATTGTTAGCTATTTAGAGGAAAGTGGTTACAAAGTAATCAGTGCAACTAATGGACAAGAAGCTCTCAAAAAGATTGAAGGTAGAAAACCTGATGTTGTAATTACAGATTTGGTAATGCCAGGAATGAGCGGATTAGAGCTATGCCGCAGTTTGAAAAAAAATAGCGAGACAAAAGATGTGCCAATTGTGGCTTGTACTTCTAAAAATCAAGAACTTGATAAGTTATGGGGTATGAAACAAGGAATTGATGTCTATGTTACTAAACCATTCTCCCGTGAAGATATCTTACGGGCAGTCCGTTCTGTAGCCTAGATCGCTAAGTGCTGATTGTCATGATCAATCAGTTTCCATATAATTTAAGTTTCAAGGAGGTAAGAGATTGATTACAGTATTGGTAGTGGAAGATACGTCTTCAGAACGTGAATTGATTTGTGAGTATTTACGTCAAGGAGGATATTCGGTCGTAAGTGCTTGTGATGGCAAGGAAGGGTTGGAAAAGCTTGAGTCGCTTAAGCCAAATATTGTCATTACCGATCTGGTAATGCCTGGAATGAGTGGATTGGAGTTGTGTCGGGCGGTCAAAAAAAATGCCGCTGGTAAAGTACCTGTAATTGCTTGTACTTCTAAAAACCAAGAACTCGATCGCCTATGGGGGATGAAACAGGGGGTTGATGTCTATCTTACTAAGCCATTTACAAAGGAGGAGATTTTGCATGCAGTGCGATCGCTGGCGGTAGGAGGATGAAATGGTGGATTTGATGATCGAGTTACGGGAGGAACAGTCTCAGGCGATCGCAGGTTTGCCCTATTTAAGCTTGCAGCTAAGTCCCGATGTAAAAGTCGCTGTGCAATTAAAATTTGTACGTGAAACCCTAGTGTTAACCATTAATCGCTTCACGCAAATGCCTAACGTTCATCCTTGTTTGATAGGTTTAGTTGAGCATCGCAGCAACGTTTTTTGGGTACTGGACTTACCTCAACTATTAGGGTTTGCCCCAATTGATTCGACTGCGATCGAGACGCATATCGCAGTTTTGCAAATTGGTGGCGCATTTATTGGTCTAGGTGTTTATCGAGTGGGGAGGGTGGTGCGATTTACTGAGCCTGAGATCGTATCACCACGAGAATCACCTAATGTTAGGACTCCAATTGAGCTTCTGCCTTTTCTGCGCGGTTGGGTCATTCAGTCAGAAGCGGTTAACGACAATCTGTACGTGTTAGATGCCGAAGCGATCGCCAATTATAACTTCAGCGTATAGATTTCACTTTTCACTTTTCCCTTTTTCCTTTTTCCTTAAAAAATGGAGTTTTAAACAATGGTACTTGATTCACGTTCTCGCGTTGATAGCTCTGAGGCAATCAATAGCAATGGTGCGACATCGTCTAATAATGCCTCTAACAATGGCAGTGATGCAACTGTAGCTACGGTCACACCCATATCTATACCTACTGCTCCAGCGGCAAAGAAGAATCTGATCGGTAACTGGTGGCAAGCTTTAGGTTTGCAGACAAAGGCAGCAATTGTAGCTGTCGCTGCAATTACAATTCCTCTGGTAGCAGTCGGTGGATTTTCTTATTACTATGTTGCACAAGACATCACAAGAACGACAAAGCAAAATGAAGCAATTCTGGCAAAAGACATGGGATATCGGGTTGCTTATTTCATGAGAGAACGTTATGGAGACATTCAAATACTTGCTAAACTGGCTTTTCTCAGCAACCCAAAAGTCCAAGCAGTTACTACACCCCAAGAACGGCAATCAGCACTCGATGATTACGTTAAAACCTATGTTGTTTATGACAGTATTGCAGCCTTTGACTTAAATGGTGATGTGATCGCTCAATCTCAAGGTGAATTGTTAAACAACCACAAAGATCGAGTTTATTTTCAAGAGGTGATTAAGACGGGTGCTCCTGTTATCAGTCAACCACAAACATCCAAATCTTCTGGCAAGGTCGTAATTCACATCGCAGCTCCAATCAAAGATGTGACAACAGGTAAGATCACTGGTGTCATTCGTTCGCGTATGCCCGTGGAGTCTCTGGAAAAACTTATTAGTGATTTCGGAGTTGGCGGACTGCAATATCACTTGGTTGAATCTGATGGTAAATTCTTTGTAGCAGCAGAAAAAGAACAAGTTGGACGCGATCTAAAAACTGACTTCCCAGGAATAGCTTCTCTAATTGCCAATCGTGAAGCTGGTGCGGGAGAGTCCATTGACTTGGTTTCTAATAGATTTCAAATTGTGGGGTATGCACCTTTGCCTAAAGTGGAGGGAATGCCAGAACTGAGGTGGGATGCTTTAAATGGGATTGATGAGGAGATCGCATTTAAGCCCTTGCAGCAATTACTACTGATCCTCGTCGCAGCAACTGGGTCTGTGATTATTTTAGCTGCGGTATTAGCGCTCTTGCTTTCCCAACGAGCCACTCGTCCAATTATCGACGCAACGGCTGCGGTGGTCGAATTAGGTAAAGGCAATCTTGATACTCGCCTTGCTGTAAAGGGGCAAGATGAAATGGCGCAACTGGGCGGCAACATCAACTTGATGGCAGGACAGTTGCAGGAGTTTATTGCTCTCCAAGAGGAGCAAACTCGCCAATCTGCTGAATTAGCAGAAAAAGAACGTCTGCGGAGTGAATCAATTCAGAATGAGTTAATTACATTACTATCTGACGTTGAAGGTGCGGCGAGTGGAGACTTGACCGTTCGCGCTCAAATCTCGGCTGGTGAAATTGGCATCGTTGCCGACTTTTTTAATGCGATCGTGGAAAGCTTGCGGGACGTTGTATCGCAAGTAAAAATTGCCACTTTGCAGGTAAACAACTCAGTAAATACCAACAATGCATCGATTCGCACCTTAGCAAGCGACGCAACCTTACAAGCAGAACAACTTGATGATGCTCTGCAATCTGTAGAACAAATGACTGACTCGATTCAACAGGTGGCAAGTAATGCTAAAGAAGCGGCGGATGCCTCAAACTTGGCGGCGACCACAGCAGAAACTGGTAGCATTGCGATCGAGCAGTCAGCAACAAGTATCCTGCAACTACGTCAAACCGTTGCCGAAACTACCAAAAAGGTAAAGCGTCTCGGTGAAGCATCGCAACAGATTTCTAAGGTTGTCGTACTGATTGACCAAATTGCGCTGAAAACCAATATGTTGGCGGTAAACGCCAGTATTGAGGCAGCGCGTGCGGGTGAAGAAGGTCGAGGCTTTGCGGTAGTTGCGGAAGAAGTCGGCGCATTGGCTGCTCAGTCTGCGACAGCAACCAAAGAAATCGCACGGATTGTCGAAAGCATCCAACAAGAAACTAGTGAGGTAGTAGAATCGATGGAAGCTAGTACATTACAGGTGGTTGAAGGTACGAATAAGGTCGAAGATGCGCGAAAGAGTTTGAGTCAGATTGTTGATGTAGCTAGGAAAGTAAATGAACTCTTCCAAGGTATTTCAACAGCAACAACCTCGCAGGTGCAAACCTCACAATCAGTAAAACTGGTTATGGAAAATCTATCTACTCAGTCTCAAAAATCTTCAACTACTTCCCGTGAAGTATCAATTGCTCTCCAAGAAACGGCAGACGTTGCTAGTAAGCTACAAGCTTCTGTGGAAACCTTTAGGGTTGATGCTGCATAAAGTTTTTGCACCCTGTGCGAAGCACAGGGTGCAAAAATAATTTTTAAAATTAGTAGAGGTCGATATGGCAACTAATACATTAAGCGATCGCGAATGGGAAGTTCGATTGCTATTTCTCGAAGAAGTTAAAGATTTTTTGGCGGATATAGAGACGGAAATCATCGGCTTAAGCGATCGTGGGTTGCAGAAATCAGCTCTCGACAAGAGTTTGCGGGCGGCTCACTCGATGAAAGGTGGCGCGGGGATGATGGGCTTTATGGCTCTCAGTGAACTCGCTCACCAACTAGAAGACTTTTTTAAGATTTTACAAACTGGCAACAAAAAAACGACTCCTGAGATCGAAAGCCTATTCCTCAGTGCGATCGACAACATGGGGAAAACAGCTAATATTCATAAGCAGCGAAAAACTCCTGATGATGATTGGTTGCGAGAGTTTGCTAATCCTCCCTTTAATCATTTGCGCACAATTTTAGGTGAGTTAACAGCACAAGATGAAGCGAGTCTGCTATCTGAAGAAGCAGGAGAGGATATGCGTGTCCTCATGTTCTCAACTGAAGTAGATGCTTGTTTGGAGAGATTAACTATTGTCCTAGCCGATCAAAACTCTCAGGTACTAAGAGAAGAATTTGAACTCACCAGTCAAGAATTTGGCTGCTTGGGAGAAATGTTAGAGCTTCCTGCATTTAGTAATCTTTGTGCAGAAATTAGTGCTGCTCTGGAATCAAAAGAACATAATCTTCGCGAAGTGACAACGGCTGCGCTGGAAGCTTGGCGACGATCACAAGCCCTTGTTTTGGTTAGTCAATTTCAGGCTTTACCTGAACATTTTGAGGTACCCATCTTTTTGGAGCCAGTTGCAGGGACTATCAATTCTTCTAGCCAAATAGACTCTAATGTTCAAGTATTAGACAGTAGTTTTTGGCAAGAAGATCAAACAACTAATCTAGAAAAATCTGCAACATCTCTAGAAGAAATTCAAGATTTAAGCCTTGACAACGATATATCTAATGATATTCCTATCGATGATACTGCTAAACCTGAACAAAATCTAGATGCTACGATTCGTGTTCCTCTTCGCCAGCTTGAGACCCTTAGCGATCGCTTTGGTGAGTTAAATGCTGAGCGTAGCGGACTACGTATGCAACTAAAACGGATGCGCGATCTAGTCCAACTCTTAAATACAAGAATGCATGGCTTAGAGCAATCTAATGCTCAATTAAGAGATGCATATGATCGCGTGGCAACTTCCTCTGAGCCATTTATTCCTATTAATGCAGTAATGGCGACCGAAACCTCGACCAGTATTAAAGGCAATATTAAAGGCGATCGCTTTACCAATCAAGATCCAAGCAGCACAACATTTCTCCCTTATGCAAGTCGATTTGATTTACTAGAAATGGATTCCTATAGTGAGTTGCATGTACTATCACGGGAAATCATGGATAGTGTGGTGCAGTTACAAGAAGTTTCTAGCGATTTGGAAACTGCTTTAACTGATACTGAGGGGACTGAGCGTGAGCTGGGACGGGCTTCTCGGCAAATGCAAACTGCGATCGAGCAAGCGAGAATGCGAATGCTCAGTGAAGTTTTAGGGCGATTCCCCCGTTTGCTACGAGATTTATCATTGACCCATGGCAAACAGGTTGAACTTATCGTGCGTGGGAGTTCGACTTTAGTTGAGCGATCAGTTTTAGAAGTTTTAGAAGATCCGCTTTTACATCTGATTCGCAATGCGTTTGATCATGGTATAGAAACACCTGAATCCCGAATAGCTCAGGGTAAATCGCCAAAAGGCAAGATCGAAATTGCCGCAGGTTATCGTGGTAACCAAACAGTCATCACTTTCAGTGATGATGGCAATGGTATTAATTTTACCAAGCTACGCGATCGCGCTTTGCAGATGGGATTAAGCGAGAGTGATCTTGATGGCTCTAGTGAGTCTGAACTACTAGAGTTAATTTTTGAAGCAGGATTTAGTACCGCCGATCGCGTGACAGAGCTTTCAGGTCGTGGCGTTGGTATGGATGTGGTGCGATCTAATTTGAATGTGATTGGTGGCAGCGTTCGTGTCGAAACAGAATTTGGACAAGGAACAACTTTTGTCTTGACAGTGCCAGTTTCTCTATCAATCGCGCGAGTGCTGCTATTTGAAAGTAATGGTTTGCAGATGGCAATTCTCACTAGTGCTGTTGAAGAAATACTCTTAATTAAAGATACTTCGATCTACACAGTTGCCAATCAAGAAGTGTTGGATTGGCAAGGATATTCAGTACCTTTATTAAAATTAGGCGATCGCCTCCACTTCTCGCGTCCGCAATTTCAAGTTGAAACAGAAAATCGCCCAATTGTTGACGAACCTTTAATGTTAGTTGTTACGCGCAATAACGTTCCTTTCGGACTACAAGTAGATCGTTATTGGGGCGAACAGGAAGTAACAATTCGGGGTTTGCAAAGCCCGATTCCGATGCCCGCTGGATTTATGGGTTGCGCAATTTTAGGAGGTGGTAAGCTTGTGCCACTAGTTGATATTGACAGCTTACTAACTTGGTCAATTGCCGATATTGATGCACCTCCTAGCAAAACACTCACCTTGCCATCTGAGCGCGGCGATCGACGTGCTACCGTACTGATCGTTGATGATTCAATTAATGTGCGGAGATTCTTAGCGATGACCTTGGAGAAATCGGGCTATCGAGTGGAACAAGCAAAAGATGGACTAGAAGCAATGGAGAAGTTGCGGAAATTACAAACGTTACCGAAAAGCTCCAGAGTCAAAGCCGTGATCTGCGATATCGAAATGCCTCGACTAGACGGATTTGGCTTCTTAGTACAATCTCGTGGTGATGAGAATTGCAAAAATATTCCTGTGATGATGCTTACATCTCGAAGCGGCTCAAAGCATCGAGATCTAGCAATGCGCCTGGGAGCTTCTGCATATTTTGCTAAGCCATTTAAAGATAATGAACTCTTGCAAACGTTATCTCAGTTTGTCGCTAATTAATTACGAATTACGAATTATCAAATTATGCCAGCCATTTCTTCTCTGCGATCGCAACGACTTTCAGAACTTCGTCATGATATCGAAAAGCAATATGTGACTTTTCGCTTACGTCTTGCTTGGTTTATTGTGCCAATTGAATCCATATATCGAGTAATCCCCCTTGAGAAACATATTCCTAGGATTACCCTTGCAGGAAAAAGTGTGCCGCTGATCGATCTTGGAAAAATATTATTTGGTCAAACTAAAGTACAAGTAAATAATATTCCGCAACTAGTTGTTAATGGGGCGATCGTATCTTCAAAACCATCTTTGATCATTGTTTGCAATCAAAATAAAGATTTAATTGGCATACTCAGCAATTCTCAACCTGCGCTGCAAAGAGTTGCGCAAGATCAAATTGTCCCGCTTCCTCCAACCTACAGTGAGCGATGGAAAGTTGACTTTATCAGCTCCATGACTCTTCCTTCTGAGGATCTTCCTTCTTTATTTGAGATCAACAGCGATCGCCTTATTTCGACAGCCTTAAAAAAGAACAAATAATACAAAAGCACAAAATAGCTACGCCATTTTGTGCTTTTAAACCTTTTACATGGTTTGGTTTTTAATTTAAAGAAGTGTCTTTTTACTAAGAATTTTGGCTCTATTTTTTTAATTATGCCGAGGTACTTACAACCCAAAAAAATAGGAGTAGTGCATCGCACTACTCCTATTTTTATGTCAAAAATTAAGTTTGACTTGTAAGATCGATATTGACCGCTAAAGATTTGTCGCACGTTAACTATGACCGCAAATATCACCACTAAATTTTCCCCAGCCGAAATCAAGTCTGAAGGCTTGACCCTTGATGAATATCAGATGATTTGCGATCGCCTAAATCGCGAACCCAACAAAGCCGAATTGGGGATGTTTGGCGTGATGTGGTCAGAGCATTGCTGCTACAAAAATTCGCGCCCATTACTTAAGCAATTTCCGACCACAGGCGATCGCATTCTGGTAGGACCTGGAGAAAATGCAGGCGTAGTCAAGATAACTGATGATATTGCCATCAGTTTCAAGATCGAAAGTCATAATCGCCCGTCAGCAGTCGAGCCATATCAAGGTGCAGCGACAGGCGTAGGAGGCATTTTGCGAGATATTTTTACGATGGGAGCGCGTCCCGTCGCGATTCTCAACTCATTACGTTTTGGTGAACTTTCCGATCCTTGGGTACGGAGTCGAGTTAATGGCATTGTCAATGGTATTGCTGGCTATGGCAATTGCATTGGTGTCCCTACCGTTGGTGGTGAAGTTTATTTTGATAAAGCCTATAACCGTAATCCTCTCGTCAATGCGATGGCAATCGGGATTATGGAAACCAAAGAAATTGTCAAATCGGGCGCTTCTGGGA
>Ga0209972_10000843_pt1 | contig 29641 bp, 23 predicted proteins | sample NOAtaG_7_FD_187302 | JGI IMG/M metagenome (GOLD analysis project Ga0209972, IMG submission 187302) | Freshwater lake microbial communities from Lake Erie, under a cyanobacterial bloom - NOAA_Erie_Diel1S_2200h metaG (SPAdes) (version 2) | ecosystem: Environmental > Aquatic > Freshwater > Lake ...
GCCGAGGCCCTGCGCCGCGAGGCCGTCCGATGCGCGCGCGTCGAGGACGAGGACCACGGCGGTGAGCGCGGCGATGCCGAGATCGCGGAGGAGCAAGCGGTGAAAGCCTCGCACCCGTGAGGTGTATCCAAGCCGCCCCCGCGCGTCGACGCGGTGGACGGGCGCGCTCAGCGGGACAGCCGGGCCGCGAGCGCCTGCGTCTCGGCGTGCTCGGCGATGGCGAGGAACGACGTGCGCCACGACGGCTCCGGCAGGCGGGCCGCCCGGGCCAGGAGGCGCCCGCGCGCGTCCTCGGCGGCGGCGCGCGCACGGTCTTGCTGGCCGGCGCGGTGGAGCGCCTCCGCCCAGGCGAGCGGCGGCAGCGAGCTGCCCTGGAGGAGCCCGCCGACCCGGTCGAGGATCGCGAGGGCACCCTCGGCCGCGGCGAGGGCAGGCTCGACCCGGCCGAGGCGGAGCAAGGCCCGCGACCGGACCGCCTCGACCCACCCACAGAGGCTCGGGCTGCCGCGCAGGAGCTCCGAGGCCTGGCGGGCCTCGGCTTCGGCACGGGCTCCGTCGCCCTGGCGCAGGCGGAGCGAGGCGAGGTGACCGCGGGCCCAGCCCTCGAGGCGCTGGTTGCGCACCGCGCTGGTCTCGGCGATCGCCTCGGCGAGCAGCCGGTCCGCCTCGGCGGCGTGCTCGGGGAGCCGCTCGAGGGCGTAGCCGAGGTTCACCTTCGCATAGGTGAGGGCCTGCTGCGCGCGGAGTTCCTGGCACCCCGCGAGGTTCGCGCGCAGGGCGCGGATGCCCTCGTCGAAGCGCCCGAGCTCGACGAGGCACCAGCCGACGGTGGTCCGCTCGAGGGACACGTTGCGGACGTCCCCGGCGCGATCGAAGGCGGCGACCGCGGCTTCGAGCTCGACGAAGAACGTGCCGACGTCGCCCACCATCGCGGCGCGGACCCCATGGACGTGGCGAATCTGGGCCTCGGTGAGGGCGTCGAGGGAGTCGACGGCCGAGCGCAGCGCGGCGATCTGCGCGAGGGTCGCGTCGGCGTCGGCGAACCGGCCCTGGAAGATGAGCTGGAAGGTACCCCGGCAGAGGCTGACGAGCTGGGCTGCCTCGGCGCCCTCGGCCGCCTTCGCGTCCCGCACCCGTGCGAACACCCGCTCCATCGCGGCGTGGTCGCCGAGGCGGGCGTGCGAGACGATGCCCGTCCCGGCGGCCTGAAACCACGCCTCGGTACCGCGCGGAATGGCCGCGAGCGCGAGCCCGCTCGCCTCGGAGGCTTCCCGGTAGCGGCTCTGCCAGTAGCGCGCGGTGGCACAGAGCGCGCGCAGCGCCCCCAGCGCGGGCCCGGCGGCGCCGAGATCCTGGGCACGCTGCGCCGATGCGAGCGCCCCCTCGAGGTCGTTGCCCTCGAGCGCGGCCTCGGCCGCCAGAGCGTGGCATCGCACCGCGTTCTCCGGCTGCTCGCCGAGCTCGTAGTGCGACGCCAGGAGGAACGCGTCCCCCTCGCCCGACCGCTCGAGCCAGGTGCCCGCGAGGCCGTGGGCCTTCACCCGGTCGGGGGTCGTGAGCAGGGCGTAGGCGCCGTCGCGTACGAGCGCGTGGCGGAAGCGGTACTCGGCTTCCCCAGGGATGCGCGCCGGCTGCACACGGCTGACGAGCTCGCGGTGGCAGAGTTCCTCGAGCCAGTCGGCGAGCCGGTAGCCGGAGCCGGACTCCCCGATCAGCGCCCGGACCCCGCCCTCCCAGAACACCTCCCCGAAGACGCTCGCGGCGCGGAGGATGCGGCGAGGCTCGGGGCCGAGCAGGGCGAGACGGGACTGGACCATCCCGACGACCGTGTCGGGCAGGGCACTCGGCAGCAGGCTCTCGCCCTCGTTCACCGCGCGGAGGATCTCCTCGAGGTAGAGCGCGTTGCCGCCCGACCGCTCGAACATCGCGTCGAGTCTGGCGGGCTGCACCTCCTTTGCGAGCACCTCCTGGGCGAGCTCGGCACAGGCCCTGCGGCCGAGGCCCTCGAGGCGGAGCTCGTCGATCGGGTGGCCTCCCCAGAGTGAGGGGAAGAGATGGTGCACCTCCGGACGGGCGAGGGCGAGGACGAGCAGGGGTGAATCGCGCAGCGTGCCGAGGGCGGCGTCGAGCAGCCGCACGCTCGGTCGGTCGCCCCAGTGCAGATCCTCCACGACGACGAGAACCGGTCGCCGTTCGGCCTCGGCGCCGAGCCAGCGAACGAACGCGGAGCGGGTCTGCTCGGCGAGCAGCAGGGGCTCCTTGCGCGCAGCGCGGAGGGCCTCGTGGTCGCCGTCGTCGAACGGCACGCCCATGAGCTCCCCGAGAAACGCCGACACCAGTGCGGCTTCGCGCGGGCTGGCCATCGACCGCTCGACGAGGGCGCGGACCTTCGCGCGCGCCGAGGGCCCAGGCTCGCCGTCGAGCACGAACGCGGCCCGTCGGAGCGCAGGCCCGATCATGGCGAAGGGCGAGCCTGCGCTGAGTGAGTCGCCCTGGCAGGAGAGGAGGAGGTGCTCGTCTCCGCTGCGTCGAAGCGATTCGGTGAACTCCCAACGGAGTCGGCTCTTGCCGATCCCGGGCGGCGCCGTCACGAGGAGCGCGCGCGCCCGGCGCTCCTCCGAGCACTCGGCCCAGGTCGAGCCGAGGATGGCGAGCTCCCGGCGGCGGCCGACGGTGCGGGTGCGCTTGCCGAGCAGCGTGCGTGCGGTCTCGACGGGGCGGGGCGCGACGAGGCGCAGCGTGCCTTCGGTCCCCTCGATCGTGAAGCGGCTCTCGAGGAGCGCCGCGGTCCGCGCGTCGAGGCAGATCTCACCTGGGCCCGAGCGAGCGAGCTCGGCGTCCGCGGCGCTCGGCTCGCCCCGGTCCTCGTCGAGGACGATGGGCTCGATCCGCAGCGCGAAGGCCCACTCCGAGACGAGCTCTCGGAGCTGGCACACGACGCTCGCGGCGCGGTGGGCCTGATCGGTGAGCGACGCGTGGGCCGGCATGTGGGCCACCCACACGCCTCGGCCCGCGTCGGGACGGAACCCGGCCTCCTCGAGGCCCGCCTCGGTCCCCGAGACCGGGTGGTGAGGGACGGCCGGCACGGCGCGAACCACGCACCCGACGCGCCGCTCGGTCGCGCCGAGCGAAGGGATCGCTGCGGCGACCTCGTCCGGCGGCTCGACGTCGATCGCGGCGAGTGCTTCGAGCAGCGCAGCTCCGTCGGGCGGTCGCCGCGACGGATCCTTGTCGAGCATGCGGTGGAGCAACGACACGAGCGCAGGCGGCGTGGCGGGCGCGAGCTCGGCGAGCGAACGGGGCGTGTCCGAGACGACCCGCTCGAACGTGTCCTCGATGTTCCGACCTCGGAACAGCCGCTCGCCCGAGAGGCACTCGTAGGCCACGCATCCGAGGGCCCAGACGTCGGTGGCCGGCGTCAGCTCGCCGGTCCCGAGCACCTGCTCGGGAGACATGTACGCGGGCGTCCCGATGACGTAGCCGGTCCGGGTGATCCGGTCCTCGTCCTCGGTGATCCGGACCGCGCCGAGGTCGAGGAGCTTGGCCTGGGTGAGCTGACCGCCGACGAGGAAGATGTTGGAGGGCTTCACGTCGCGGTGCAGGAGCCCGTCCCCGTGCAGGACCGCGAGGGCGCCGGCCAGGCGCCGGAGCAGCACGGTCACCTCGCGCGCCAGAGGGAGGGCCGCCGGATCGCCCGGTGGGAGTGGCGAGGACGGACCTTCCGCCGGGGGACTCTGCCGTGCGCCGGAGAGGCCAGGAGTGCTCGGGCGCGGCCGGGTCGGGACGTCGGTGCGGCGAGAGAGCCGGCGGTGCAGGTCCTCGCCCTCGAGCCACTCGGTGGCGAGCCACGGATCGCCCGCCGGTCCCAGCCCGTGCGCGAGGTAGCGAACGAGGCCCGGGTGCTGGATGCGCGCGAGGAGCAGCGACTCGCGGTGGAAGCGGGTCGACGCGTCGGGGTCGAGCGGCAGCATCACCTTGAGGGCGACCGCTTGCTCGGTGAGGATGTCGCGTGCGCGGTAGATGCGCCCGCCCCCTCCGGCGGCGACCTCGGACAGCAGCTCGTAGCGCCCGGCAACGACGTCTCCTGCGTGCACGCGGGCATGGTAGCGCGCATCGGATGGGCGCAGACGGTTCTCGGCGGGCCTTCCCCGAGGCGGAAAGCTCTTCAGCGGAGCAAGCGCGACAGAGCCGGCGAGAGGGGCGGCGCGCCAGCGAGCAGCGGAGCCATGGGCGCGCTCGACAGGGTGTGCACGTAGAGCAGGCGCTGGCCGCGGCGCGCCCCGCGCGCGGCCTTCACCAGCGCCGCGAAGGTCTTGCCGGTGTAGGTCGCGTCGAGCTCGAGGCCCGCCTCGCTGTGGGCGAGGCGGATGGCGTCGGTCGCCCCGAGGGTCGGCCGCGCGTAACCCTCGCCGAGCTCGTCCTCGTCGATGACGAGGTTCTCCATCGCCAGCCCGGCGATCTGCGGGAAGCGATCGTCGGCCGCGCGGAGGTCCTCGACGAGCTCGCGGGCGAGCGCCTCGAGGAAGGCGCGTGGGACGAGGGGGCGGGGCGTGACGCGCACCGCGACGACCGGCGCCATGACGCCCGCGGCGGCGAGGCCCACCGCGAGCCCGACCGCGGTGCCCCCGCTGCCGAGCGCGACGTAGATGGCGTCCGGGTCCTTGCCGGGCAGCTCGGTGACGAGCTGCTGCGCGAGCTCGAGGCCCATCTCCACGTAGCCGCGGGCGCCGACCCGGTCCGAGCCGCCGGTGGGGATGAAGTAGGGGTGCCGGCGGAGGAGCCGAAGCTTGGCGGTCTGCGCGGCGATCGCAGCAGGCACGAGCGCGAAGGCCCGCACCGGGTGCAGGTGCGCCCCGGCCGCGAGGTCGGCGCGCGCGTTCTCCTCGGCGTGCACGCTCGCCGGCTGGCTGGCCATCACCGCGTGGACCTCGAAGCCCTGCGCGCGCCCGTAGAGCGCGGTCGCGAGCACGTGGTGCGAGCCGATCGCCCCGATGGTCAGCAGCGTGTCGGCCCCGGCCGCGCGCGCCGCGCCGAGCAGGTGCTCGAGCTTGCGCACCTTGTTGCCGCCGTAGCGCGCCGCGGTGCGGTCGTCGCGCTTGACCCACAGCTCCGCGCCGAGCGCCTCGCCGAGCAGCGGCGCCGGCTCGAGCGCGGTCGGACCCTCGAGCAGCGGCACCTTGGGGAGCGCCCGCAAGCGCGGCCAGCGGTCGGACAGAAGGCTCACCCGATGCTCTTAGCGCCCCGCGTGCGCGCCACGCAACGCGTCACAGGTCGGTGCGGAGCGACAGCGTCCCCGTGGCCTCGCCCCGGAGCAGTCGGCCGAGGTCGACCTCGACGCCGCCCGGTGCGCTCTCGACGATGCGCCCGACCTCGGCGCCGTCGCGCGTCACGATGATCGTCGGCACGAAGCGGATGTCTCGGCCCTCGACGAGGCCTTCGGGATCACGCTTCTGCCGGTCGACCGCGACGAAGCGGATCGTGAAGGGCCGGCCCGCCTCGGGCACCTGCTCGAGCGCGCGAAAGAGGCGCGAGACGACCCGCCGGCTGTCGCCGCACCAGGTGCCGAGGAACACGTCGACGTGCGCGCCGGGCGGGACCTCGGCGAGCGCCGCGGCGGCGGCCTCGTCGACCTCTGCGTGGGCGAGCTCGTCGCGCCAGGCGGGCAGCTCGCGCTCGATGCCGTCGCGGTCGACCGCGCCGGTGAGGATCGGCGGGGCCGAGGCCCCGCAGCCGGCGAGCAGGAGAACGGCGAGCGGGAGCCACCGGCGCATGCACAGGGCTACCAGCCACGCCACCTCGACGCACGGCCTGCATGGTAAAGCCCGATCGATGTCCCTCTCCTCCACCGCGCTCGGCGTGCTCGTCGCCGGCTTCTCCGGCACCGCACTCCCCGGCGAGATCGAGCGGCTCGCCGCGCGCGGCCTCGCGGGCACGATCGTGTTCAAGCGAAACTTCGGGGCCGAGCGGCCCCTCGAGACCGCGGCGACGCTGCTCGCTCGGATCGCCGCGCTCGGGGACTTCCCGCTCTTGTCCTGCATCGACGAGGAGGGCGGCCGGGTCCGCCGCCTCGGCGCGCCGGTGCCCCAGCTGCCGCGGGCCCGCGTGCTCGGCGCGATCGACGATCCGGCGCTCACCGAGCGGGCCGCCTTCGCCCTGGGGCACGCGCTCGACGCGCTCGGGGTGAACGTCGACTTCGCCCCGATCCTCGACGTGGACACGAACCCCGAGAACCCGATCATCGGCGACCGCGCGTTCGGCTCGACCCCGGAGCAGGTGGTCCGCCACGCGCTGCCCTTCGCCGCGGGCCTGCGCCGCGCCGGGATCCTCTCCTGCGGCAAGCACTTCCCCGGTCACGGCGACACCGACCTCGACAGCCACCTCGCGCTGCCGCGGGTCCCGCACGGGCGCGAACGGCTCGACGCAGTCGAATTGCCCCCCTTCCGCGCCGCGCGCGGCGCGATGCCGCTGGTGATGACCGCGCACGTGGTGTTTTCGGCCATCGAGCCGGCGCTGCCCGCGACCCTCTCCCGCAAGGTGATCACCGACCTGCTCCGGGGCGAGCTCGGCTACGACGGAGTGATCGTCTCGGACGACCTCGAGATGAAGGCCGTCGCCGATCACTTCGGCGTCGCCGCGAGCGCCACCGCAGCGATCGAGGCGGGCTGCGACGTGCTGCTCGTCTGCGAGCACCTCGAGCGCTTGCACGAAGCGCACGAGGCGCTCGTGAAGCGGGCCGAGAAGGACGCCGGCTTCCGCGCCCGGCTCGAGGAGGCCCACGGCCGGATCGCGGCGCTGCGGCGCACGCTGCCGCGCCGCACGCCCGCCCCGCTGCCCGAGCTGGTGCACGCCCTCGAGACCGGCCCCGGGCCCGCGGTGCTCGCCGAGATCGCACGGCGCGCCGGATGAACCTGCTGCTCTACGTCCCCTGGTTCCACCTCGAGGCCTGGCAGATCCCCAGCCCGATCGGCGGCCACTACACCCTCTTCGGATGGGAGCTCGACCTGCCGCGGATCGTGCCGGTGCATCCCTTCGGCGTGCTCGTCGCGCTCGGCGTGGCGGTCGGCGCCATCGTCGCCGAGCGCAAGGGCGAGGCGCTCGGCCTGCGACGCGCCGCGGTGGCCCAGGCCGCGGCCTACGTGCTCATCCCGGCATTCGTCCTCGCACACGTCTTCGACGCGCTCTTCTACCACCCCGAGCTCGTGCTCGAGCGGCCCTGGTACGTGCTCGAGCTGTGGAATGGCCTCTCCTCGTTCGGCGGCTTCGTCGGCGCGGTGCTCGGCGGCCTGCGCTGGGCGCAGGAGCGGCAGGTGCCGGTGCGCCTCGTCGGCGATCCCATCGCCTACGCGTTTCCCTTCGGCTGGCTCTTCGGCCGCCTCGGCTGCTTCGGCGTCCACGACCACCCAGGCCGGGTGACGATGTTCTTCCTCGGCGTCGAGGACTACCACGTGGGCTTTCCGCCCTACCAGGTGCGCCACGACCTCGGCTTCTACGAGGTGCTGTGGTGCCTCGCGGTGATCCCGCTCTTCGTGTGGCTCGGCAAGAAGGAGCGCCCCACCGGGTTCTTCCTCGCGCTCCTGCCCTTGCTCTACGCGCCGGTGCGCTTCGGCCTCGACTTCCTCCGCGCCACCGACGTCGAGCTCGCCGACGAGCGCTACCTCGGCCTCACACCTGGACACTACGGCGCGGTCCTGCTCTTCGCCGGTGGTCTGCAGGTGCTGGCGCAGATCCGCCGCGCCCCGCGCTTGCCGATCCCGGCCTCCGTCGCGCTGCACCCCGAGCCGGAGGTGCTGCCCGCCTCACCAGGCAGGGAAGACGAGGTAACAGAACCAGCCGCAGAGGAAGCTGGTGCCGTTCGCCGCGAGGGCCCAGAGGAGCGCCCAGCGCACCCCGAAGGCCGCGAGTAGCGACGCCTCGGTGAGCACGGCGAAGGCCTCGGCGAGGGCCACCACGCCGTTCCAGTCCCGCACCCCGAACCAGAGCTCGGCGAGCGCGGGGATCGCGAACCACACGAGCGGGTGGGTGATGCCGCTCGCCGCGAAGGCGATGGCGAGGCGCTCACCCGGCGGCCGCGGCGGCACTCCGTCGAGCGCGACGCGCGGATGGGCCTGCGCGTACACGCCCATCTCCACGAGCTGGGTGAAGGCGTAGGCGAGCAGCCAGCGCTCGGTCCAGTCCACCCGGCGGCGGCGTCAGGCCGCGGGCGCGGGCGCGCGGGCGATCCGCAGCTCCGCCGGCAGCTCGGGGTGGGGCGGCGCGGTCGGTCGCGGCAGAACGCCCGGGAGGCCTGCGGGGTAGTCGAAGAGACCGCTCGAGGCCGCAGCGTCGGGACGGGCCTGCGGAGCGGGCTCCCAGACCGGCGCCAGCACCGGCCGGCTGAGCACGCCTCCAGCGAACGAGTGGGGGTTCGGCAGCGTCCCGGGCGCGACCGGGGCCCCACCTGGGTTGGCGCGGGGCGCGGCCAGCGGCGGCGGAGCGGCAGGCGCGGCCGCGCTGGACAGCGGCTCGTCGACCGGCAGCTCGGACGAGGTCTCCTCGAGCGGCAGGGCATCCTCGGACGCAGCGAGGTCGGCCGCCGCAGCGGGCGCCTCGAAGATGGCGGTCTGCTCGAGCGGGGAGGGTGCGGAGAGCGCCTCGTCGAACGACGCCGAGCCGGGGTCCACCTCGGCCGGCGCCTCGTCCAGGGGCGCCTCGTCGGGCGGCGCCTCGTCGAGCGACGCGTCGTCCGGCGACACCTCTTGCTCCGCCGCGGCCGGCGCCTCGTCGAACGACGTTGCCTCGGAGGCTGCGTCCGCGAACGAAGCCGGCTCGGCGGCCGCCTCGTCGACGGCGGCCGACTCGGGTTCGGGCTCGGCGGGCGCGGGCTCGACCTCGGCGAGCGACACCTCGCCGGTGGCCGGCTCGGCCGCCAGCATCGAGGTGCGGGCGACGGTGATCCGCTCGAACACGACCTCGCTCGTCCCATCGAAGGCGAGCTCCTCGAGCACCACGTCGAAGCGGTACTCCGGAGGCGACTCGTCCCCGTTGTCGTAGGAGCCGTTCACCTTGCCGGTGCCCTCCATCGCCACCGATCCATCGAGGTAGAGCACCTGGAAGGGGACCCACTCCCCATCGGGCACGGCCTCCGAGAAGGGCAGCATCAGCCGCCCCTGATCGACGCGCTGGGCGAAGTGCTCGGCGAGCTCTCCGAGCTCGGTGAAGGGGGTCGGGACGATGATGGGCTCGGCCATGGGCCGCCATCGTCGCCGAGATCGGCGGGTCCCTGCAACAGGATCCCGCCGCGCACCCCGCGCCCTGCCCGGACCGGGCCCGTGATAGAAGGGTGCCCCGATGCGCCGCGCCAAGATCGTCTGCACCCTCGGTCCCTCCGTCTCGAGCCCCGAGATGATCGACAAGCTCGTCGCCGCAGGCATGGACTGCGCGCGGCTCAACTTCTCGCACGGCTCCCACGAGTCGCACCGCGCCGCGGCGAAGCTGATCCGCGACGCGAGCCTGCGGGCCGGGCGCCCCTTGGCCATCCTCGCCGACCTCTGCGGCCCGAAGATGCGCGTCGGCCGCTTCGAGGGCGGCAAGATCGAGCTCGCGGTCGGCCAGACCTTCACGCTCACCAGCCGCGAGATCCAGGGCAACGCCACCATCGTCTCGCAGACCTACGAGCCGCTCGCCCGGGACGTCGCGCCCGGCACCCACATCCTCCTCGACGACGGCCTGCTCCGCCTGCGGGTGCTCTCGAGCACCGACACCGACGTGCTCACCGAGGTCGAGGTCGGCGGCGAGCTCTCGGACAAGAAGGGCCTCAACGTGCCCGGCGCGCCGCTCTCGACCCCGGCGCTCACCGACAAGGATCGCGAGGACCTCGTCTTCGCGGTCGAGGAGCTGAAGGTCGACTACCTCGCGCTCTCCTTCGTGCGGCGCGCCGAGGACGTCCGCGACGCCCAGCGCATCGCCCGCGGCACGCCGGTCATCGCGAAGATCGAGAAGCCCGAGGGCGTCGAGAACCTCGAGGAGATCCTCGACGTCGCCGAGGGCGCGATGGTCGCCCGCGGCGATCTCGGCGTCGAGGTCGGATCGGAGTTCGTGCCGCTCATCCAGAAGCGGATCATCCGCGAGGTGAACCGGCGGGGAAAGCTCGTCATCACCGCGACGCAGATGCTCGACTCGATGATCCGCAACCCCCGGCCGACCCGCGCCGAGGCCGCCGACGTCGCCAACGCGGTGCTCGACGGGACCGACGCGGTGATGCTCTCGGGCGAGACCGCCTCGGGCCGGTATCCGGTGGAGTCGGTGCAGATGATGGACGCCATCGTGCGCGAGGTGGAGCGCGAGATGCTGAAGGGCGACACCGCCCCGACCGCCCTGCCGCCGATCACCGGCGAGTGGGCCTTCGGCGAGGCGGCCGCCCGTGCCGCCGCGCGCCTCAGCTACCTGCTCCCGCTGAAGGCCGTCGTGACCTTCACCCGGGACGGGCGCACCGCCCGGGTGCTCTCGGAGAACCGCCCCCGGGCGCCGGTCGTCGCCATCACCTCCCGGGTCGAGGTCGCCTCGCGCCTCGCCCTCGAGTGGGGTGTGGTCCCGCGCGTCGAGATCCCCCCCGAGGACCTCGAGAAGACCCTGCACCTGGCGACCGCCCTCCTCGCCCGCGAGCAGCTCTGCCGCAAGGGCGACGAGTTCGCGCTGGTGATCGGCTGGCCGCTCTCGAGCGGCTCCAACACGGTGAAGCTGCACCGGCTCTGAGCCCCGCGTGGCGCTTCCCGAACGCATCGGCCGCTACCTCGTCGAGCGCCTCCTCGGGCAGGGCGCGATGGGCTCGGTGTACCTCGGCAAGGACCCGTCCCTGGATCGCTCGGTCGCGATCAAGACGGTGAAGGACCTGGATCTGGAGCCCGAGAAGAAGCAGCGCTTCCTCGACCGCTTCAAGAACGAGGCCCGCGCCGCCGGCCGGCTCAGCCATCCCTCGATCGTGCAGGTCTACGACGTCGGCGAGGACGAGGCGCTCGGGCCCTTCCTGGTCCTCGAGTACGTGCGCGGCAGCTCGCTGAAGCAGGTCGTCCGCGAGAGCGGTCCGCTCCTGCCCGAGCGGCTCTGCGAGGTCGCCCGCGAGCTCGGCGGCGCGATCGACGCGGCGCACGCGGCGGGGATCCTCCACCGCGACATCAAGCCCGACAACGTCCTCGTCGCCGAGGATGGGCGGTCCAAGCTCGCCGACTTCGGCATCGCGCGCGTGCCGGACGCAGCCCTCACGAAGGAAGGTCAATTCCTCGGGACGCCCTGCTACGCCGCCCCCGAGACCCTCGCGGCGGGCCGCTACTCCGCCCAGAGCGATCTCTTCTCCTTCGGCGCGCTGCTCTACGAGCTCGCGAGCGGGACGCGGGCCTTCCCCGGCGACGACGCGCTCGCCGTCGCACACACCGTGCTGCACGAAGAGCCGCCCGCTCCGAGCGCGGTCGCGACCGGGCCGGCCATCCCGACCGAGGTCGACCGGGTGCTGCTCGGGGCCCTCGCGAAGGAGGCCGGTGCGCGGCCAGCGAGCGCGGCGGCCCTCGCCGAACAGCTGCGCACGGCCTACGAGGCAGCCGGGCTGCTGCGGAGCGAGACGGGGCGGGCAGCCCCCCCGACCGGGGCAGGCGGGGGAGCGCTCGGCGCGACCCTCGGGCTGCTGGTGCTCGCGGCGGTGGGAGTCGCAGTCGTGTGGACCCTCGGCGGGCCAGACGCGGTCGGGATCCCCGATGCCGCCGCTGGGGACGCCGCCGACCCCGACCCCGACGCCGGCGTGGCGCCCGCGCGGCGCGACGCAGGCCTCGATGCACCGGCCTCGGTCGACGCAGGCCTCGATGCTGCTGCGGAAGCCCTCGACGCGCCTGACGCGCCCGACGTCCGCGAGCTGAGCCGGACCGAGCGGGAGGACCTCGCCAAGGACGAGATCGACCGCGCGCGAGATGCCCTCACGCGAGGCGAGCGCGAGGAGGCCCAGCGGCTCCTCGAGTCGGCGCGCGCCCTCGACCCGGAGAGCTCCGACCTCGAGGAGCTCGAGCAGGCCCTCGCGGCGCTGCCCTGAGCCTGATCCTGGGCAGATCGAGGTTGGCTTCCCCGGAAGCGTCTGTTAGAAGTTGGCCCGCTGCGCCGGAATGTGCGAGCGTATCTTACACAAGCTTACTCGACTCGAACGACGCTCTCCGAGGTTCGCGCCATGACGTACCGCCGCCGGCTCTCGCTGCTTCTGCCCCTGCTCCTCGCGCCCGCCCTCAGCGGCTGCACCGGCGCGGTCCTGGGCAACCTGTTCGTCGTGGGCCTCACCGTCGGCATCTTCTTCGGGACCCTCGGGCTCGGGCGCTCGAGCTCGCCCGGCTCCCGCGCCGATCAGAGCACCAACGACCGCTGAGCCAACGACCGCTGAGCCAACGACCGCTGAGCCGGGTTGGCTCGAACGCCGACCGCCTGCGGCCCTCCCTGCAAGGATGGGGGCCGGAAAGCGGGGGCTCAGAGCGGGCTGGGAACGATCAGCGAAACCTTGCCGTCGGGCGGCAGCAGCACGGTCTGGCTGGGGCTCGTGCGGGTGCCGGTCCCCGCGACCACCGTCGCGCGCCCCGGCCGGAGGCCAGCAATCTCGCAGCTCCCGGTGTCGTCCGTACGGCAGCTGAGGGCGGCGCCCCCGCCATCGGTGACCGTGACCGTGACCCCGGGGGCGTTGCCGGTCACGTAGACGACCACGATCGGGTCGGCAAGGACCGCCGCCGGCCATGCCGTGCCTGCCGCGAGCGCGGCGGCGAGCAGGGACACGGTCTTGGGGGAAGGTCGCATCGGGGCAGGGAGTATAACGAAGATCCCCACCCGGGCATTCGTTCGGGGCTCAGCGCGCCCAGCCGAGCAGGATGACGACCGCGATGGCGTTCTCCCCGGTGTCGGGACGGCTGCCCTGCGCGACGCCGATGCCGACGTAGCTCACGTCGTCCTCGAACGTCGGCTCGAGCGTGCTCGCCTCATCGAGCGTGGCCACCACCGCCATCACCCCGCCGAGCCGCCGGAACATCATCGCGAAGCCGCCGAGGCCGGCACCCGCCCGGTCGACGACGTCGGACTGCGAGAGGCTGGGGTCGAGGAAGAAGCCCTCGGCCGCCCGCTGCGCCGCGGCCCGCAGGTTCTCGTCGGACTGCAGCGCCGGGGCGCCCCGGGCGGCGCGCGCGCGGCCGATCGCGGCGAGCACCTCGGCCGGGGCCGCCGCGACATCGATCGGGAGCGCGAAGCGCATGAACAGCTGGGTCGCGATGAACGCCGTGCGGCCATCGCTCTCGTCGGCGACGACGCCGAGGCCGCACACGTTCACCCCCGCGGACAGCAGGTTCGAGCGGTGGCCCGGACTGGCGAGCAGGCCCCGGTGGATGCCCGCCGCGGTGTAGTCACGGCCGATGTTCTCGAGCACCAGCCCGCTGTGCAAGCCCGCGGCGGTGACCCGGTCGGCTGGGCTCGTGCCGGTCGTGGCCGAGCGGTGGGCGAGGAAGTCGTGGGCGAGCATGTCCTCGGAGTGGGCCAGCGCGACCGCGTCGGCGCGCGGGTCGCAGGCGAGCTCGGGCAATCCTTCGGAGCGGCGCGTCTCGTTGAGGAGCGCCAGCAGCTCGCGGCGCACCTCGGCAGGATCCGAGGAGGCGGTCTCGGCCGCGGCGGCGAGCGAGATCGAGGAGGGCGCCGGCACGCCCACGTACACCGGGAGGTTCGCGATCACCGCCTCGCCGAGCGGGCCTCGGGCGAGCACCTCGACCTGGTAGCGGCCCGGCGCATCGGTCGGGACCCGCACGTCGAACTCGGGGCCCGGGCCGGCGGGCAGGCGCGGCACGTCGCCGCCCGGGGTCTGCACCACGACGACCGGATTCGCGTAGCCCTCGTCGAGCCGGCCCCGGACCGAGATCGGCGAACCGGCTGGCAGCTCGCGGGCAATCGGCTCGAGGGAGCCGACCCGGCTGGACAGGGTGATCACCACGATCCAGAGGCCGCTCCGGGGCAGCACCACCGCGCCCCAGTGGGTGTACGAGCGACGCTCGAGGAACCGCTCGACGCTGCGGCGGACGTGGTCCTCCACCGCGGCGCGGTCAGGCAGGCCGTGCACGATCACGTGCGGCGTCGGATCGGGCAGGCCGAGGGTCGAGGAGAAGAAATCGAGCACCTCGCTCTCGGGCGGCTCGCCGCCCGGGCCGAGCTCGGCCGCAATCCACTCGGCCAGCGTGGCGAGGCGGGGGTCGCCGGTGAGGCGCACGCCGCGTGCCTCGGCGGCCGCCGCGACCCCTCGGAGCACCCCATCGCCGTCCCCACCCCCGCGCACCAGCTCGCCCTCGGCCGGCGGCTCGCTCGTGTAGCGCGGCGCTCCCAGCGCCGGCGCCTCGATGGTGGTGTCCGTGCGCTCGGTGCCGAGGCGGGTGCGGACGGCCGGGCCGCAGGCGAGCAGGAGCGTCGGGAAGAGCAAGAGCGCGGCGCGCATGGCGGGACGCTCGCACCGCGGAGCCCCCTGGGCAACCAGCGTGGGAGACTTGCAAAGCTGCAACCCGGGGAGGTTGCAGAAGTGCAAGACCCGCGGAGATCGAAGGCGGGGTTCACGGGGAATTCGAGCGTTTTGATGCTGGCACGAGACTGGCTTAGGCGGGACTCAGCGGCTCGCGTCGGCGTCCCCCCAGCCCGCGAGCCGCTACTAATTTTCCCCGCCTGCGCACCGCACGTCTTGAACCGGTGCGCGGTGGCGGTGTAGGAGCCGGGGATGACCTTCGCTGCGCTGCGGGCCCACCTCTCCGAGATCGAGCTCCTCGACGGAGTCGCCGGCACCCTGGGCTGGGACGAGCAGACCTACATGCCGAAGGCCGCCGCGGGCCTGCGCGGCGCGCAGACGGCGCTCCTCTCCCGGCTCTCCCACGAGCGGCTCACCGACCCGCGGGTGGAAGGCTGGCTCGCCGGGCTCGATCCGCGCGATCCCCTCGAGGCCGCCTGCGCCCGGAACCTCGGGCGGGCCTACCGGCGCGAGCGGCGGGTGAGCGCCGCGCTCGTGGAGAAGCTCGCGCTCGCCCGGAGCGAGGGCTTCGCCGCCTGGATCGAAGCGAAGAAGGACGGCGACTTCGGGCGCTTCCTCCCTTCGCTCACCGCGCTCGTCGAGCTCTCGCTCGAGCGGTCCCGCGCGATCGATCCGGACCGTCATCCCTACGAGGTGCTGCTCGAGCAGTACGACCCGGGCACGAGCGTCGAGGGCCTGCGGGCGACCTTCGCGCGGCTGCGCGAGCAGCTCGTTCCGCTGCTCCGGGCGATCCAGGCCCAGCCTGCGCCGGAGCGGCTCGCGCAGCCCTTCGCCGAGGAGGGGCAGTGGAAGGTCTCGCGCGCCATCGCGGCGGCGCTCGGCTACGACTTCGAGGGCGGGCGGCTCGACGCCGCCGAGCATCCGTTCTCGACCGGCCTCGGCAAGGGCGACGTGCGGATCACGACGCACCTGCGCGAGGACGACCTGCTCGGCGGCCTGGGCAGCACCATCCACGAGACCGGCCACGCGCTCTACGAGCAGGGGCTGCCCCACGAGCACGCGGGCACGACGGTGCGCGAGGCGGCGAGCTACGGCCTGCACGAGTCGCAGTCGCGCTTCTGGGAGAACTACGTGGGCCGCTCGCGGGCCTTCAGCCGCTTCCTCGCGCCGCGCCTGGCCGAGGCGTTTCCGGGCGCTGCGCCGGAGGCGGACGCGCTGTTCCGCGCGCTGAACCGGGTCGAGCCGGGGCTCGTGCGGGTGACCGCCGACGAGGTCACCTACAACCTCCACATCATCGTCCGCTTCGAGCTCGAGCTGGCGCTCTTCGAGGGGACGCTGAAGCCGGCGGACGTGCCCGCGGCGTGGAACGAGAAGTACCGCACCTACCTCGGCCTGACCCCGCCCGACGACGCGAAGGGGTGCTTGCAGGACGTGCACTGGAGCGCCGGGCTCTTCGGCTACTTCCCCAGCTACACGCTCGGCAACCTCTACGCAGCGAGCATGGGGCGGGCGATCCGCGAGGCGCTGCCGGATTTCGAGGCGCGGATCGAGCGGGGCGACTTCGCGCCGATCCTCGCCTGGCTGCGCACGAACGTGCACCAGGTCGGCCACCTCCACGAGGCGCCGGAGATCGTGCGCGCGGCGGTCGGCGAGCGGGACCACGTCGCGGACCTCATCGACTATCTCTGGGAGCGGATGGGCGAGGCCTACGGCGTGTCCCGTCGAGGGGCCGGCTGAGGAGCCCGCGGGGCCGCAGCAGGGGCCGTTGGGCCGTGCTGCGGGGCGTGATAGCGTCCCTCGGCAACGATGAGTGAAGCGCCTTCGCGGGGTCCGGGCCCCGGGACTCCGTCCGACCCCGTCCAGACGGAGGTCGAGGTCGACGATCGCGATCTGCTCATCGCGCTGACCGGCCCGGGGGCCGGTCACCTCCCGACGCTGGAAAAGACCTTCGGCGTCTCGGCAGGCGTGCGGGGCAACCTCGTGCTGCTCCGCGGGGAGAAGGCTGCGGTCGCAGAGGCCGAGCGGGCGGTCCTCGAGATCCTCGGCGCCCTGTCGCGCGGCAAGCTCGAGGGGCGCGAGGTCGAGCGCTCGATGCGCACCCTCAAGGCCCAGCCCGAGACCGACCTCGTGGCGCTGGGCTCCGACGTGGTGCTGCAGACCCCGCGGCGCGCGATCACCGCCAAGACCGTCACCCAGCAGCGCTACGTGGCGGCGATGCGCCAGCACGACATCGTCTTCGGGGTCGGCCCCGCGGGCACGGGCAAGACCTACCTCGCCATGGCGATGGCGGTCCGGGCGCTCATGGAGAAGCGCATCAAGCGCATCGTCCTGACCCGCCCCGCGGTCGAGGCGGGCGAGCGTCTCGGCTTCCTGCCTGGGGATCTGGCGGAGAAAGTGAACCCGTACCTGCGGCCGCTCTACGATGCGCTGCACGACATGATGGACGTGGAGAAGGCCGAAGCCCTCGTCGAGCGCAAGGTCGTCGAGGTCGCGCCGCTGGCCTTCATGCGCGGCCGCACCCTGAACGACAGCTGGGTCATCCTCGACGAGGCGCAGAACAGCACCGTCGAGCAGATGCGGATGTTCCTCACCCGCCTCGGCTACGGCAGCAAGGCCGTCATCACCGGCGACGTCACGCAGACCGATCTGCCCGGCGGCACCAAGAGCGGGCTCATCGACGCGGTGCAGCTCCTCGAGAACGTCGAGGGCATCGGAGCGGTGCGCTTCTCCGACGCCGACGTCGTGCGGCACCCACTCGTCGCCCGCATCGTGCGGGCCTACGAGGCGCGGGACCGCGACCGCGAGGTCTGGCGCGAGGAGCGCCGAGCTCGGCGGGACGAAGAGCGCCGCGGGACGGGCGCGGAGCCGCGCAGCGGTGGAGGCGAGGGGGAGGGATGAGCGCAGACACCGAGCTCGGCGACGTCTCGCCTGCGGTCGTCACCCGCGCGGTCGAGGTCGAGAGCCGGCTCGGAGAGGGGCTGCGCGTGCAGCTCGTCGGGCTCGTGACCGAGGTCCAGCGCGGCGAAGCGCTCGTCCTGGTCCTGCCGATCTCCGGCCTTCGGCGCGGGGCGCTCGAGCCCTACCTGCCGCGAATCGCCGAGGGGCACTCGGGGGTCGTGCTCGTCGGGGAGCTGCCCGAGGGCGCGCTCGAGCGGCTGCCGCGGACCGCGGTGGTGGGCTCGGTGACCGACCTCGGCTCGGCCGATGGGCTCTACCTCGCGCTCGCGGCTGCGCTCGAGCGCGTCGAGCTGCGCCTGGCCTCGGAGCGCCGCGGGCGCTGGCTGAACCGCTACCGCTACGAGCTCGGCGAGCTCATCGAGATCTCGCGGGCGCTCACCCAGGAGCGCGACCTCGAGCGGCTGCTCGACCTGATCCTGGTCAAGAGCCGGTTCATCACCGGCGCGGACGCCGGCTCGATCTACGTCGTCGAGAGCCGCCCCGGTGCAGACGGAAGCGCGGAGAAGCGCCTCCGCTTCAAGCTCTCGCAGAACGACTCGATCCACTTCGTGTCCTCGGAGTTCTCGATCCCGCTGAGCACGACGTCGATCGCCGGGGCCGCCGCGTTCACCCGCAAGGTCATCAACATCCCCGACGTCTACGACCTGATCGTCCCGCCGGAGTTCTCCGGCAACCTCCACGACACGATCCGCGACTCCGAGCCCCCCGAGGACGGGGCCCGGTTCTCCTTCGACCCGAGCTTCGATCGCAAGGTCGGCTACCGGACCCGCTCGATGATCGCCGTGCCGATGATCTCGGCGGAAGAAGAGGTGATCGGCGTCATCCAGCTGATCAACCGCAAGGTCGATCCCCGCGAGCGCATCTCTCCGGAGAACCTCGACTCGCTCGTCGTGGCCTTCGACCAGCGCAGCGAGGATCTGCTCGGCACGCTCGCGTCGCAGGCCGGCATCGCGCTCGAGAACGCGCTGCTCTACGACGAGATCCGCAAGATCTTCGAGGGCTTCGTGCGGGCGAGCGTGCACGCCATCGAGCAGCGGGATCCGACCACGAGTGGCCACAGCCTGCGGGTCTCGCAGCTCTCGGTCGGCCTCGCGGAGGCGGTGGATCGCGAGAGCGCGGGGACCTACCGGGACGCGAAGTTCTCCCGCCGCGATCTGCTCGAGCTCGAGTACGCCTCGCTGCTGCACGACTTCGGCAAGATCGGCGTGCGTGAGGAAGTGCTGGTGAAGGCCAAGAAGCTCTACCCGCACCAGCTCGAGCAGGTGAAGCAGCGCTTCGACTTCGCGCAGCTGGTGGCCGAGCGGGACGCCCTCACGCGCAAGCTCCGCCTCCTCAGGGAGGGCGGAGATCGAGGGGCGTTCGACGCCGTCGACGCCGAGCTCGCGGCCGAGCGCGCAGAGCTCGAGGCGGCGCTCGCGACCGTGGTGCAGGCCAACGAACCGACCGTCCTCAAGGAGGGCGACTTCACCCGGATCGGCGAGCTGGGCCGCCGCACCTACAAGGACCTCTGTGGGCACGAGCACCCGCTGCTCTCGGCCGACGAGGTCGTCTCGCTGCAGGTGACGCGCGGCTCGCTCCACGAGCGCGAGATCGCGGAGATCCGCTCGCACGTGGTGCACACCCGCACCTTCTTGAGCAGCATCCCGTGGGGCAAGAACTTCGCCCGCATCCCCGAGCTCGCCGGGGCGCACCACGAGAAGCTGAACGGCCGCGGCTATCCCGAGGGATGGCGCGCCGAGCAGATCCCGCTCGGCAGCAAGATCATGACGATCGCCGACATCTTCGATGCGCTCACCGCGCGCGATCGACCGTACAAGAAGTCGATGCCGCTGACCCGGGCCCTCGACATCCTCGGCTTCGAGGTGAAGGACGGCCACATCGACGCTGAGCTGGTGCGGATCTTCCGCGAAGCAGAGATCTGGAAGCGGGTCGAGGGCTGAGGGGTCGCTCAGGGCTCCGCGGGGGACGGGCCGCCCGCGTGACGCTCGCGCCACCAGCGCCGGCCCGCCACCGCGAAGTGCGTGCCGAAGGCGATGCCCAGCGCCGCGGTCGCGAGCCTGCCGAAGAGGCTGCGCAGGCCCTCCACGGTCCAGCCGTGCTCGTCGATGAGGCGGTTCAGGTCGCCGTCGCTGCGGTCGCCGAGGAACGAGCCATAGGGCAGCGGACGGCTGCCCGCGGCGATCTGCCAGCCGCTTCGGATCACCGACGCGAGGGTGAAGAGCGCCACGAGCCCGAAGACCCAGCGCCAGAAGTCCCAGCGGAGCCGACGCGGCAGGGGCAGGTGGAACGCGGCGACGACGAGGGAGGGTAGGAGCGTCTCGCCGATCTGACCGGCGGCGATGACCCACGGCTCGGAGCGCTCGAGCGGGGTCGCGAGGCCGGCCGCGATCAACACCGCGAACACCACCGCGAACACGACGGGCAAGAGGGCGCGCTCGCGCACGCCGTGCAGCGCGAGCAGGCCGGTGAACAGCGCCTGCAAGCTGATCAACAGCCACGAGCGCTCCTCGCTCCAGACCGTGAAGCCGATGGGCAGCGGCAGGGCCCGGCGTCCGCTCCACCACGCGGCCATGGCGTGGCCGAGCTCGTGGAACTGCAGGCGTGGGATGTAGGACACCAGCTCGCCGAAGGGCGTCGAGACCAGCGCCCACGCGAGGGCGAAGGCGGCGGGGAGGGCCGCGAGCTCGAGGCGGGCGGGCACGACGACGGTGCTCGAGGCGAGCAGGTCCGGCTCGCCCGCAGCGGTCCGGAGGGCCTCGTCGAGGCGGCGCTCGAGCTCGACAGCGCGGTTCCGAGCGCGCTCGGTCTCCCGGCCGTGGTGCGCCGAGATCGCGGCGAGCACGGGCCCGTCGAGCCACACGCGGCCGCAGCCGCCGCACACCAAGATCTCCTGCCCAACCGCCGCGCGGCTCTCCTCCGAGCGAAGCCGGGCGCGGCACTCGAGGCAGCGCACGCCCTCCTCGAGCGCGAGCGCGGGGACGTCGAGCGGCGACTCGTCCGCGAGCTCGAGGCTCGCCGCGCGGGTGAGCAGCGGACCGCCTGCGGCCGCCTCGAGGACTGGCCGCATTCCCCACGCCCCCGCGCAGCGCGGACAGCGTGCCGGGGCGGTGTCCCCGCCGCGCTCGAGCGGGCTGTCGTCTCGCAGGCAGCGCACGCCGGAGTGTGCGGACCTTCCTGGCCGGATGCATCCCGGGTCGCTGGGACGGTCTTGGACGAGGGCCCTGCCTCGGGACCGCCGTCCGACCCGTCCGATCGGAGCTCACACCGCGACGACCTCGCCCTCGTGGACCTCGAGGTCGGCCCGCTCGCCCTCGACCCGCACGAGGTCGCGGCGGGTGGTGGTGAGAAAGACCTGCCCGCCGAGCTCGGAGAGCAGCGTGAAGAAGCGGCGGCTGCGCTCGGCGTCGAGCTCCGATCCGACGTCGTCGAGCAGCAGGATCGGGATGACCCCGGTGCGCTCGGCGAGGGTCTCGAGCTCGGCGATCTTCAGCGCGAGCACGAGCGCGCGCTGCTGGCCCTGCGAGGCGTGCTGCCGCGCGCTGCCCGCCTTCACCCCGAGCTCGACGTCGTCGGCGTGCGGTCCCTCGGCGGTGAAGCCGCGGGCCAGATCCTTGGGGAGGCTCGCCGCGAGCAGCGCGCGGAGCGCCGCGGCGTCCCCCGATGCCCGGGGCCGGTATCGGATGGAGACCGGCACCCGCTCGCCGACGATGCGCGCGAAGGCGTCGGCCGCGCGCGGGGCGAGCTGGCCCACGATCTCGCCCCGCGCCCGCACGATCGTCGCGCCGGCCTCGGCGAGCACCGGATCGAAGGCAGCGATCGCGGCCCGCGAAGGCAGCTCCGCTTTGAGCAAGCGGTTGCGGCTCCGAAGCGCCTTGAGGTAGTCGGAGAGCACGGCCCCGTAGGCCGGATCCATCTCGGTGAGCACGCGGTCGAGGAGCGTGCGGCGCCCCTCGGGACCGCCCTGCGCGAGCACGAGCTCCCCGGGATGGAAGAGGACCGTCGGCGCGAGCGCGAGCCAGCTGAGCGCGGTGCGAGGCCGCTTTCCATCGACCGAGAGCTGGCGCGGGGAGCGCCGAGCGAGCTGGATCGCGAGCGTCGTGTCGAGCGGACGCCGGGCGAGCGTCATGGCGATCTCGGCGCGGTCCTGACCGACCTGAACGAGATCCTCGACCTTGCCGCCGCGGAAGCTCTCGAGCGCGCTCAGGTAGCGCAGGGCCTCGAGGACGCTGCTCTTGCCTTGGCCGTTGTCGCCGAAGAGGACGTTGAAGCGCGGCCCGGGCCGCAGCACGAGCGGCGCGAGGTTGCGGAAGCCCCGCGCGGCGAGCGACGCGACGAGAAGGGGCGCGGCCACCCGTCAGATGCGCATCGGCATGATCACGCCGACGAACGCATTCGGGTCCGACGCGGGCCGGAGCACGCCGGGATCGAGCTCGCCGGCGAGCTCGAGCGCAACCTGATCGTCGGAGAGCGCATTCAGCGCGTCCTGCAGGTACTTCGCGTTGAAGCCGATCGTCAGGGGGCTGCCGGCGTAGTCGACGTCGAGCTCCTCCGAACCCTCGCCGAGGTCGGGGTTCTCGCTGACGATGCGGAGACTCCCGGCCGAGAGCTGAAAGCGCACGCCGCCGGACTTGTCGCTCGCGACGAGGCTCATGCGGCGCAGGGCCTCGACGAGACTGGTGCGGGCGATGACGACCCGCTTGTCCTGGTTCTGCGGGATGACCTTCGCGTAGGGCGGGAACTGCTCCTCGGCGAGCTTCACCGAGAGCATCAGGGCGCCGTGGACGAAGAACGCGCTGCCGCCATGCACCGCGACGCCGATCTGCGGCGGGCCCTCGTCCTTGTTGCCCTTCGCCTCGCTGCGGACCTCGTCGAGCATCCGGCGCAGCTCGCCGACGCCCTTCTGCGGCACGAGCATCGCAAAGCGGACCATCGGCGCGCCCTCGCGGGTGCGGTGCTCGGCCTTGGAGAGCCGGTGCCCGTCGGTCGTGACCATGCGGACGGTCTTGCCCTCGCCCTCGAAGAGCGCGCCGCTCAGGTGCGGGCGCGTGTCGTCGGTCGACATCGAGAACGCCGTCTTGCCGATCAGGTCGGTGAGCATGTCGACGTCGAGCTGGGCCAGCTCGGTGCCGCTGGGCAGGGCGGGCAGGGGCGGGAAGTCGTCGCCCGGCATGCCCGGGATGCGGTAGCGGACCTTCCCCGCGCGGATCTCCGCGCCGTGGTTGGGACCCACGGTGAAGGTGACGTCGCCCTCGGGCAGGTTCTTGGCGATGTCGTGGAGCATCCGGGCCGAGACCGCGACCGCGCCGCCCCGCTTCACCTCGCAGGGGACCGTGGCGAGCACCCCGAGGTACAGGTCGGTGCCGGCGAAGCGCAGCGAGGCGGTGTCGCTCGTCTGCACCAGCACGTTCGACAGGATGGGCATGGTGCTCTTGCGGTCCGCCACCGCGGTCGTGCGCGTCAGACCGCGGAGGAGGTTCTTCTTGCTGATCACGAGCTCCATGCGGTGCACCTGTGGTCCGAGGCGAGCGATCGGACGAGCGAGCGGTCGGAAAGGACGAGCGAGATGAAGAAGAGAGAGAAAGAGAATTCTCTGATCGTCTTCATAACAGACCCTGTGGGAAGCTGGTAGAAGTTCGCAACTATCGGAGATCAGAAACGTTTTTCATCGACGCGGGAGGGGATGACGATCGGGATGGAGAGGGGACCGGCCCGCCCCCCGTCCCCCGGAAGGGTCAAGCTGGGGACGCTTTCGAAGTCTTCCCCAGGCGCATCCTCAGGCTTTCGGCAGCTTGTCCCCAGCCCGCCTCAGCCCTCTCCGGCCCGCCGGACCACCGTCCGGCCGTCCGCCGTGGCGAGCGCGCCATACAGCTCCGGCCGGCGGTCCCGGAAGAAACCCCAGCTCGCCCGGTACTGGTGCACCTGGTCGAGGTCGAACGTGGCCACCGCGAGGCCCTCCTCGCCCGGGCCGAGCTCGGCGAGCTTGTCGCCGCGCATGTCGGCGCAGAACGAGCCGCCGTAGAACGTCTGCCAGTCTTCGCGGCCGATGCGGTTGGCGGCGATCACCGGGGTCGCGTTGCTCACCGCGTGGCCGATCATCGCGCGCTGCCACGGATCCTTGGTGTCCACGCCGTTCGGCTCGGCGCCGATCGCCGTCGGATAGAGCAGCAGCTCGGCGCCGCCGAGCACCATCGCCCGCGCGCACTCCGGGTACCATTGGTCCCAGCAGATGCCCACCCCGATGCGGCCGAAGCGGGTCGGCCAGACGCGGAAGCCGGTGTCGCCCGGGCGGAAGTAGTACTTCTCCTCGTAGCCCGGTCCGTCGGGGATGTGGCTCTTGCGGTAGAGGCCGAGCACCTCGCCGCCGGCGTCGATCATCGCGAGGCTGTTGTAGTAGGCGGCCCCCGCGCGCTCGAAGAACGAGACCGGGATCACCACCCCGAGCTCGCGGGCGAGCGCGGCGAAGCGGGCGATGGTCTCGTGGCCCTCGAGGGGGCGCGCCCACGTGAAGAACTCTTCCTTCTCCTCACGGCAGAAGTAGGGGCCCTCGAAGAGCTCGCTCGGCAGGATGACCTGCGCGCCTCGCGCAGCGGCCTCCCGCACGTGCCCTTCGACGCGGGCGACGTTCTCCTCGCGGGAGCCTCCGAGCGGACACTGGATCGCAGCGACGGTGACGGGCGCAGTCATGGCCCGGCGAGCCTGTGCCGAGTCCCCTCAGCCCGCCAGCGCGCGATCGATCGCCCCGGTCAGCTCGCTCGCGTCGGGCTTGGTCGCGGCAGAGAAGCGGCCGAGGACCTCCCCGTCCCGTCCGACCAGGAACTTCTCGAAGTTCCAGCTGATGTTGCCGGGGCCGATCGGGGCGGTCGAGGCCGCGGTGAGCAGTCCGTAGACGGGGTGCCGCGAGGCGCCGTTCACCTCGACCTTGGAGAAGAGCGGGAAGGTGACCCCGTACTTCGTCGAGCAGAACGACTGGATCTCCGCCTCGGTCCCCGGCTCCTGCGCGCCGAACTGGTTGCAGGGGAAGCCGAGCACGACGAGGCCGTCGTCCCGTCGGGACTGCCACAGCCGCTCGAGGCCGCTGTACTGGCTGGTGTAGCCGCACCGGCTCGCCACGTTCACGATCAGCAGCACCTTGCCCCGGTAGTCGCCGAGCGCCTGCTCGGTGCCGTCGATCGCCTTCGCCTTCAGCTCGTGCAGGGTCATGCGGCGCCATCTGGGGCCCGCATGCGCCGAGCGTCAAGGCAGGATGCGGGCGCGCTCGATGTAGTCGAGGTCGGGGAACTCGGCGCGGAGATAGGCGTTGCCCTCGCGCACGATGCGCGCCTGATCCGGCCCGCGGCCCATCGGGGCGCCGTCTCCGTAGCCGGCGTACAGGCGGCCGACTGCGGTCATGTCGCGCACCCGTCCGAAGGGCGCGAAGCCCATTCCGTCGAGCCGCGAGTTGTCGACGAGGTTGATGAAGAACTGGACCGAGCGCGAGTTGGGCAGGCGCGTCGCCGCGAAGCTCACCATGCCCGGCAGGTTGCTCTGCACCCGCGGATCGTCGGGGATGTTGGCCGAGTTCCAAGCGCGGGCGAGCGCCGGCGTTCCGGGGATGCCGCCCTGGGCCATGAAGCCCTCGACGACCCGGAAGAAGGCCACGTCGTCGAGCAAGCCGGAGCGCACCATGTTGTAGAAGCGGTCGGCCCCGTTCGGCGCCCACGCCCGGGTGACGTCGATGATCACCGGCCCCTCGGAGGTGGTGAGCTCGACCGCGAAGGTGTCCGGCGCACGCTCGGTCCAGCGGCCCGGATCGAGGAGCGCGGGATCGACGCCCTCGCGCCCGGCGACCTCCGGCTCGACCACCGCTGCGGGCGCCGCCGGTGGCGGACGGCTCGGCTCGGCCGCTGGGGCGGCCTCGGACGGCTCCTCGCGCTCGACCCGGTCGCCCTCGCGGCGGGGGCGGAACGCGGGCTCGCTGCCGCCGGAGCAGCCGAGGCCGAACAGGATCGAGAGGGCAAGCAGGATGCGCATGGGCCGGAAGGTGAAGGCTGCCGCCGCGATCGTCGAGGCTCGACCTCAGTCGAGGCCGGCCCCGACGCGTCCGCCCGCCCGGTCCATCCCTGCGCCCGCCTCGCTTTCCCCCTCGTGCGTCGCCTGGGTCCAGCTGGCGTCGCTGGCCACCGGCGGCAGCGCCGGGCGCGCGTAGGTGTCGAGCCCGCCGCGATCCAGAAAGAGGCCCACGGTGCCGCTGATCCGCCGCGCCGCATCCCCCGGCGTCTCGATCGACGCGCTGCCGAACGAGAGCCCGCCGGTGGCCCCGTAGGTGTCGTCGCCCGCGAGGTCGACGAAGGCGCCGAAGCCGCCCGCGTGCCCGACGCCGAGGGTGAGCCCGGGCGCGAGGTAGGTGTCGTCGCCGTCCCGATCGATCAGCCATGCGGAGGAGAAGTCATGGCCGCCCGCGAGCATCGCGTTGCGGCGCACCGCGCGCTCGTTGTGCACGTCGCGGCCGGCCTCGTCGAGCAGCACCGCGATGGCGAAGTGCGCATCGCCCGCCTGCACGTACCACTCGCCGTCGTAGTGGTCGTCGCCGCCGCCCTCGAGGAGCAGCCCGGTGCCGTACCAGTAGCCCGAGGCCTGGCCGAAGATGCCGCAGGTGTAGCGGTCACTGCCCGCGGCATCGCGCAGCACCCCGAGCCCGCCCGACATGTAGAGACGCCCCGCGTCGTCGCGCCGGCCGAAGCCCACGCCTTGGGCGAACGAGCTGTTCGACGCGCCTGGGCTCTGGGGCGACTCGTAGAGCACGTCGGAGGGGTGCGCGAAGTAGTCGTCGTCGCCCTCGCGATCGAGCAGCACGCCGACGCCTCGCACGTACGCGAAACCCTGCGAGGCGTGGTAGGTCCGGTAGCGATCGCTCCCGGACTCGTCGATGACGAGGCCGATGCCGGCCACCGCCGCGCCCTGCACCGCGGCCTCGCCGTCGTAGGTGTCGTCGCCACCGGCGTCGATCAGCACGCCGACCCCGAGCGCACCGTAGCCCTGCGACATGCGGAGCGAGCGGTAGCGATCGCCCTCCGCGCCCGCATCGACGAGCAGGCCGATGCCGAGGCGGCCCGCGCCCTGTCGGCTGGTGCGGGAGAGCGACGAGGGCCGCGCGCTCGCGGAGGCCCGCACCCGGCCGTCGGCGTCGGAGGGAAGGCGCGTGTGGCCCTCGGGCCCGAGATCGCCGGCGTTCGGCACCTCGTCGTAGCCGTAGTCGTCGGCGCCGCCGAGGTCGAGCAGGAGCGAGACGCCGTTCGACACGCTCGCCGTCGCGCCGACCGGGCCGCGGTAGACATCGTCGCCGCCCGGTTCGAGGAGGAGGAGGTACGCGCTCTCGGTGTGGAGGTCGTCGCCGGGTGAGCCGATCACGATCGCTCCGGCGGGTGTGGCGATCGTGAGCGCGCCGAGCGTGCCCGCGCCGCCGGCGAAGGCGACCCGCAGCGCGTCGATCGCCTCGAGCAGGGTCGCGGCCGCGCCCGCCATGCGCCCGACTTCGACGTCGCCGCGCATCGCGCCGACGAGATCGCGCGAGGGCGAGAGGGGCATGATGCCGGCGAGGAAGAGCGCGCTCGGCGCATCGAAGAAGAACCGGCGCTCGATCTCGCCGAAGCCGCGGAGGGCCGCCTCCCGCTCGGCAAGCGCTCGCTCGAGCGCGGTGAAGAGGGCGCCGAGCGCTTCGGCCTGCGGGGCGGGGAGTGAGGCGAGCGCGGCGCGGGCGCGGGGCTCGTCGGGCAGCCCGCCCGCGGCCTCGACGAGCGCGACGAGGGCCTCGATCGGCTCGGCGGCACGCGGCGCCGCGGGCAGGAAGGGCTGATCCGCGAGCCCCGCGAGGAGCTCGATCGCCGCGCTGGCCGCGGCATCGTCGAGCTCCGCTCCCACCGCCCCGGCAAAACGCGGCGGCGCGAGCCAGTCGGAGTGCACACGGTCGGTCCACGAGAGGCGCAGCTCGTCGTGGCTGAGCTCGGCAGGAAAGCGGTCGAGGAGCGCGTGGGGAAAGCCGAGCCCGCAGCGGCTTCGGCCGGCGAGCGCCGCGAGCTCGTCGAAGAGGCCGTCGTCCTCGGCGAGGCAGGCGCAGTCGGGCAGCAGCGCGCCGAGCGGAGCAGCGCCCGGCAACAGGGCGCTCGGCACGCACAGGCCACCCGGTGTGAGGGGAACGAACCCGTCGCGGCACACCTCGCCGGACGCCTCCGGCAGGCACCGGGGCGCCTCCGCGCCGACGCAGCGGGCGCCAGCCGGGCAGGTTCGCCCAGCCTCGCAGGGGGGCAGCGTCGCCGCGAGCGCCTCGCAGCGCTCGGCCGGCGAGGCCTCGTCGCGCACGCAGAGCCGGCCCGCTTCGGTGTCGGCGCAGCGGCGCAGGCCGCGGGGACAGTCCGCGTCGCGCTCGCAGCGGGTGGTGCAGTACGCGCCGAGGCCGGGCTCGGGCTGGGCGCAGACGTCGTAGGTGCCGGCGCAGCCGTCTCCGCAGGGGCTGCCGGCAGGGGAGACCGCGCAGGTGCCCGCGCTCGGCCGGCAGCCGAGGGGCAGCCCCTCGGCCTCGACGCCGCAGGTGGTCGGCAGCGGGGTGCCGGAGCAGTCGTCATCGCCCGCGCAGGCGGGCACGCAGGCCCAGGTGCCATCCGGGAAGACCGAGCAGAACGCGCCCGCTCCGCAGTCCGCGTCGCGGCGGCAGGGGCGGCAGAATGGGTCGGCCGGGGCGGGAGAGTCGGGTTCCGAAGGCGCGTCCGAGGGGTCGGGTGCATCGGGGAGGGCTGCGTCGGGCGGGGACGGCACGGCGCAGGCGGCGAGCAGCAATACGATCGGGAAGGAACGCATCGAGCCGCCGAGGAGGCCCGAGTTCGGGCCGGGGCGCAACGGGTGTCGCAGGTGATACCCGCGGCGCTCAGGGGTCGGCCGGTGCAGGCGCCACCAGCGGGCCGAGGCCCGCCTCGAGGGCGGTGTCGGCGAGGACCTCGTCGTCGTCGGTCGCGCGACCGAGCAGGTGGACCGGGCGCTCCAGGTACTCGCTGAGGATGCGGGCGTTCGTGGACGTGGAGTCGTCGGGCGGCGCGGGCGTCAGCACGATCCGCGGGATGGACAGGCCGAGCTGCTCGCCGGCCCGGACGGTTGCGATGGTCTCGGAGAGCACGCCCAGACGGTTTGGCGCCGCGAGCAGCACCGGAAGCCCGAGCGTCCGAACCAGCTCCGCGGTGGTGGTGCGCCGGTCGAGCGGGACGAAGAGGCCGCCCGCGCCTTCGACGAGCTGGACTTCCGCCGGCGCGATCGTGCGGAGGATGGTGTCGGCCAAGGCCGGCAGGTCGAACGCCGGCTCGCCTGCCAGCACCGCAGCGTAGGGGCTCGCCGCCAGCCGGCGTCGCACCAGGCCGGGGAGGGTGCCCAGCTCGGGCTGGCCGGCCGCACGCCCGAGGGCCAGCCCGTCCTCCGGGCTGCCGAGGACGCCCGTCTCGATGGGCTTGAGGGCCACGACGCTCCGGCCTGCCCGCCGGGCCAGCCGGGCCATGCCGCGGGTCAACCAGGTCTTGCCGATCCCCGTTCCCGTTCCGCTCACGAAGAACCGCGTCATGAAGCCACCTCGGCAAAGGCCACGAGCGCGCGCTCGACGAGCTCCGGGCGGGTGAGCGCCGAGGGCACGACGCGCAGCCGGGAGGTGCCGGCTGGCACCGTCGGTGGGCGGATGCCCCGCACGAGGACATCGCGCTCGCGCAGCCGCTCGGCGAGACCGGTCGCTGCGTCCGGCGCGCCGAGCCACACCGGCAGGATCGGCCCAAGGCCGGGCCGGACGTCGTAGCCGAGCGTGGCGAGGCCCTGCGCGAGGCGGCTCGTCGCCAGCGCGAGGTCGGCCCGCCGGGTCTCGGCGGCGGTCGCCAGCGCGATCGCCGTGGGCACCGCGCCGGCGATCGCGGGGGAGAGGCCGGTGGAGAAGACGAAGGAGCGCCCGCGGTTGAGGACCAGGTCGATGGTCTCGGCGCGGCCCGCGACGAAGGCACCCATGAGGCCCATCGCCTTGCCCAGTGTCCCGATCAGGACGTCTGCTTCGATCCCTGCCTCCCGGCTGAGCCCGCGGCCCTCTGGCCCGAGCACGCCGAGCGCGTGGGCCTCGTCGACCAGCAAGCCGGCGCGGTATTCGTCACAGAGCGCGCGCAGGGCCCGAAGCGGCGCCTCGGTGGCGTCCATCGAGAAGAG
>Ga0209972_10000844_pt1 | contig 29605 bp, 19 predicted proteins | sample NOAtaG_7_FD_187302 | JGI IMG/M metagenome (GOLD analysis project Ga0209972, IMG submission 187302) | Freshwater lake microbial communities from Lake Erie, under a cyanobacterial bloom - NOAA_Erie_Diel1S_2200h metaG (SPAdes) (version 2) | ecosystem: Environmental > Aquatic > Freshwater > Lake ...
GGACAATCTCCGACAGGATACCTTTGAGGTCGCCACTGGTGGTGCTGAACGAATTCGCGTCGATGGCCAGCGGCGCACCGATCACCACCAACGGAGCGCCCAGTTTCGGCATGTTGATCGCTTCCTCGATCGACAGCCCACCGACGGCCTGGACCGGAACGCTCACCGCTTCGACGACCGCTTTGAGGTCATCGAGCGGACTGAGCCGGCGACCCGCGCTGGCAAAGATGCCATTTCGTTCATCGAAACCGGTGTGGTGCACGATGTAGTCGACACCCAGATCCTCCATCCACTTGCTGGCGGCGGCCTTGTCGTCGCAGACCATGTTGTCTCCCATGACCTTGACCCCAAAATCACGCCCGGCCTGGACGACGCACTTGATCGTCTCTTCGTGGGCGCGGGCCATGACCACCACGTGGGTTGCCCCGGCCTTCGCCATCATCTCCGCCTCGAGGTACCCGCCATCCATCGTCTTCAGATCAGCAACGATCGGATGGTTCGGGAACTCTTGCCGGAGGGCACGCACTCCGTGCAGTCCTTCGGCGAGGATTAGTGGCGTCCCTGCTTCGAGCCAGTCGACGCCGGCCTCGACGGCGATCCGCGCTGTCTCCAGCGCTTCCTTGATGTCAGTTAAATCGAGCGATATTTGAACGATAGGTTTCATTATTATTTCAACTCACGAATTTTGATGTTGCGATACCAGACAGCGTCGCCGTGATCCTGAAGCAGGATGTGGCCCCGCCTGGCCTCGCCGAAGCCCTTGGTCGATTTGAATTTGCTCTGTGCGAGATGCTGACGATAAGTCTCACTGGTCCGATCGAACTCCACCACCTTCACCCCATTCAACCAGTGTTCAATCCGGTCACCCCGAACGATGATGCGGGTCTGATTATATTCACCAACCGGACGCAGTCTCTTCGTGGCCGCCGGAGCGATCAGATCATAGAGTGCGCCCGAGGTCCGGTTACCCGCGATTCCCATCTTGGCGTCGGGGTGATTATCGTCATCGAGAACCTGGTATTCAAAGCTGATTGCGCCGCGCCCGGTGGGCGGGAGGCTCTCGCTGACGAGGTATTTGATTCCGCTGTTGCCGCCCGTGGAGATCTTCCACTCGATCACGAACTCAAAGTTGCCAAACTGGTCGATGGTGATCAGATCTCCACCGGGATGTTCGGCCGTTCCTCTTCCCGCTGCCTTATGGAGGGCGCCGTCCCTGACCATCCATCCGCCGGGGATCGGGCCACCGGGGATCGGGCCACCGGGGATCGGGCCACCGGGGATTGGGCCCCCGGGGATTGGGCCACCGGGGATCGGGCCCCCCGGAATATTGTTTGCGGCATACTGATCGCTGTGAAAGCCCCGCCAACCGGAGAGCGTCGTTCCATCAAAGAGTAGCCGCCACCCGGCTGACTGCTCAGCTTTTGACAGCTTGTTCGAGGATTTGTCCTGTCCGCTGCCCACGCTCACGGCCAGGATCAGGAGTAGCGGCAGAAGGGGTGCCCTGTTCATCATCAGTTTAGTCCTCTCGGTCAACTTGATACTCAATCGGGTTAATACTCAATCGGGGTCGATTGTATCGACAGAAAAGTTTGCACGATTCAGTGAACGATACACAATCGTGTGGAGTCGGATTTGTCGACACATTATAAGCACGTCATATCGATTACCGCAAAACTCTCGATGGACAACCTCACCCTTCAGAACAAATTCCGGCAGCTGGAAAATTGTTGAGACCAGACCTGCCCGGCCAACGTCATACAAGCTGGTCAATCTTTTAAGTGTCCGGCGGGAGTCCGGATATCGGTTTGAAATTCAAAGGAGACAGAGCATGAAGCAATACGTGATGAATGGGCTGCTCTTGGCGCTGCTTACCCTGACGACCGGGGTTCTGCCGGTCGCCGCCCAGGGGGCAGGATTTGCCGGAACCTGGGCAATCGACAAGGCGAAGAGCGAGTTGCCCCCGATGATGCAGAATATCGATGCGATAACGGTCATCATCACCCAGGATGCCACGCAGATCACCCGCGAGATGAAGCTCGAAGGCGGGATGATGGCCGCCCCTGGCGGTGGGGGACGGGGTGGAGGACGCATGATGATGGGTGGCGGACAGCCGACCAGCTTCAAGCTCGATGGGTCGGAGACGGTCTCCGAGAACCCGCGTGGTAAGACCACCCACAAGGCCAAACTGGTCGACGGTGGGAAGGTCTTCGAGGTCTCGTCGGTCATGACGATCGAGTTTCAGGGAGAGATGCGGACAATTCCCTCCACAGAGCGCTGGGAGCTGCTGGAGGGCGGGGCGAGTCTGAAGGTTTCGCAGAAGCGCGAGACTCCCAATGGGGCGATGGAGACAACCATGGTCTTCACCCGCAAGTAGCCGGGGGGCGAATGGCCGGTGCGCGTCGAGACGCGCGCCGGCTAAGTCAGTCTCTTGATCAGCTGCTGCATCGGCTTGAATTCAGCTGTGCCAACAGGGCAGAGTTCGAAGAGGGCCATCTCGATCGAGCTGATGATGGCGCCGGCGCGGGCAAGCCGCTCAATGGCCACTTCACGGTTGCGCGGGAGCCGGCTGGCGATGGCATCGCTCAGCAGGTGGACCTGGTAGCCATTCTGGAGTAGGTCGTGGGCAGTCTGGCTGACGCAGATGTGGGCTTCGATGCCGCAGAGCATGACCTGTTCGATGTGGTGCTCGCGCAGTTGCAGGTCGAATTCGGCAACTCCACACGCCGAATAGGTCATCTTGTCGATCGGGACGAGGTCTTCGGGCAGCTGGGAGCTGATCTCTGCAGCGGTTGGGCCGAGCCCTTTCCGGTACTGCTCCGTAAGAATGATCGGTACCTCGAGCAGACGGCACGCGGCAACCAGAATGCCCATTCGTGTCGCCACCTCGTCAAAATCGGGCATGACCGGTCGAAAACCGGTCTGCATATCGATCAGGGCCAGCGCCGTCCGCTGACGGTTGAGTAGATTCGGATGTCTCACGCCCCGCTCCTTTCGAGCATTCTCTCCGCCACTGACAGTGAAGAATCGGTGAAGATCGTCGAAGCATTTTCAATCGCTTCGTGACAACTCTACGACAACTGATCCCCATACTCCACCCTGACAGCGATAGGGGATTGATCTTCACAGGGTTATGGTTCGGGGATAGTGCAAGCTCTGTGAGGTGAGATCCCGTTTGGGTAAGGCTGCCAGGGTTATGGTTACGCGGTTGGGGCGTAATCGTTGGGGACTCTGGCAGCCTTTTTCTCATGGCCGGTTAATCGCGGCTCAGCGCGATGTGGGCGGTGGCGCCTCCGCGCTGGTCACCCAGGCGGTCCACCAGAGATCGCGGAGCAGGCTCGCCCCGGCCGCCAGCCGTTCGGCGGCAAACCGCTTATGCGTCGCCGACTTGGTCGTGGCCGCGAAAGGTTCCTGCTTGTCGAGAATGTAGAGCTGTTCGACCAGATCGTTCGATTTTTGGACAAAGGCCCAGATCTCGTCCCGCGGATTGCGGACGACCTGCGCTTCGACCCCCATGAGGGGATAGAGGTCGTTGATGACGATCTGGGCGCCGACAAACTCTTCCTCAAAGCGGTAATGGAAGCCCCGGTCGCGACTGTAGGTCGTGTAGCCCTTCGGATTGGGGCCACTCCAGCCGTTGTAGTGGATGGTCGAGTGGTGTGGATTGGCGGCGTCAGTGACATAGTGGCCGAGAATGCCGGCATCATTGATGATCCGCTGTTCGATCCACTGCCGCTTCAGGCGGTCTGACTCGTTGCGCCAGAGCCGGAACCCGATCCGCAGCCGCTGGAAGAGCTCCATCATCCGGAAGGGGCTGAACCCGGCGTTGGTCGGTTTCTGGCCAGCCTTGATCAGTTCTGCGGTGTAATCATACCGATTGATCGCTCTCCGTGCCGGTTCCGGGACCAGCTCGAGGTCGATGAAGTGATCGGGCGCGGCCGCGCTGTCCATCGTGCGGTCGATCTGTGATTCAAGCCGATCCCGCCACCGATCCGGTTCAGGATTGAGATAGCTGAGCTGATCGCTCGCCTTGCGAAAAAAGTCCGGCATGGTCGGCGGCAGCTTCTCCGCCGCCGCTTTGCCGGAGATGGCGTGGCCGTGGGCGCCCCAACCCCGCACTCCCGGTGCGCCAACCAGGAGAAGGACCGGGAGCAGGGCCACTATCAGGAGAAAAAATCTGATCTTCATTGCGTTCTGATGTCTCACTTTCCTGACTCTCAGCGCCTTTCCGGCGTGAGTGTTTTCCGAAAGAGTTCCCGGCCCGCCAGATCGTGCAGGGTCACGGTCAGCGACTCGGTCATCCTCTCGATGCGCACCGCGCCAAAGAACTGGTAGCCCTCCAGCGGTGAGCGGTTTCCCTTCATTCCCTTTGGAATCGAGACGAATTCTACCTTTGGTCCAAAGGTGTCGTCCATTCTTCCCGGGCCAAATGTGCCGGCATTGAGCGGACCGGCCACGAACTCCCAGAAGGGGAGAAAGTCGTTGAAACGGGCACGTTGCGGGTCATAATGGTGAGCCGCTGCATAGTGGACATCGGCGGTCACCCAGACCACGTTGCGAATCCGCTTTTGTTTAATGAACTGGAGCAGCGCCGCGATCTCGAGTTCGCGACCGCGCGCCGGCCCGTCACCATTGGCGACCGCCTCGAAACGGCCTCCGGCATCTCCGACGACCAGCCCGATTGGCATGTCGCTGGCGATCACCTTCCAGGTTGCGGTCGAACGCCACAGCCTCTCCTTGATCCATTCAAGCTGTGGTCTCCCGAGAAAGGCCGTCTCGTCGCTCATAATCGTCTGCTGATTGGCGGTGTTCGGACCACGGTAGCTGCGCTCATCGAGCATCAGCACTTCGAGTGACGGCCCCCAGGGGAAGGCGCGGTAGATCCGCTCCGGATCATGCTGGTCATAACGCAGCGGCAGGTAGTCAAGAAAGGCACGCCGGGCCCGCGCGGCGAGGAGATCAACACTCTTCACCGCATAGCGTGGATCATCGTCCATCCTCTTTCCCGGGTACCAGTTGTTGAGTACTTCGTGATCGTCCCACTGGGCAAGGATGGGCACCTCGGCATTGAAACGGCGCAGCGGCTCGTCGAGCAGGTTGTAACGGTAGTTGCCGCGAAATTCATCGAGCGTCTCGGCAACCTTCGACTTCTCGGGAGAGGTAAGATTCTTCCATCTTCGGCCATCCTCGAGGGTCACCTCGGGGGGGATGACGTTGTCGGCGTAGATCGTGTCACCGGAATGGATGAAGAAGTCCGGTGAGAGGCGGCGCATCGATTCGAAGATCTTCATGCCGCCAAAGTCGGGATTTATTCCCCAGCCCTGTCCGCACACATCGCCGCCCCAGACAAAGGTCACGTCGCGCTTCCGCACGGGTGGGAGTTGCAGACTGCCGGTCACGTATTCACTGGTCACCCGGCGGTTTTCGAGATCTTCAAAGCTGACCCGGTAAAATATGCGCTGGCCGCGCGGCAGTTCGCCCAGATCGACGCGGGCCGTAAAGTCGGAAGTCTCGAGAGCCGCCGGGCCAACGATCCGTCGTGCATCGGTGAATGATTCCCGGGTTGCATAGTCGACAATCAGTCGGGCCGGCCGATCGGTCCGGCTCCAGATGATGGCCCGGTCTGCCGTCACATCTCCAGACTGGACCCCGTGGGTGATTCGCGGACGATTCTGCAGCCAGGGGAGGAGCGTCGGATAGGCCGCCGCGGCGCCCGATAAACGCACGAAATCACGGCGATTCATGACTCTTCTTCCTGCTCGCGGAGCCACGCTTCAACCTGTTCGTCGCTGCGATTGAGCAGAATGCGGTCACTCTGAATGACAGCAATCCAATCAGCCGGCACGCGGCGGACCTCGGTCGATCCGCCCCCACGGGTGATCACCAGGGCGCTCAACCGCCAGTCGGGCTGGCTCAGCAGCACTTCGGCGACCTCGCCGATCTGGGTCTCATCGCTCGATTCGACCGGCAGGCCACGGACAATGGCATTCTCGGTCGCCTCCATCAATTGGTTGGTGACGACGATGCCCTGGGTGTGGTACGGATCGCCGAAAGCGTTGGCAACCAGGGGCACCAGGTAGTTGATCCAGTCGGTTGGCCTGATTCGCGAGCGGGGATGTTCCCACTGCTCCTCATCGAGGTGGTCGAGGCTGACGTAATGCTGGGTCTCAAAGTTGGGCAGGGCTTCCAGTTCGGCCACGCTCCGCGCGATCCGGAGACGGTCATGGCTCGCCGTGACGATCCATTCGACCGGCATCAGAATGTGGCGCGGATGAAGCGCGCCACCCCGCCTGATCACCAGATGCGCCGCTTCAAAACTGTTGTGGTCGAGAATGACCCGCTCAATCAGGCCGATCTCTTCGCGCTCATTTTCGACCACAGCTCCGATATTGATCTCAATCATCACTCCTCCTTACACTCCGGTCGCCGGTCAGATAGAGACCGACCGGCGACCGGCCGGATCTTGAAGATCAGCGGCGGCGAGTTCGCCGCGCGCGGCGCCGGGCCTCTTCTTTCTCGTCCTCGTCGTCATCATCATCATCATCGTCATCGATTGAGCGGACAAAGGCGCTCCGGACCGGCGCCGGCATGACCGAATCGGCCCCCTTGACCGCTTTCCAGATGATCTCATTGAACTCGACATCCGGCAGCGTATCCTCCTTGCGGAAGTCGAACATTGCCGATCGCTGTGCCCCCGGGGCGTTGGGACCGTTCCGTTCGCTCCAGTCATACTTTGCCGGGCGATGGCGGAATGGCGTCAGATCAGGCTTGTCGGTGAAGGAGTTGAACATCGGCGTGGCCGCCGCGTCATACTGGCTCATCGGTGGCAGTCCGAGGATCAGCTCCATCGTCCGCAGCATGCTCGAGGTCGTGTAGAGCGTCGAGTCGACCACTTTGCGCTTGGTGTACGGGCTGACGACAAAGGCGATCGAGCGATGTGCGTCGACATGGTCAGGACCGTTCTGGGCATCATCCTCGAGGATAAAGACGGCTGTCGACGCCCAGTACTTGCTGTTGCTGAGCGCCTCGATCAGCTTGCCCACGGCGAGGTCGTTCTCGGCGACATAGGCCCGCGGCGTCGGAGCTCCCACCCGCGTCCCCTGTGTGTGATCGTTTCCGAAGCGGACGATCTGGAACTGTGGCAGGTTGCCATTCTTCTCGAACTCACGGAACTCTTCCAGCCAACGCTCGAAACGGGTCACATCGGGAATTGAGAGATCGTAGGGTGGATACGTTGGGCTGAAGTGGCCCTTCAGCGCATCTTCGGAGGTGAAGGTCTCCGTTCCGGCGACGCGATCACGATTCAGGTCCGCTTCGCCGCCACCGCCGGGCTTCACATCGCGGATTCCGACGAACTCGCCGTAGCTGCGATAGCTGATTCCGGCGCGGGCACAGTAGTCCCAGATGTAGCCGCCGGTGGGGCGGGCGATCTTCTTGCTGCCTTCGTAATCGTAGGTTCGTCCCCGCCGGGAGTAGTTCGTTGGCCAGGTCTTCTCGACATAGTCGGTGGCGTAGGCCCCCATCGACCAGTTATGACCATCGGCTGAGACCTCTGAGTCGACATAGAAGTTGTCGAGCAGCACGAACTCGCGCGCCAGGGCGTGCTGGTTCGGGGTGACATCCTCGCCAAAAAGGCAGAGGTTGGGATCCCCATTGCCCTCTTTCATGTCTCCGAGGACCTGGTCGTAGGTGCGATTCTCCTTGATCACATAGATGACGTGCTTGATCGGCGACGGATCGCCCACCCGGACCGGAATGGCCGTCTTCTCTTTGGGCGCGCGGGCCGCCTTGAGCAGATCGTCCGTGTAGGGCGAGTTGGCATAGACCTGTTTCGTCAACTGGGCGAGGCGGCTGGCGGTCGGCACCGCAATCAGGGAGACGGTTCCCTTGAGAAGACTGCCGATATATTCGGTATTTCCGTCCCGAATCCGGTTCGGCACCGGCCCCTTCGGATTGGCCGCCGAGATCAGCCCCTTGCCATTGGCGACGATCAACTGCTTCCCATCCGGGCTGACGCGGACCGCCGTTGGGTACCAACCCGTCGGAATAAATCCGGTCACTTTGCCATCATGTGGTTCGGTCACATTGGCGATGGCGACATTGTTGTTGTCGGCATTAGCGATGTAGAGAGTTTTCTCATCGGGGGAGAGGGCCAGCGCATTTGGCGTGCTGCCAATCGGCGATTTTGGATGCATCGCCGTCGAGATCGACGCCACGGCGCGTCCCAGCAGCGTCTCCACCACTGAGACACTGTTGCTGTTGGCGTTGGCCACATAGAGGATCTTGCCATCACGCGTCAGTTCGAGGTCGTTCGGATGGTCGCCGACGCGGATCGTTCCAACGACCTCGTTGATCGCCGTGTCGATCAGCGAGACGCTCTGCGAGCCCCAGTTGCTGACATAGACCAGCTTGCCGTTCGGCGAGACGACGCAGTCATAGGGGTACTCCCCGACCTCGATCTTCTTGACCACTTGTCCCGTCGCCAGATCGACCACCGCCACCTTGTTCGAGAGGTTTTCGGCCACGTAGAGTCTCCGCCCATCCGGGGCAATACCGATCCCCGCCGGGAAGGCAAACTCACCGCGACCATTACGCCGGGCCTCCTCGCGCCCCCGCTCGTTCAGCGAATGGTAGGTCTGGCTGCCGAGAATGATCTTCCCCATGGCGCTGTTGGCAGTGGCCTTGCCATTCGCAAAATCGTAGACCAGCAGCTCATTGTCATCCCCGCCCGAGACGAAGAGGCGCCGCCCGTCCGGCGCAAATTCGATCCCCAGCCAGGATTTTTTGACTGTGATCGTCTGGGTCTTCTGTCCGGTAACCCGGTCGATGATCTCGATGTTCTGATCACTGTTGCCGTTGGTGGTCACCACCACGTACCGGCCGTCCTTGCTCAGAACCATATTCAGCGGCAGATCACTGACCGGGATCTGCGTTCCTTCCGGAGTCAGCGTCCAGCCATTGGGAAGCAACGTTCCCACCGCCTTCTTGCCCGGCAGTCTTCTCGTTGCCGGTGATTGCGCTCCCGTCGACCAGAATGGAAGAGAGAGCAGGATGGCGATCAGAATCAGTGGTAGGGATAGTCTATCTAATCTCGCGGCCATGACACCTCCAGGTGGATCATCGTTTCGATTGAAAAGCCAGAATATGCAGATTGAGTGCGAATACTGCTGAACAGTGTGAAGGCTAGTTTACAACGATCTTTCAGGACTTGGACAGACCTGATGGCACTTTGACCGGGTCGGAGAAGGGAACATGCCCGGAACTTGAGAGAGATTTAAGGTGGCTGGGTGGTCGGGGAGGTCGATCTCCGGACAGGCTCTTCAATCGCCGCTGGCCTGGTTGAGCATGACCATGGCCGGTTCGGCCACCGGCGCACCCGCTTCGTCGTGGACTCCCAGGGCGGCATCGAGTTCGTTCGAGATATCCCCGGTCCCGATCGGCAGGGAACGAAAGTCGAAGAGTTCCTTGTCGAGCAGGTGCGAGGGGATGGCATTGCCCAGCGCCGTCAGCATCGACTTGCGGATACTGGGAATCTCGGTCTCGAGCTGGTCGATCAGTCGCTTGACCCGCTTCCGTTTCAGATTCTCCTGTGAGCCGCAGAGGTCGCAGGGAATGATCGGGAAGTTCTGCAGGGCGGAGAACTCGGCAACATCGCGCTCCCAGATGTAGGCCATGGGGCGAATGACCATGTTCCGTCCATCGTCCGAGCGCAGCGCCGGGGGCATGGCCTTCAGCGAACCAATGAAGAAGAGATTGAGCAGAAAGGTCTGGAGGATGTCATCGGCGTGGTGGCCAAGCGCAATCTTCGTGCAGCCCTCTTCGACGGCCACGTTATAGAGAATGCCGCGCCGCAGTCGCGAGCAGACCGAACAGAAGGTCTTTCCGGCGGGGACGAGCCGCTTGACTACCGAGTAGGTGTCACGCTCGACAATCCGGTACGGGACGCCGAGCGAAGCAAAGTACTCCGGCAGGATGTGGGCGGGAAATCCCGGCTGTTTCTGGTCGAGGTTCACCGCCAGCAGCTCGAACTTGACCGGCGCCTTGCGCTGCATGGCCATCAACAGGTGCAGGAGAGTGTGGCTGTCCTTGCCGCCACTCAGGCAGACCATGATCCGGTCGCCATCGGCGATCATCCCAAAATCGCTGATCGCCTCGCCCATGCGGCGCATCAGCACCTTCTGCAACTGTTCAGACTTCTCCATCGGCTCTTCCTGCTAAACTTCCCGCGAAAATATCAGGTCTTTGCGACTGACACGACTGGCGCGACTGGCGCGACTGGCACGACTGGCACGACTGGCATGACTGGCATGACTGGCATGACTGGCGCGCCTGAGAAGAGTAGGCCATGGCCGAAAGTTCGTCAAACTGCTCCGCCGCTCCGGCTTTCAGAGCGTGTAGCGGAAGATCGCTCCCGCCACCGGAATGTTGCCCGGTCGCGAAAGTCCGTCATGCTGCATGAGGATATAGAACTCACCGGAGAACTTTTCGCTGAACTGCCTGATAATGCCGGTCGAAATTCGATTGCGGAACCAGCCAAACTGGCTCCCGTTAGCCTGTCGCTGGTCGGAGTGCCAGATCTCGTCGGCAATGAATGGCTTGAACTTGAAGTCGCCAATGTGTGCCGGATGATCGATCTGGAGACGATTCCGGTAGATATTGAAGTCAGGGGTGTTCGGGCGGACGCGCCGCTCAAAGAGATTTCGATCCGTGAACAGAAACTTCCCCAGATTTCCCTTCACCGTCGCGTTGAGGATGAGCCGCTCCTCGTGGATGATTCGGCCCGGGTAAGGCTGATACTCGACCCGCAGGTAGGTCGGCATGATCGTCAGGTGCGGATTGATCCGGAAGGCATAGCCGACACCGAATCTCTCGTCGACCGGACGCTGCCAGTTCCGGCCCTGCCGGACTACTCCGAAGATGACGACATCCTGCTTCTTGTTGATGTGTTTCGTCAGCTGCAGCTCGCTCCAGAATTGATGATCCGCGCGGGGCGGGGCAGTCTGCGCCCAGATGCTGCTGCTGATCAGCAGTACGATGACGGTTGTCCAGAGCAGCCAGGGCAGTTTTATCATTTGCGCTATCTTCATTTTCATCCTTGCGCCGCCAGGCTGACGATCCGCCAGCTTGCCGCGGCTGAAGCAACCTGCAGAGGTCAGTCAAGCGGACCTGGCGCGATCTCACCCGAAATGACACCGGTCCGGAAGCGCTGGTCCATCCTCGAAGTCGGTCGAGGCAAGGCTCCCGCCTACTCTTTGTGAAGCCCCTTCCTCTCGAGCGAGTAGATGAGGTTTTCAGCAGCCCGTTCGGGGAGATGGACAAAGATGGCCGGGTAGAGTCCGCCAACCAGCAGAAAAAGAATGGCGGCGGTCAGGACCCATCTTTCCCGTGGCCGGGCGTCATTGACCGTCAGAACTCCCTGATCGGGTCTTCCGAGAAAGAGAGATGTAAAGAGACGCATGAGATGAAATGCGTTGAGGGCGGTGACGACGGGCAGAATGATCCCCAGCAGTGGATGGGTCTCGAGAGTGCCGTGGAGAAGCAGATCCTCGGCGGCAAATCCAAGGGTGAGCGGCAGGCCGACCAGCGCCAGCCCGGCAATCAAAAAGAAGACTGCCAACCTTGGGGCGCCTTTGGCCAACCCGAGGTGCTGACGACCATCAATCTGCAAGGTAAGACGTGCTTCAAGGCTGGTATAGACCGCCGTCAGAACCGAGGTGGCGACCACGACGACCTGCCAGTGGACCAGGGCGCCGGCGATTGCATCAGGATTGGTGCTCTCCAATCCGGCGACCAGAAAGGATGACTGGCTGATCGTCAGCAAGGCCAGCAGGCGCCGCGGATGGCGTTCACCGATGGCCAGCAGAGCCGTATATCCGGCCGTCAGCAGCCCGAGGTTCCCGAGCAGCGGCAGCGCGGCCGTGGCGATCTCCGGGAAGGCCGGGACCGCCACCCGGGCGATCAGGAATGCTCCCAGATGGCCATTGAAGAACAGGTTCAGTGGGATAAGCGGTCCTTCGGCAAAGGAACGGGTGACCCAGGCGTGAAAAGGGAAGAAGCCTTTGCGCAGAAACACACCGACCATCAAACAGGTAAAGGCAAGTGAGAGCAGAACCGAGTCGCCCTGGCGTGGCTGACCAAGGCTCAGTCTGGCTGACCATTCGCTCGATTCCGTTCCAAGGGCGAGCAGCGTCGCTCCGAGAAGAATCAGGACGGCACTGAGGGAGAGAATCATCCGCGCCTCCCGGGGAATCGTCACCTCGCCAACCCGGTTGAAGAATCGTGATCCGAGGAAGGGCACGAGCGTCCCCGCCCAGGCCAGGACGAAGAGCAGCAGATGGTTGGTCGCATAGGCGATGATCGTTCCCAGGGTGAGAATCTGGATGCCCATCAGCCAACCGACCGTCACCTTGCGGCGCGGTGCGACGATAATCATCCCGAGGGCCAGTCCGGTGTAGAGCGGCAAAGGCAGCCCATTCAGAGAGTCGAGGATCGCCCACTGTCCCCAGGTCGGCAGAGGTTCAAGAAGTCGTCCTCCCCCGGATCGGGCCACTTCGATTCCCGCGGCCACCAGCAGGAGAAGCACGATCGCCATGATGTAGATGGTCTCTCGTCGCGCCAGCTCAAAGCTTGTCGTTCGACAGGATCGAAGCGCGCCATAGCTCAGGAGAAGGAGGCTGGCGCTGACCCAGGGAAAAAGTAGTTGTTCAGACATCGGCTCCCTCCATTCCCCGCCTTGACTGGTGGACCTTGAAGCGTCTTTCCGGTGCTTCCTGCTGGAAGTCCGTCCGGTCGATCTGTCCCAGTTGTCCCAGCTTGTAGGTTGGTCGCTTTGCTGGGCCGAAGATGGCCAGCGCCATCCGGTCCTCAAAGCTCTGCAACCAGAGTGAAAGGTTGGTCAACGGGCTGACGACCATCCGCTCCAGAAGCGTCTCGTGATGGCCGCGCTCAAGCGCCAGGCGGTAGAGCCAGATGCGCAGCCTGGTGGGAATCAGCAGCTCAAAGTAGGTCCCGGTTGTTGCCTGGACCCCACCTGACGCCGAGTAGCGACGATGGTGGTCATGCAGCATCGAGGGCGCCCGCAGAAATTGGAGCGTGCGCACTACGATATGTCCCGCGACGTGGAGCAGCGCGACCCATTCGAGCCCGCTGCCAATCTCGGCGAAGATCAGACCGAGCTGTGTCATCGATGCATAAGCGATCGAGGTCTTGGCGTCGACCGCCGCTCGTCCAACCATTGTGCCGTGAATGGCCGTCAGGATGCCGACCACGACGACCGCCACCGAGACGGTGAGGGAAGATTCGATCAGGGGCTGGGCGCGCAACAGGAGATAGGCCCCGGCGTGGACGGAGAGTGCCCCGTAGAAGATGGCGCTCGATGGAGTTGGTCCCTCCATCGCCTGGGGAAGCCATCCCGAGAAGGGGACCTGCGCGCTCTTTCCCATTGCGGCGAGCAGAAAGAGCAACCCCACCACCGTCGCTCCCGTACCGGTGAGGAGCGAGTCTCCATCCGGCCACGGATGGGTGAAGACGTGGTCGACCGTGGCTGCTCCAACATAATGGTGGAGCAGCGCAACCCCCGTCAGCAGGCCAATATCACAAACACGGTAGATCAGAAAGACGCGCAGTCCACTGCGGACCGGATCGTTGCGGTGCTGAAAGAAGCCGATCAGGAGGACCGAGGTCAATCCGATCATCTCCCACCCCGCGATCATGAGATCGAACGAACCGGCCAGAAAGAGCAGGAGGACGCCAAATCCGCAGAGATTGAGCAGGAAGAAGAAGCGCAGGTACCCCTCTTCACGATGCATGTACCGCTGCGAGAAGGCCCCGATCACCCCAACCAGGATAACGCTCAGCGCAATCAGTGGCAGCGAGAGACGATCGATCTGCAAGAGCAAAGGAAAGCGATAACTGTGAACGGTGAACCAGTCGCCGAGTTCGAGTCGGGCCGACGTTAAGTCCCGCCTGACCATCCAGCCACAGAGGATCGTCACCAGGCCGGTTGCCAGTCCATAGCAGGTTCCGGTCAACCGGGCGACCGTCCGTTCCGACAGTCGCCACCCGATCAGCCAGCTCACACCCAACCCAGCGGTGGTCAACGCCGGTAAAAGAAGAATCCATCCAATGAGCAGTTCCATAAAGTTTCGGCGGTCAAGTTATCAGGCTGGAGAAAAAAATTGGTTGTGCGATGCTGGGGCGACCTCGTCCGGGCCGGCAATCCTGACGATTGACAGGTGGTCTGGTTTTCCCAGAAACCAGTCCGGGGATGACGCTACCGTCCGCAGATCCTCGAGGGTGGTCGTAAATGGTTCGAAGGCGCCCCGGCGATAGATGTGGAATGCCCCACTATCCGGATCGATCGTCGCGATCCGGATCCAGCGGTTCTCGATCAGCTCCCGGACGATCGGGCTCTGAAAAGCAGCCCGGAGCACCTTCTCCGGACTATTCTCGACAATCAGCAGCAGACGCACCGGTTCGTGAATCTCGACCATCTGCCAGGGCAGCCCGGTGCGGAGATCACTCGACTGTCCATTCATCACTCCCAACAGCCCCGTCACATTATGCGGAAGCTTTGTTCCCGCCCCATAACGATCGTTGTCGATATAGGAGAAGTAGTACTCCAGATTGATGCCGGCGCAGACCGGGCCGGCGGCGCCAAGCAGCGCGGCCAGTGAACGACCCTCCTCACCGGGCATCTCGTCGGTGGTTGGATCATAGGAGATGAGAAAGGCCCGTCGATCGAGAAAGAGACCCCGGGTCAGGCTCCGCCGGCCGACAATCGCCACGGCATTGGTGGCATGGCCGCACTCCGGCCGCGGCTCAGCGAGATGTTCCGCCCGCTCCTGCACGTGGAGAAGCGCCGATTCCGGCGACTTGATCGCCCACGCCGACGCAAATCGACGTGAGCGCTCAAGCGCATTCGCCGCACGGGCAGCGTCCAATGCCCGGCGAACGAATCTCAGGTCGTCAAGGTGTGATGACGGAATCTCCGCTTCGTCGAAGAAGGTGATCTGGTCACTTGCCGTATCGTGATCGCCACCCACAAACCAGGTCTGATCAGGGATATGAATGCCAATCTCGCGCAGACGCGCCCGGACGTCTCTATTGTTGGCCATGGCCGCAAAGAGTCGGGCGTTTGGGCCGCCGCGCCTTCCCCCGCAGGCTCCACAGTGGTATGCCGATTCATGCGGATTATTGATGCAGGTCGAGCCGTGGCCAAGGATGATCACCAGCCGGGAGAATTGGCTCGTCAGGCCGACCGGCCGCAGCACAGCCGCGACCCGGTCAGCCTTCTCATTGATCGAAAAGCCCACCAGCAACTGGTCGGTCAGCTCCTGACCATCCCCCTCCGCACGCATAATGGTCAGTTCAGTACTCGGGGTTGGCAGAAAACGATCCTCAAGCCATCGATAGAGCTCGCCCATCCGCCGCGGGGCGAGGGTGCGCCCAAGCAGGGGAAAGAGTGAGAGAAGGCCAAAGCCGATCGTTCCGATCCAGCCTCTGATCAGGGTCCGTGACCCAATGAAACTGGTCTGCCACAGGCCAGCCCAGAGGCGACGCCGCTGTTGCCGTTTCTGATCCAATAACTGGTCATCGAACACCGGACGCTCAATGACCGCGTGCTGTGGCTTGACGACCACCGGGCAGAGCGCCACTCCCTGCGGATCGTCGAGGCCGCGATAGTTGACCGCGACGCCAAAGAATCCTGCCGCGCCAAAAGTCTCCACCTGCGGCTCCAACTCTTCGATTGCCCGCCGAATCGACTCTTCGCGCTCGTCGATACAGAAGAATATCTGCGCTCTGGGCGGGAGCTGATTCGGCGACCGTCCGGGATTGATGGCCTGTCGATAGCTCTTCAGCGGGCCGAGGATTTCGTGTTCGTGGCGACACTCGTATGCCAAATGCAGAATTCGCCTTCGTTCGAGATCGCTGAAGAGATCGATCTCGCTCGTCAGTCTGTGAAACTCAATCTCGCTCAATGAATTGATCTGTCCCGGCGAGATTCCAAGCAGTTGGACGGCATCATAAAGGCGTGCTACCCGGGCCAGATGCTCAGCCGTTGGGGAATGACCTTCAGGCCGGGGCTTTCTCCAGGCGATCCCGGCCGAACCCGCGACGCCATTCATCTCTTGGACATTGTTGTAAGCCACCCAGGTTAAAGTCAGGCGCACGGCGAGAAAGTCGACGATACTCGCCGGCCACGGGGTATGCGGCGCAAGTCCGGGATCCAGTTCGAGCTGGTGGAAGAGGCCCGCCCATCCCGGAAGGGCGCGCAATTCGGCCTCGATGACTCTCTCCCATTCCGATTCAGAAATCCTGAACTTTGTAAGCATCGCCAGGATGGTTTCGAGGGCGCTCCAGTTTTGTCTCCGCTGCTGCCGGAACTCCGGCCCAAGTCCTTTCAGATAACGTTCCTCCGGCAGGAGGCGGAAGATGCCTTCCTGGCCAAAGAGGTTCAGGACTGACGCGTAGAAGCCTTCTTCCGCCCGCGGCATGGGCCAGTATGACTGTCCCTGGTCGAGGTAGACCGCGGAGAGACGGATCAACAGCGGGTGAATGAGCTGATCGAGGTCGATCCCGGTTTGCCAGCAGAGTCCTATCCCCGGCCGGGCGGGCAGGACCGGGTGGGTGGAGATGGTTTTTGGCAGGCGGCGGTAGCAGGCGGAGAAGAGATTGTGGCTCAGCTGCCCCTCGTCAACCTGTGATTCTCCGCGCAGAGCTTCCAGCTGGGCGGGAGTGAGATCGTCCCGCAGCCGTTCGATCAGCCCCTCCTCCTCGATCGCCCATTCGATGTTGTCGGCCGAAATGCGCCGCAGGCCGGGCCAGATCAGCGCCCGGCGTAGTTGGCGCCGGGTCAGTGTGCGTGGCCAGATCTCCTGATCGTCCTCGGCGTCGAGAATCGCTTCGATGTCCTCGAGTCGGATCCGCCCCCGTTCGATCTCCTGCCGGTAACGAACTTCGGTCAGGAACGGTTCCGTCCCAAACTTTTGGGACGCCGCGACGACCGCCTCTTCGAAAGGCAGATGCTGAAAGGCATGGAGCGTGTTGTGATGAATAAAGACCCCGATCGGTCCCTGAGTCGGCAGCAGATGCGCGGACTGCCTGATCACCGCGGCGAGCCGTGACAACGCTCCGCCGGCTTCATCGCTTGAAGTCGTCTTTATCACCGGGCACTCTCCGGTTTGAGTCGGCGCCGCGTCGCGAGGCGGTGGTTCGAGATCGCCCGGTGATGGTCGAGACCCTCCAGAATCAGCTCACAATTCGACCAGCGACTGGCGATCCCCTCCAATTTGTTGAGAACGGTGTGATCGACCACCCAGGCATTCTCAAAATTGATGATTACCCGGCGGATCGAGGAGTCGACCGACTTGAGCCGATTGTTGAGCCCCAGAAAATTGGTGAAGATCGCCGCGTCACGAATCTCGAGCGTCAACGTGTCATCTTCCTGTGTCTCGTGAAAAATGCTGCGGAAGAGGCTCTTCAGCGGGGCTCCATTGACGAGATGGAAGAGCACCTTGAGCACCAGCCCCACCCCAACCCCGATCAGCAGATCGGTCATGAGGGTCACCATCATCGTCGTCACAAAGATGAGCAGCTGCTCTGGTCCAATTCGGTAAGCGTGCTGAAACTCTTTGGGCGACGCGAGGCGTGAACCGGTATAGATCAGCATTGCCGCGAGGGCCGCGAGAGGAATCTGTTGCAGGAGCCCGGGGATCAGGGCCACCGAAAGGAGCAGAAATGTGCCGTGGAAGAAGTTGGACCACGAACTCTTCGCTCCACTGTCGATATTGGCCTTGCTGCGGACGATCTCCGAGATCATCGGCAGGCCGCCAATCAGCGAGGCGATCGTGTTCCCCACGCCGGTTGCCAGCAGGTCGCGGTTGAGATCGCTCGATCGCTTCTCCGGATCGAGCGAATCGACCGCCGTCACGCTGAGCAGGGATTCAATCGAGCCGACAAGAGTGAACATGATGATGTATTTGATCGACGTGCCGCTGAGAATCTGGGAAAAATCGGGGAAGGCGAGGGCCCCGAGCAGCGAGCCGGGAAGCCGAATCAGATACTTGGGTCCAAGATGGAAGAGGTGTCCGAGCAGCGAGTAGTTGTGCTCGTCGCGCAGATCGAAGAGATACCCGAGCGGAACCGCCAGGGCAAGGACGACCATCGGGCCGGGAATCTTCCGCGTCCAGCTGTTGCGGATCAACGGCAGACCGAAGAGGACGATCAATGAGACCAGGCCGATCAGGAAGACCTCTGGATTGAGCAGCACCATGCTCTGCGGAATCTCGGCGAGCAGGTGCAGTGGCTCCTTGCCTTCCGGCGTGACGCCGAGGAGGGTATGGGTCTGCTTCGAGATGATGATCACTCCGATCGCGGCGAGCATGCCGTGGACGACCGATGAGGGCATCAGCTCCCCAACCACTCCGGTTCGGGCAACGGCCAGCAGAATCTGAAGTACGCCGGCGACAACCCCGACAGCCAGCGCCCGCCGATATCCGCCGACCGTGTCACCATTGCTCAGTTCGGTTACTGCCCCAAGGGCGATCACGATCAGTCCGGCCGCCGGCCCTTTGATGGTCAGCCGGGCACCTCCGAAGAACTTTGTCACCATTCCACCGACGATCGCAGTCAGGATACCGGCGACCGGAGGGAATCCACTCGCCATCGATATTCCCAGGCAGAGCGGGAGGGCGATCAGAAAGACCAGAAACCCCGATCCGAGGTCGGCTCTCCAGTTACGTTGCTCCCCGGGTTCGGGTGAATCAATCTGCTGCTCCGGCAGTATATTTGCCATTATTTCAGTCCCCAATCTGTCGATTAAATCGGAAATCGCGGCCAGATACCGTGCTCCCATTATTTCCGCATCTCACGGGGCCAGAAGCCCTGGCCCTCATCTTGATCCTGATGCCTGAGCAGCATAGCGATTGCCTGCCAGCCAGACTATCCCCTCGGGAGGGGAGTCAGGCTGACTATTTTCAGGGATGGCGGCAGGGCCGGACTTTTACTGGTAAAATCGGCTGGATTTAAGTTGCATAGAGATGAAACAGCACGAAATGGGATCACAAAGTTATGCCGACCAGGACTACTAATCGCTCACTCTGGATTCTGACAACCGGTTTTGCGCTGGTCATCGTCACCCTGGCGGTTCTCGCCTGGCTGGGCTTCAACCAGGCCGCCGAGATCCGGCGGCAGGCCGGAGCTCTGGTCGATGAGCATCTCTCGACCCTCAAATTGATCGAAGGGCTGGAGTTCGAGCAGCACCGGGCGAGCACGCTCTTGCTCGCCGTTTCACGCTCTGCCGGAGAGGCCCGGAGCGGCCAGATGGCCGAGGGGAAGCTGGCCGAGTTCGAAGATTCCCTCCCCGCGCTGACCGGGGAGGGGGCACGGATTCTCCCGAGTCCGCTCTGGATCGATCTGGCGCAGGCCGGCGAGACCTATGCACAGACCATTCGTGCCGCACTGGCACATCCCCGACTGCCCGACCGGAACCTGCCGGAGGTTCAGCAGCGTTACGATGATCTGACCCGCTTGATCGACGATGCCCTCAAGCTGGATGCCCTGCGGGCGGCGGCGGGTGGTCGCAGTATCGAGCGCGCCTCAACCGAGTTGACCAGTGAAAGCGGAGGCTTGCTGGTTGGGGCGCTGATCCTTTCCCTGACCTGCGCTTTGATCACGATTCGCTTCACCCACCAGTCGCTGCGGCGCATCGCCTGGCAGGGACGGGAACTCAACCGCGTCTCGTGGCACCTCATTCAGGGACAAGAGGAGGCGGCGCGACGTTTCTCACATGAACTTCACGATGAGCTTGGTCAATCGCTGACGGGTCTGAAGGCGATCATCTCCGCCATTCAGCCGGCAGAGCTGGAGGCGCGTCGTGGCGCCTGCCTGGCCCTGCTTGACGAGACGATTGGCAATGTCCGCGAGCTTTCACAGTTGCTGCGTCCGATCATTCTTGACGATTTTGGGCTGCCGGCAGCTCTCCGCTGGTTGGCCGAGCGGTTTGAGGAACGGACACGAATCGAGGTTGAGACCAGTTTTACGGGAATCGATCGGCTGGCCGATGATGTCGAGACCCACCTCTATCGAATCACCCAGGAGGCGCTGACCAATATTGCCCGGCACGCCGGGGCGACACGGGCGCGTCTGGAACTGGTGCAGAAAAGGGGCTCGATTGTTCTGACGATCAGTGATAATGGCCGCGGCCTGCCGCCGGACCATCTGACCGGCAATCTTGAATCGCCCAGCCTGGGACTGGTCGGCATGCGGGCCCGGGCCGATCAGCTCGGCGGACAGTTCAGCCTCGCCAATCAGCCGGAGGGCGGGGTTCGGGTCACCGTCGCGGTCCCGGCCCGGCTGGCCAGAGACCAGTCGGCGGGCGGGGAGTCCGGGTCGCAAGAGTTGAACAGAAAGGAGCAGAACTGAACCATGACCGAGAGAAGGACGACCGTGCTGCTGGTCGATGATCACGCCGTAGTTCGGCAGGGGTTTCGAATGATCATTTCGGCCGAGCCGGATTTCGAGGTGATTGGCGAAGCTTCGAATGGGCGCGAAGCGGTGCAGGAGGCGGAGCTGCTCCAGCCCGATATCGTGCTCATGGATGTCTCGATGCCAGAGTTGAATGGCATCGAGGCGACCCGGCGGATTGTCACCGTGGCTCCCCGAACCCGCATCCTGGCCCTGAGCATGCACCGCGATTCGGTCTATGTTCGGGAGATTCTTCGCGCCGGCGCCAGTGGGTATCTGCTCAAGGAGGCGGGTGACCAGGATCTGCTGACCGCGATCCGCGCGGTTGCCCAGGGGCAGGGCTACCTCTCCCCGGCGGTCTCCGACGCGGTCCTCAACGACTACCGGAAGCACGTCACCGATCCGATCGATCTGCTGACGAGTCGCGAGCGTGAGGTGCTGCAGTTGATCGCCGAGGGGAAGACCAACAAGGAGATCGCGACGGCCCTCGATCTGAGTACCTACACGGTCGAATCTCACCGGGGCCGGATCATGGAGAAGCTCAACCTCCACAGCGCGGGGGAGCTGGTCCGTTTCGCTTTCCGCAACGGGCTGATCAGCTGAGCCTGCTCAGCGCGATCCCCCGGCAAAATGGTTGTGGCCGTGGATAGCGAGAGGGCGGAGCGGACCATCCCCCTCCAGCATGATCGGCGACTGGTCGGCGGCGCCCTCGACGATCGTGCCGATCCGGCTCAGTCGCAGGCTTGGTCCGGCCATCTTCCGGAGCTGCTGCTCAACCTCCGGCGGCGCCGTGAAGAGCAGTTCAAAATCTTCACCGCCGCTGACGGCCAGCGTAAATCGCTCCCCGCTCTCCAGCCCGAGCAGGTCGAGGCTGGCGCAAACGGGAATCTGCCGCAAGTTGATCAGTGCGCCAACCCGGCTCTCCGCGCAGAGATGGCCAAGATCCTGCGCCAGTCCATCGCTGACATCGATCATCGCGCTGACCAGTCCGGATCTCCCCAGGGCTCTTCCCATTTCAACCCGCGGCTGCGGCGCGAGCTGGGCCCGAATTGCCTCCTGGACCGGACTGCGCTCCGCCGGATTGGCCCGCTGACCGGCGAGCAGCAGGTGGAGTCCGCTCGCCGCGGCGCCGACTTCACCCGTCAGATAGATTGCTTCACCAACCCGGGCTCCATTTCGCCTGATGGCTGCGCCACGGCGACAGTGTCCGAGGACGATCGAATCGATCGAGAGCCGGTCGGGGGTCGCCGAGATATCGCCGCCGATCAGGCTCACACCGTGGCGGTGGGCCAGTCCGAAGTAGCCATCAAAGAACTCCTCCCAGAAGCGGCTCCTCTCATCGTCCGGCTGGCGGGGAATCAGCCGGGGCGGGATGCCCAGGGAGAGCAGCGCGAACCGTGGATTGCCACCCATGGCGGCAATGTCACTGAGGCTGACGGCGAGCGTCTTGTGGCCGAGCCAGCCTGGGATTGCATAATCGAGGCGGAAGTCGATCTCTTCAACCAGCAGGTCGACCGTGATCAGGGTTTCACGTCCCGTCTCCTCGCCGAGAATCGCCGTGTCATCGCCGATCCCAAGGCGCAGATCGGGGACTGTGGCGGACCCGCCGGCCGCCCGCTGGCGAATCTTTTCGATGAAGTCGAACTCATTACTCATAGGCTTCAGGCATATGCTTCAGGGGGTTGGCGCCTTCGTTCCGCGGAGGACTCCGCGCCCCCCCGCGCTATTCTTGAAGATACTCTCGGCGATGCGCTTCAGATCACTTTTGCGAACCCCGATCATGGCTTCCGGTTGTCCCTCGACATCGGCAGGTTTCCGCCCAATCAGCGCTGCCCGCGCATACTCAAAGGTCCGTTCGGTGTTGGATTGAAGGGCGATGGCGTATCTGCCGATCGCCGCATTCCGGGCCAGTTCGAACTCTTCATCGGTTGGTTGACTGCCGACCAGGCGCTGCAGCTCACGCGAGAGCAGGTCGAGCGCGGCCGTCTCCTGCTCGGGTCGGGTGACCATCTCGGTCCGGAAGAATGAGCCGGCGAGGTACTGCTCCAGCCCTACCTCGACCCCATTGACCAGCGACTGCCTCTGCCGGATCTCGTTCATCCAACCGCCACTGCGAATCAACTCTGCCAGCATCGCTGCGCCGAGATGGTCGATTGGGGTCGTGAAGGCCTGGTTGCCGATCCGGAACCCGTTTGCCTGCCAGGTGGCCATCCACCCCGCTTCACCGATCCGGTCCTGCGATGGCGGGAACTGGGTTGGCATACTCACCTTGAGAGTCTTGTCCAGATCGCCCCGTTTCAGTCCATCCGAGAAGATCCGCGAGACCATCGATGAGCCGTCGGTATCGCCGACGAGAAAGACGAACGGATACTGCCGCCGGATCGTCTTCGTGTGCCAGTCTTCGAGCTGCTCGACGGTCAGCTTGCTGATGACCTCCAGCCTGCCGTAGCGGGGCAGAGAGTAGGGGTGGCCGGGGAAGATCGCGCCCAGAAAGTATTCACGGGCCGTCGCCGAGAGCGCGTCCGCCGCGCCCTGCTGCTCAGCCGCCAGGATGGCCCTTTCACGGGCCACCTCTTCGCGGTCGAAGAAGGGGCTCTCAATGATCTCCAGCAGCAGTTTGACGGCCGCCTCGGTATTTCGTGAAAGGACTTCGATCGAGAAGCCATAGAAGTCCGCTTCATTGACGATTCGCACATCCGCCCCGTAGCTCTCCAGCTCATGGGCAATCAGATCGGCCTTTCGCGAAGTGGTGCTCCTGAGCATGCTACGGAGCATCAGTTCGGTCGTGCCGCTCGTAGCGCTCGTCTCCTGAAGACGCCCTCCCTGAAAGACGATCGTCACAGTGACGATCGGGCGCGACTTGTCTTCCCGGACAAAGGCCCGCGGACCGCGCAACACAGAAAAATCACGGACTGGCAAAGGGATTGGGGCGACAACCACGTTCTGCTCGTTGACCGGCAACAACCGCTCCGGCCCCTGCTGGAAGGTCTTCAGGACGGTCGCCTGCTTCACCTCTTCCTCCCGCACGGCCTGGGCCGCCCCCGGGGCGAAGGTCACGATCAGTTCGGCGAACTTCTCCGGGGTAAAGGTTCTTCCCGGTCCTTTCGACGTTTCAAGTTCGCGCACGGCCATTTGATTGATAACCAGATATCTTGCCGCAGCCTGTTGCACCTCGACCGCCGTCACCTTCTGCTGACGGCTGAGGGCGCTTTCGACGAGGCGGTAGTCTCCGTCCAGCAACTGACTGCTCGCCAGTCGCCCCACCTCTCCCTCGATCGTCTCGAGCGCGTCATAATGGCGCTTTTCGAGCATCGTGATCGCCCGGCGCAGCTCACCTTCACTGATCACCTCGCGCCGCAGCCGTTCGATCTCCCGGAACCACTCCGCCTCCGCCCGGTCGATCCGTTCCGGGTCGACCTCTAACTGCGCGATCAGCCAGTCACGTCCCGGCCCGGTCTCACGCCACGCGCGAACCGCGACGGCGACACTCGCCTTGTCCCGCGAAGCGAGACCGTCCCGCAGACCCTGGTAGAGTCGCGAGCCGCGTCCAAGGCCGAGCACCGCCGCCAGCACATCGGCAACCGCCCTTTCCTTCAACTCCGCGGGACTTGGGGTTCTCCCGGCCCACGCCGGCAAGCGGTACCCAATCGTCACGACACTCTGACTGATCCCAGCCCTTTCGTGATGGTACGGCCGGCCCTCTGAGAGCGCCGCGACCGGGGCAACTCCATTTCCCGTCCCCGCCAGCAACCCAAACTTCAGTTGAATCTGGCCCAGCGCCGGCAGAGAGAAGATGTCCCCCGCCACCGCCACTACCATATTTCCCGGTTGGTAGAAGCGCCGGTAGAAGCCCGCCACCGCCGCGGTCGGAAACTTCTCCGCGGCCGTTTCGATCTCGCCCTTCCCCAGCAGCCGCGCCACCTCGTCCAATCTTCGATCATCCGCCCCGCGTGCGGCGCGGTGCGCCTTCTCCCGCAACTCGAGCCTTCGCCATGCCCGCTCAATCGCTGCGGCTGAGAAGTCGGGTTCGCCAAGCATCCCCGCCAGGATCCCAATCGTCTCAACATAGCTCTCGGCGGGAATGACGATGGTGATCGCGCTCTCCACCCCGTCAACCCGCGCCAGCATCCGCCCGCCCAGTCGCGCCACCTCCTGCTCAATGCTCTTCCCGCCTGCGCTCTCTGTCACCGCCGGGCCACTGACGAGCAGCTCCTGCACCAGCCGGGCGATGCCTGCCGATCCTGCCGGCTCGTCGGCCCAGCCAACCCGCACTGCCACCTCAACGGCGACCAATGGCACGGAATGGCGCTCCCGAATCACGGCGGTCAACTGGTTGCGCAGGATGAATCTTCCCGTGCCCGCTCCCCCATCCTGCCGGGCCAGCTTTCCCCCCTCCGGAATCCCCAGCACCGTGGGACCGGCCACCGGCACCTTCGGCACCGGCTGCGGCTTGGGCGGCGTCGGGGCCGGAGTCCGCCCACGGCCGCTCTGACCGGCAACACTGATCACCATCGCCACGGCCAGCACCCAGACCAAGGCTGCCCCCGCTGCTATTTTTGTCTCTCTTTGGCCCATCATTCTCGTCCTCTGTTTGCTGCGACTCGCCATACCGTCCCCCGCTCCTCTCGGCGCATCCACCAATGTCCAATCATACGCCCCAGCCTTCCCGATGACCAATCCGTCGATGTCGTCCGAACCCGGTCGGACCGGCCCCCTCCCCCCCACACGATTCGCCCACCCGTGGATCGCTTGTCCGCCGCCCCGGCGAGATTTTTCTTTTTCGACTTTCCAAACCGCACCCTATTGACTATAATCCGATTTTAATGGCCTTTTTTTCTGTATGTGAATTTTTTTGTAACTCTTGGCTCTTCTTTCCAGAACAGAGCCGGGTTTGGTCTTCGGTCAGCCTGCAATTTTATACATAACGGAATTTTCAGTCAGAACTGCTACTACTTGGCTTACATAGTGAAAAATAGTTCAAGGATCTGCAAGTTGTTTAACATCAACTAGTTACCAACGACGAAAAGAGGAATCACCACGTATGCTTCTAACAATCTCAGGCATGACCAGACTGGCGATGCTCTTTCTCGGAAGGCGCATTGGAGCGGGCATTAAAATAGTCCAACATCAACAGTTACTGATGAGCGTTTTTTCGGGAGTGGCATTTTTGGCACTGATGGCCGGGGCCGCAATGGCGCAGACAGGAGAGGCAGGGCATGCGCCGGGAGGCGAGGCCAATCTGAAGTTGCCAGACCTCTCAACCGTCAGTTTTATGGGAGGAACAACAGGCCAGGCGCTCCTGATGGGCGGGCTGCTTGTCTGTGCGCTCGGGCTGCTCTTCGGATTGATCATCTACACGCAGCTCAAGAAGTTGCCGGTTCACCAGTCGATGCGCGAGATCTCAGAGTTGATCTACGAGACCTGCAAGACCTACCTGGTGACCCAGGGGCGGTTTATCTTTATCCTCTGGATCTTCATTGCGGTGATCATTGCCCTCTACTTCGGGGTGCTGCTCCACTTTGAGTTGAGGCGGGTTCTGATCATCCTCTTCTTCAGTGTGGTCGGCATTCTCGGCAGCTACGGGGTGGCCTGGTTTGGGATTCGCGTCAACACCTTTGCCAATTCGCGGACGGCTTTCGCGAGTTTGGAAGGGCGTCCATATCCGCTCTACTCGATCCCCCTCCGGGCAGGCATGAGTATCGGGATGTTGCTGATCAGCGTCGAGCTGCTGATCATGCTGGTGATCATCCTCTTTATACCTGGAGATTATGCCGGGCCGTGTTTCATCGGCTTCGCGATTGGTGAGTCGCTCGGAGCGGCGGCTCTGCGCATTGCCGGTGGGATCTTCACGAAGATCGCCGACATCGGTTCTGATTTGATGAAGATCGTCTTCAAGATCAAAGAGGACGACGCGCGCAATCCCGGAGTGATTGCCGACTGTACGGGAGACAACGCCGGCGACTCGGTGGGGCCGAGCGCGGACGGTTTCGAAACTTACGGGGTGACCGGGGTGGCGCTGATCTCCTTCATCCTGTTGGCGGTCAAGGATCCGGGAGTCCAGGTCCAGCTGCTGGTCTGGATCTTCGTCATGCGCGTCATGATGATTATCGCTTCGGCGGGGTCCTACTTCATCAATGAGTTGATTGCCAAGGCGAAGTATGGAAACGCGAAGGACATGAACTTTGAGCATCCGCTGACGAGCCTGGTGATCATCACCTCGATCGTCTCGGTGGTTCTGACGTTCGTCGCTTCAAAGCTGATCATTCCAGTCTTCAATCTTGCTGATGGCGGGCTGAACAGTGATCTCTGGTGGCAGTTGTCGGTGATCATCTCATGCGGCACCGCGGCGGGCGCGCTGATTCCGGAGATGGTCAAGGCCTTTACCTCCACCAATTCACGCCACGTGAGCGAGGTGGTGACGGCCTCGAAGGAGGGTGGAGCCTCGCTCAACATCCTTTCGGGACTGGTGGCTGGAAACTTCTCCGCCTATTGGTTGGGGATCGCGATCGCGTTCTTGATGGCGATCGCCTACTTTGTCAGTCTGCAGGGGCTGGGAGCATTGATGGTCGCCCCGGCGGTCTTCGCCTTTGGTCTGGTCGCCTTCGGATTTCTCGGCATGGGGCCGGTGACGATCGCCGTCGATTCGTATGGTCCGGTGACCGATAATGCCCAGTCGGTCTACGAGCTCTCACTGATCGAAACTATTCCCAACGTCAAGGAAGAGCTGCGTCGCAACTTCAACATCGAAGTCAATTTCGATCGGGCGAAACATCTTCTCGAGGACAATGACGGCGCCGGAAATACCTTCAAGGCGACCGCTAAACCGGTTCTGATCGGTACGGCCGTCGTTGGGGCGACCACCATGATCTTCTCGATCATTATGGGGCTGACCGACGGTCTGACCCAGAACGTCGACAAGCTGTCCTTGCTGCATGCCCCGTTTGTGCTTGGTCTGGTCGTCGGCGGAGCGGTGATCTACTGGTTTACCGGAGCGTCGACCCAGGCGGTGACCACCGGCGCCTACCGGGCAGTCGAGTTCATCAAGGCGAACATCAAGCTGGACGGGGTCGAGAAGGCCTCGGTCAAGGACAGCAAGCGGGTGGTCGAGATCTGTACGCAGTATGCGCAGAATGGGATGTTCAACATCTTCCTGACCGTCTTCTTCTCCTCACTCGCCTTTGCCTTCATTGAAGAGTACTTCTTCATCGGTTACCTGATCTCGATCGCGATCTTCGGACTCTACCAGGCGATCTTCATGGCCAACGCGGGTGGCGCCTGGGACAATGCGAAGAAGGTGGTTGAGGTGGAACTGAAGCAGAAGGGGACGCCGCTTCACGATGCCTGTGTGGTTGGGGATACGGTTGGCGATCCGTTCAAGGATACCTCGTCGGTGGCCCTCAACCCGGTCATCAAGTTCACGACCCTCTTTGGCCTGCTGGCCGTCGAGCTGGCGGTGCTGATGCGCAGTTCGGGAGCGAATGGGACCAGACTCAGTCAGATTCTGGCCGCTGTCTTCCTCCTCCTCTCCTTCTTCTTTGTCTATCGCTCGTTCTACGGAATGCGGATCGGCGAGAAGCGCTAACCTCCCGTTGCCGGGGGGCGTGGGCAGATAGACTGGCCTGGATCAGGTCGTGCTGCCCGCGCCCCCCTTCTCTTTTCCTGCCCGCCTCCCTTACCGCCTATTCCACTTGTTTTACTTCCAAACGGGCTGTAGACTCCGATTCCGGATGGTGTTACGCTTCAAAGTGAGTCATGTTTCAGGCATCATCAGGCCTATCGCGGTAGGCTGATAGCTGTAGAATGGCAGACTCAAGAGTCAAGAAAAGGAGCAGGTAAAATGGTCAAAAGGTTTTTATTGTCAGCCGTCGCCGCGTTGGTCTTCACGGTGCTGGGCGGAGCGGTCGGCCTGGCGCAGACGCATCCGGTCGAGGGCGCCTACGACGTCACCGCATCGAGCAGTGACCTTGGTGAGCTGAAGTTCAAGGTCATCCTCAAGCTGGACAACGGCAAGTGGAAGGGTGAGATCAAGGATGCGGCGATGCCGCTGACGGTCACTGAGGTGACGGTCGATCCCACCAACAAGGTTACGATAACCAGTGATGCGGGCGGAACCTCAGTCGTCATTGCCGGCAGCTATCAGGCGGGCAAGATCACCGGTCAGTGGTCGGCTGGTGATATGAAGGGCAACTGGAGCGGAACGCAGGTGGTGAGTGCGGCGGCGCCTGCTGCTCCGGCGACTGCTCCGGCGGCTGCTCCGGCCGCGGCCAGTCTCGAGGGCGCCTGGGACGTTACGGTCAGCGCCGACGGCCAGGGCGAGTTCAAGTTCCCGCTCAACATCAAGAAGAACGGTGACAAACTGACGCCAGAGGTTCCCGGCGGCGGTGATCTGAGCATCGTCGAGATCGAGACCAAGGATCCGGACGTCGTCAACCTGACGGCGACCTATCAGGGCCAGGGTCCGATCCCGCTCGTCGGCAAGCGGATCAGCGCTGACGAGGCTGGCGGCAAATGGGAAGCGGGCGGTTTCTCCGGTACCTGGAAGGTCATCCGCAAGAAGTAGTGATCGATCTCCGGACTCCAGTCCGGTCGATCCGTCGGTGAGCGGAGCGCCTGAATATCCCCCGGGGATCTTCAGGCGCTCCGCTCTCTTTTTTTGAGCTGCCGGGCCAAAGCATCGGCAGGTGGCGCATTGCCAGTCTGGGGGCGGAGACCGCCGTTTCCAGGCGGGCCACACCGGTTTGTGGTGGCCGTGGTGACGGTCGCCGCGCCAGGAGAATGACGACGAATGATTATTGATCGTTTTCGACTCGATGGGCAGGTTGCGCTGGTGACGGGGGCCTCAGCCGGCCTGGGAGCGGCCATCGCCGTCGCCCTGGCCGAGGCCGGGGCGGAAGTGGCCTGCCACGGCAATACACGAACTCCGGCTGGAACAGCGGCACGAATTGCCGCGCTGGGAAGGCGAGCCCAGGAGGTCGTTGGCGATCTCCAGGATCGCCAGACACCGGAGCGAATGGTGGCCGAGGTTCTCGATCATTTCGGGCAGATCGACATCCTCATCAATAACGCGGGGATGATCCGGCGGGCGCCCGCGGCCGAACATCTGTGGGCTGACTGGGAGGCGGTGAGCGAGGTCAATCTTTCG
>Ga0209972_10000857_pt1 | contig 29417 bp, 20 predicted proteins | sample NOAtaG_7_FD_187302 | JGI IMG/M metagenome (GOLD analysis project Ga0209972, IMG submission 187302) | Freshwater lake microbial communities from Lake Erie, under a cyanobacterial bloom - NOAA_Erie_Diel1S_2200h metaG (SPAdes) (version 2) | ecosystem: Environmental > Aquatic > Freshwater > Lake ...
GCGCGGCCGCGAACCGCGGCTCGCAGAGCGTCATGAAGTAGGCGACGAACGCCGCGCTCACGAGGCCGTTGCACAGGTTCTCGACGATGACGACGCCCGCAAACGCGGGGAGCGACTTGCCCGTCGCAATGAGCACGAGATATCCCCCGTTCGATGCGACCTGCAGGATGCCGAAGGCGAATAGCGCGCGGAACAGCCCGAAACGCTTCACGCAGATGCCCCCGATGACCGCGCCGACGATCGTCATGGCGAAGCCGAGCAACTGGCGGATCGTGCCGATCTCGGCGATGTCGAAGCCGAGTTCCTGTCGGAGGAACGGCATCGTCATGCGGTTTCCGAGGAGGTCGGGCAGGCGGAAGAGAAGCGCCACGAAGAGGACGATCCCGAGGCGTGGGCCGAGCGCGCGCGCGAACGACGCGAGCGGACCGACCACCGCGGTCGCCAGCGTCTCAGGCGCCTTGCGCCTGGGTGGTTCGGGCGCGAGGAGCGCGGCGCCGACACCGACGACCATCGCGATACCGCCGCCTGCCACCGCGATCTTCCACGCGAGCGACTGCGCGACGGGGTCACCCTCCGGGCCGAGCAGGAGCGCGATCCGCCCGTGCAGCATAAGGATCGCCGCGCCGATCGAGACGAACGCCACGCGATAGCCGAGCACGAACGCGCTCGCCGCGGGGCCTTCCTCGCCGCCGCTCGCGCTGTCGGTGCGGTGCGCGTCGACGGCCGCGTCGAGGGTCGCGGAGAGGAACGCGATGACAAGACCCGCGACCGCCGCAGGCAGCACGGGCGAACCGGCCGCGGACGGGCCGACCCACGCGAGCGCCGCGAACGCGGCGACGAGCAGCGTGCACAGGAGCGCGATCCAGCTGCGCCGCAGGCCAAGCCATGCGAAGCCCGGCGCTGCGAATCGGTCGAGGAACGGCGCCCACAGCAGCTTCAGGCCATACGGCAGCGTGATGAGCGCGAGAAGCCCGATGTCGGCGGGCTTGAAGCCGAGGTCGGAGAGCCATGCCGAAAGCGTGTCGTTCACAAGCACGTTCGGCAGGCCGCTTGCGAAGCCGAGAACGCCGATCGCGGCGATCAGCCTTCCGCGCGCCGCGCTCAGATCGCACCGCCCATCGAGATCATGCGGAGCTCGACCTTCGGGCCGGTGACGACGTGGCCCGGCGGCACGCTCTTCGTGAGGAACACGCCGCCTGCGATGACGGAACCCTTTCCGATGACCGTGTCGCCGCCGAGGATCGTGGCCCCGGCGTAGACGACGACGTCATCCTCGAGCGTGGGATGGCGCTTGTAGCCGCGGCGCATCGAGCCGTCGGACTCGCGCTCGAAGCTCTTCGCGCCGAGCGTGACGCCTTGGTAGATGCGGCATCGGCTGCCGATCGACGCGGTTTCGCCGATGACGACGCCCGTGCCATGGTCGATGAACACGCCGTCGCCGATCCGCGCGCGGGGATGGATGTCGATGCCGGTCTCGCGGTGCGCGTGTTCCGACATCATGCGCGGCAGCAGCGGTACCCCGAGAAGATCGAGGGCGTGCGCGAAACGATGGACGAAGAGCGCGCGCACGCCGGGGTAGCACACGACGACCTCGAGTTCGCTCTGGGCGGCGGGATCGCCCTCGAATGCCGCACGGACGTCGAGCGAGAGCCGGGCCGCGATCGAGGGGATCTGCGCGAGAAAGCCGTGCAGCCGCGATCCGGCGTCGTGGATTCCACCGCACGCGAGCGCGGCGCGGATGAGTTCGCCGAAGTCATGCGCGATCTGCGTGGCGAGGGCGTCGCCGCCGGTGCCTGCGGGCCGCAGCGCCGGGAACACCAAGGCCCGGAGAGACTCGATCGCCGCGATCATCTGCCGCTCGGACGGCGGGATGACGTTCGAGACCTGCTCGGCGAGCGCCGAGAGGTGCCGGATGCTGTCGTCCTTGGGTCGATTGTCCACGGGACGCAAGATACACGGCTCGACGCGGGCGCCGCGCGCGCGAGGATGCCCCGCGCCGCCCAAAATGACCGCCGCCGCGCACGGCGGGACTTCCGTGCGCGGCGGGGCCATGAATCGGATCGGACCGGGGCGCATGCCTCGGAGATCGGTCGGAACAGCTGATCAGGCGCCAGGTGCGCCGCCGCCGTTGCCGCGACCGCGACCACCGCCGCCGCCGCCGCCTTCACCGCCGCCTTCGCCATTGCGCATGCGACCGAACTGCTCGCGCATGTACTCGCGAACGCCCTCGCGCTCGTCGTCGTCGATCTGGCCGTTCTTGTTCTTGTCGACGGCGTCCATGAAGGCCTTGCGCTGATCTTCCGGAAGCCGGTCGAGCATGCCCTGCATGCCACCCTGGCCGGGGCCGCGGCCGCCGTCCTGGCCACGTCCACGCGGGAGCTTCTCGAACTGCTCCGGCGTCAGCAACGCCTTGAGCCGCTCCTGGTACCGCTCGCCGACGCCAGAGCGCTCGTCGAACGCCTTGCGCACCGGATCGTCCGCGGCATCCTCGCCCATCGGGCCACCGGCTGCGAAGTTGCGCGCCATGCCCGAGATGCCCTGCGACATCATCGAGACGAAGCGCTCGCCGTCGCGCACGATGCGCTCGGGATCCTCGCTGCGGCTGAGGACCTTGATGCGCTCGTTGATCGGGGCGATCTCATTGCGGTAGAGCGCGAGCAACTCGGTGATCGAATGGACGACGCCGGCGTCGAGGCCTTCGATCTTGAGCGCCTCCTCGAACATGCGGTCGGTTGCGGTCGGACGGTAGACGCGCTCCCAGCCTGCGGTGAGCACGGCCTTGTCGAGCTGGCGCGCCCAGTCGGTGTCGCCGAGCGCGGCGACCATGACCGAGCGGAACTCGTCGTTCACGTCGCGGACGACCGCGCGCAGGTCGGCCTGCTGCTTGAAGATGCGCTTGGCGGCGTCGACATCGCCCTCCTGGATGGCCCTGAAGAGCCGCGGCAGCGACTCCTCGATGTAGGTGTTGCGCGCGCGCAGGGCGGTGTCGAGCCGGCCCTCGTACTCGTCGAACATCGGCTCGATCTTCGAGAACTGGTCGGGCGGGAGCCGGAGCTCGTCGACGACGAGGAAGAGATTGACGTTCTCGCCGGAGACGCGGCCGCGCGGCAGCGTCTTCTCGCGTGTGAGGAAGCGCTCGAACGCAGGCCACTGCGCGACCTGATCGTCGTCGAGGACGGCCTTGAGCCCGGCCGTGAAGCTGTCGCGGAGCTGCGCCTTGCGGCCCTGCCACGACTCGAGCTTCGAGAGCATCTCGCCCATCGCGGCCTTCATCTCGGCGTCGAGGCCGGAGTTCTGCGCCTCGGTGGCGAACTGCTCGGCGGCCTTCTGCATGCGCTCGCGGAAGAAGGCGCGGCGCGCCTCCTCGTCCATCGGGCCGTTGGCGGCCTCCGCGTCGCGGACTTCCTGCTGGATCTTCTCCATCGTCTCGCGCATCTGCTGCTGCCGCTCGGGCGACGCGAAGCTGCGCATGAGGTTTCGGCCCATCTCGGCCATCGATGTCATGATGCCTTCGGCCTCGGGCTGGAAGGTCGCCTCGTACTCGACGAAGAGCGTCTCGAGCACCACGCCCTGGTCCTCGGTCAGCTTGAGCTGGCGCACGAAGATCGGAATGTCGCGGCGCTGGAAGTCGGCCTCGAGCGCTTCGCGGACATCCTGCATGCCGCGGCCCATGCCGCCGCCGCCGCCCATCATGCGGCCCATGCCGCCGCCACCGAAGCCGCGGCCACCGCCGCGCTGGGCGCCATCGCCGCGCTGACGACCTTCGCCCTGACCGCCAGCGGGCGGCTCGCTCTGGGCGAGGACCATCGACTCGCTGGCGACGAGCGTCGCCGCTGCGATGATGGCGGACTGGAGGCTGACTCGACCGAAGGAACGGAAGCGATGCATGTGGACTCCGTAGGGATGACTCGACTGACCTGACCGACGCGCCGATGCGCCTGGGCTTTCAACCCGGAAGGGCGCCGGCGCGAACGCCGACTCCGCCGATCCGAAGGAAACCACCCGGAACGCTACCCGACAATGGAACTCCGACGCCGCGGGGAGAACGTCGACCCCGGAACCGGCTCCACGGCTTGGACGATCCAAGCCGCGGAACCGGGTGGTGAAGAACGACGAACTGGCCGACGTATGGCGGGAATCGGTGCAAATCGGGTGGAAAGGCCGCTCCGACGCCTTCGGCCGCCCGCGGGTCGGCCTTGGGTCGGGCTTGGGTCGGCTGTAAGGTCCGAATAACCAAAACTCGGCCTGATTTACCCCCCCACGGTCGCTCCGGACCCGCGCCAAGCCGACACAACAAGTGGATCCAAGCGCTCGAGCCCAAGGCGGAATCGACCCGTCGTCCTGTCGCCCGGCCTCGAGTTTCCATGCCGCGATGTCCTCGACCGACCCGACACATCCCGAATCCGCGGACAAGGGCGGGCTTCCCATCCGGGTGCTCATCTTCGAGCGCGATTCCCATGCGTGCACCGCGATGCTGCGCGCGATCCGGGAAACGGCGCTCTCCGCGACGCGCGCCGCGAGCGCGGCCGACGTCATCGACGCGCTGCGCGACGGCGTTCCCACGGTCGTGGTGGCCGATCTCTTCGGCGACGACCGACTCTTCGACGATCTCCGCGCGGGCCTCGCCGCGTCGCACGCGCAGAGCGCACTGATCGCCCTGAGCGGCACGCTCTCGGCGCAGCGGGCCGTGCGCTGGATGCGTTCGGGCGCCGACGACGTCCTCGTCAAGCCGATCGATCCGCTCGAGCTGCGCGCTGCGGTCGCCCGCGCCGCAGAGCGGCTCGCGATGCGGCTGCGCATCCAGGTGCGCGCAGGCGAACAGGGCGGCGATGCGATCACGCGCATCATCGGAAGCGACCCGAGGCTGCAGCGCGCGCTGCAGCTTGCGCGCGCCGCGAGCCGCGTGCGGTCGACCACGCTGATCCAGGGCGAGACGGGAACAGGCAAGAGCACGCTCGCGCGCGCGATTCACGAGTCGAGCGCGCGCGCCGGGAAGCCGTTCGTCGAAGTCGCCTGCGGATCGATTCCCGAGGCGCTTCTCGAGAGCGAGCTCTTCGGCCACGTGAAGGGCGCCTTCACCGGAGCGATCGCGGACAAGAAGGGCCGCTTCCTCGCGGCGCACGGCGGCACGATCTTCCTCGACGAGATCAACACGGCGACGAACGCGATGCAGGTGAAGCTGCTGCGCGTCCTCCAGGAGCGCGCGTTCGAGCCGGTCGGCGGCGACGAGACGATCGAGGTCGACGTGCGCGTGATCGTGGCGTCGAACCAGCCGCTCGAGCGTCTTGTCGACGAAGGCCGATTCACGCCCGACCTCTTCTACCGCGTGCACGTGCTGCCGATCGACATGCCGCCGCTGCGCGAGCGGACCACCGATCTCGAGCGGCTCGCGCTGCACTTCCTCGCGATGAAGTCGGCCGAGATCGACCGCACGATCCTCGGATTCTCGAAGGATGCGCTCATGGCCATGCGCGCGCACACCTGGCCGGGCAACGTGCGCGAGCTCGAGAACGCGGTCGAGCGCGCGGCCGTCCTCTGCGAAGGCGCGTGGATCGAGCCCGAGCACCTGCCGGCGCGCGTGCTGGCGTCGGCGCGCATGCACGAGGACGCGCGTCTCGCGGCGCAGCACCCCCTTCCGCTGCCCGGCACGATCGCGCCGCGTGCGCCGGGAGATGCCGCGGCGAAGGATTCCGAGAGCGCGCGAACGCTGTCGGACGCCATGCGCGATCCGGAGCGCTCGGCGCTTCTCGCGGCGCTCGAGCATCACAACTGGAACCGCTCGAAGGCCGCGAAGGCGCTCGGGATCGACCGCACGACGCTCTACCGCAAGATGCGAGACCTCGGCCTTGGCCGGCTCCGCGACGCCGGGTGACGCGCGGGTGCACCGGCCTTCGCGCAGCGTCCGGAGCGAGACCGTGCGGAGGCGGCTGATACACTCGGCTCGATGAACGACGTGGAGTCGACATGCGAGACAACGCTGCGGCGAATCGCGGACGTGCACGCCGAACTCGGCTATCCGCGCGAGGTCGTGGCGCTCTGGGCGCTGCCCCGCAACGACGCCATCGACCTCTGGCGCATCGCCCGTGATTCCGGCGCCCGACGCGTGCTCGAGGTCGGATCATTCGTCGGGACAAGCGCGCTCCTCATGGCGCACGCGGTGCCGGAGGCGCAGATCCACTCGGTCGATCCGAATCTTCCGCTCGACATCGAGTTCAGCGCGATGGGCGCGAAGGGCGACGCCGCCGATCTCTCGCGACGCACCCTCGAGATCGCCCGGCTTGCCGCGCACCGCCTTGGATTCGAGGACCGCGTGCACTTCCACGAGGGCGGATTCGCGGTCGGCGAGAGCTTCGCGCTGACCGACGCGCCGGTCCCCGTGATCGGGCCGGAACTCTGCGCGCGCGAGGGGCCATTCGACCTCGTCTACGTGGATGGCCTGCACTTCGAGGACGCGGTGCACGCGGATGTCTCGCTCGCGACGCAGGCGCTCTCGCCGCAGGGAACCATCGTCCTCCATGATTGCATCGGCTACTGGGGCTCCCACGTGCGGCGCGCGGTGGCGCGCGTGCTCGAATCGGATGACTCGCTCTCGTTTCAACACGCGCCCTACGGAGATCTCCTCCGCGCGATCGGCACGCTCTCGCGCCGTGGGCGCGCCCTGCCTGCGCTCGAGCAACGGGCGGAGCGATGCTTCGGCGACGTGCGCGGCCTCTCGGAGCACGTGGCCCGGCTGCTGCGCGCGACCTTCGCCCATGCGCGCTTCGAATCGCGCGATGCGCTCGCGGCGGCGGTGACGGCGCACCTTGGCGGCGCGCCAGAGGACGCTCCGCGCGTGACGATCGCGTTCGACGCGCTCGACGGCGTCGAGCCTGCGGCGCAGGACGCGGCGCTGCGCGCGCTTACCGAGGGCGCCGATGCGGTCGTGCTGGGCTTGACCCCGCCTGGCGAGGTCGATGCGGCGGGCGCGTGGTCGCGGCCGCTTGCGCGACACGTCGCGCGGCTCTCGTCGATGGGTTTCGACTGTCACGACCTCATCACGCCGTTCCTCGAGCCGTACACGCATGCCTTTGGCGGAGGCTCGCCGATCTCGAGGCGCACGAGCTTTCTGCTCGACTCGATCGTCGCGGTCCGGCGCGGGAGCGCGCGGCCCGCCCGGGTCGCAGACCGCACGCCGCTCACCGCCGCAGCCGCGCGCATCCTCACGGATCAGCGCCTGCAGATGTTGTTCGCGGCGCGGTCGTACGCCGACGTCCGGGGGCGGTATCAGCAGGTGCATGACTCCGCCGCCGCGCTGCGACTCGAGGCGGATCGGCAGCATGCGGAAGCACAGCGACTTGGGCGCCTCGTGGCCGACTGGTCGGCATGGCGGCTCCACATCGGACGATTGCGGTTGTGGCGAAGAGGCTGACGGCCGCAAGACCGCCGCATCGATCACGCGACGCGAGCACGGCAGGCCTTGGCTTCACTCCAGAGGCCTGACCGCCAGATTCAAGGCTTGATGATGGTCGAGCCTGACGGAAGCGTCACGACGACGCCGCCCGAGCTGAAGTTCAGCCCATTCAGGATCCAACCGTACACCGTGTTGCCGGTGGCATCGCGCCAGATGATGTCGGCCGTTCCGTCTCCATCGATGTCCTGCACCGACTGCACATCGACCGAGAGTCCGGGGTTGTAGCCAACCTGGTTTCCGCCAACGAGCGTGTTGCCGTCGAGGAACCAGCAGAAGACCGCGCCGGTGTCTCGATTGCGCAGGAAGAGATCGCCGTTGCCGTCACCGTTGGCGTCGGCGACTCCACGCCCCTCCCATTCGGGGCCGAGGAGCGATCCACCGGTGATGGGCAGGAAGCTCTGCAGCGTGCCGTCCTCGAGGAGCCACGCGTAGGTGAGTCTCGAGTCGGGATAGCGGAAGAGCAGGTCTGCGTCGCCGTCGTCGTCGATGTCGCCCGCTCCGAGGAACGTGCTGCCGGCGGAGTTTCCGATGAGGCCGCCACCCGTCAGCACGCTGCCCGCGAGGCGCCAGCAGTAGACCTTCTTGTCGTTGTTGTCGATCCAGACGATGTCGTCGTCGGTGTCGCCATCGACGTCGCCGATGGCAAGCACCTGGATGCTGGAAGGCAGCGAGTAACCGGCCTCGCCGAAGCTGGCGATCTCGAGCCCATCCATCAGCCAGATGAACGACTGGCCCGTGGTCGTGTTGCGGATCAGGAAGTCCGGCTGCTGGTCGCCGTCGAAGTCGCCCTGGGCGACTGGCGTCCAGCCGGCGGCCACGCTTGTCTCGACTTCCTGCGTCGCGTTCACCGTCGTGCCGTCGAGATAGCGGTGCACGATGCGCCGCGAGGTCGGGTTGAACACGGTGAGATCGGCGAATCCGTCGCGATTCTGATCGCCCTTCGTGAACGCCTCGCAGGTGTCCGGGATGCCGTTGGCGTTGTCGTCGCTGACGTCTCCGCTCGTCACCTCGCATGCGTCAGGCGTGCCGTTGTTGTTGCAGTCGGCCACATCGGTCCGGAACCTGACCGAGAGCCTCGCGAAGCTGCTGGCGCACTCGGTCGTGCTGACGAAGGCGCTTGCGCGCAGCCTGAAGACCGCGTCGCCGTCCTCGTCGAGAAGATCGAGGTATTCGTCGGCGGGGATCAGCACCTTCGCCTTCTGGGAGGTGCTCGGGCAGTCTCGGCCACCCACGTTGAAGATGTAGTCGACGACCTGATCGTTGACCGTGAGGATCAGGAACTCCACGCTCGAGCCGAGGTCGGCCTTCACCTCGATGCTCACCTCGACCGGGAGGAGCGGCGTCGGGCTGTTCGCGATGGTGAGCGTCGCCGTGCTGGCAGAGCCGAACGGCGCGACCTGCGCCGCAGCCTGCTCGACGAACTCATCGATGCAGGTGTCGAGCGCGCCGTCGCCGGTGCAATCGAGATCCGGGTCGTCGCGGATCTGCAGTTCATCCGGGTTGCCGTCGGCATCGCAGTCGGTCGGATCGGCCTCGATCGCGAGCGCGTGGCTGTCGCCGGCTGCGACGAACGACGCTGGATCGAGCGTCGCCGGAATCGTGGTCTGCGTGTCGGTGTTGTCGCCCCACGCCACGACGGTGCCGTCGAGCTTGAGGGCGTAGGAACTGTCGCCGCCGGCGGCGACGGCATAGACGTCGGTAAGGCCGCCGGGCGGAGTGCACTGGGCGGAGCCGTTGGCGCCCCAGCAACGAACCTCGCCGAGAGCGGTGAGCGCCACGACGTGCGCGTCGCCCGCGGCGACAGCGTCCGTCGCGCCGAGATCGCCCGGAACCGTGGCCTGGCCGTCGGCGTTGCTGCCCCATGAGAACACCGTTCCGTCCGACTTGATCGCCACGGAGAAGACTCCGCCGGCGCTGATCGCGGTGGCGGTGCCGAGGCCGACAGGCACGGTGCACTGGCCATCCGCGTTTTCACCCCAGCAACGCACCGCGCCCGCGGGGGTGAGCGCCATGGAGTGGAGGCCGCCGCCCGAGATCTCGGAGGCCGAGAGAAGGTCGCCGGGCACGGTTGCCTGGCCCGACGTGTTGAGGCCCCAGGCGCGAACGCTGTTGTTCTGGAGAATGGCGAGCGAGTGGCTCGCACCGGCCGCGACGCGGATCACCGTGCCAAGGTCGGCCGGGACCGTCGTCTGGCCGTCGGTGTTCAATCCCCAGGCCCGGACCGTCCCATCGGTCTTGAGGACGATGGTGAACGCACCGCCGCCGTCGGCCGACTTCACGTTGCCGAGGCCGACGGGAATCGTCGTCTGCGCCTCCACGTTGCGCCCCCATGCCTTCAACACGCCGTCGACGGCGTGCGCCGGGTTCGTGGAAAGGAGGACTGCGATCGGGGACAGTACGACGAGCGGGCGACGAAGAGGCATGGGACGACGGTGCTCCTTTGAGGAACGGCAGAACGGTTTGTGTCATCGGCCGAGTTGCACGCGAGGCCAAAGAAAACGGCTCCGGCAGGCGCAGCATGTCGACAGATTCACGGCTTGGCTTGGCGGCGGTGCCAAGGATGGGTCTTTTCTACTCATTTCGCTTGAGGCCGAATGCGGCCCTCAGGCGGTGCCGCTGGCACCACCTACGGCCGACCGCCGGCCCAAGGTTCACGCGACTTGACATGCCGGCGACGCGACGACGCTCGGATCCGTGTCACGCCCGGAGGGCTCGTGCTGCACGCGCATTATCGCCCGCGCGCCAGCATGGGGTATGCGGACAAAGTTCCCTCGATCATCTGCGCGAGGGAGAACTGCTCCGCGATCCGGCGGGGACCGGCTTCGGACAACCGAGTTCGCAGCGACTGGTCGGCGAGAACGCGCCGGAGGCGATCATGAAGTCCGTCGGTGTCGCTTGGCTCGCACAGGAACCCGGACTCGCCCTCGACCACCACGTCGATGGCGCCGCCCGCCTTGGTCGCCACGATCGGGCAGCCGAGGTGGCTTGCCTCGAGCAGCACGTTCGGCGTTCCCTCGAATCGCGCCGCGTGAAGCAGCGCATCGGCCGCCGCGATCAGGCCGGGGACGTCGCCGCGTCGGCCGAGGACGTGCAGCCGCCCGTCGGCGATGAGTGCGGCACCCGCCGCCCGGAAGGCTTCTTCGAGCGGACCCTCGCCCGCGTGGAAGAAGACGACATCCGACCGCTCGGCTGCGACGCGTCGCGCGACCTCCAGCCAGACGAACGGCTGCTTCTCGTCGCTGAGTCGAAACACGCCGCCCACAAGGAGCGCGCGTTCGCCGAGAAGTTCGCGCCGCAACGCCTCGACCGTCGCGCCATCGGGGCGGCGGATCCAGGACGGGTCGACGCCGTTGAGCACGACGCGGATCTTCTCGCGCGGGTAGCCGAGCCACGCGGCGTAGTCGTCGGCGCCTGGCCGGCTGTTGTTGACCATCGTGACGCGTGGCGACCTGAGGAGCAGGCGATACCACTCCCGGAACCACGGCTGCGACATGTACGGAAAGTGCGTGGGGTTCACGTTGCGCGTCGACAGCACGATGTGCGGCACGCCGATCACGAGCGCGGCGACGCCCGACCAGATGTTCTGGTGGTCGAGCCAGGCATGCACGCAGTCGGGCTTGAGGCGGAGGAGTTCGCCGGCCATCGCCGCGACGTGCGCGCGGATCGCGGGCGGCAGCGCCGCGAGACGCGCGACGAGCTTTCGGTCGCGCTCGAGCGCGCGAACGACGGCCGGATCGGTCGTGCGTCCGGCGACCTCGATCGCGACGCCGGCCTCGCGCAAGGGTGCGGCGTGGTGGCCCGTCGCGCCCTCGGGTTCGAACGAAAGGAGGACCACCGGCTCGATCAGGTCGCGCGTGCGCTGCGACGCGGCGAATGCCGCGAGCTGCCGCTCGGCGCCACCCGCCGAGAGCGATCCGATCGCGAGCACGACGCGCGGCTTCCTGCGCCTCGGGAGCCGCATCGGCTTCACGCGCAACAGCTCGGGAAACTCGTCGGCGTGCTCGCGCTGGCGCGGAGGCATCGCGCCGTCCGGCGACAGCCGTCGGATCTGGGCGAGCATCGGCGCGAGCAGTCCGCCGCGCGGCAGGACCCGCCGCACGCAGCGGCTCATGAAGCCGAGCGTCGCGTCGCTCGCGCGGCGCATCCGGCCCGGCGTGGCCTGGATCCTGTGCAGGGCTGAGTCGTAGTCGGAGGGTTCCATCGCGCGGCGACCGATCATATCGCGCGGTCCACCGCTGCTGCGCGGATCACGCCTTGCGGCCAAGCACATGCAGCCCGCATGCGTGCGGCTCGTTCCGGTTCAGCAGCACGACATCGGTGAACCCGTTCGCGCGGAACCACTCGAAGCAGACGTCCTGCGGAATGGTCCAGTTGTAGAAGGTGTTCAGCATGTCGAGCAGGTTGATCGCGTTCTCGGGGCGGTCCGCGATCGAGTACGCGAACTTCAGCTTCTCGTCGAAGGTGCTGCATTCGCGGTGGTAGCGCATGCGCCAGTCGCAGACCTGCTGCGAGGCGTGGTAGGTGGGCGCGTAGACCATGAGGTAGAGCGAGCCGCCAGGCTTCACGGTCTTCGCGACGAGATCGAACGCGCGGCGCGGATCGTGCGTGCACATCACCACGCCCCAGCAGATCGTGAAGTCGAACGCTCCGTGCAGGTCGGGGCGCGTGTCGAGCTCGAAGAGGCTGAGTTTCTCGACATCGGGGTTGAAGCGCTTGGTCGACTCGAGCCCGTGACGCGAGACATCGATCGACTTCATGTTCGCGCCGAGCGATGCGAGCGTCTTCGTCCAGCGTCCCGCGCCGCAGCCGGCGTCGAGGCAGCGCTTGCCCTTGAAGAAGTCGATCGGGAACTTCGGCTCGAGCCAAAGGCGCCCGCCCACGCCGCGACGCTCCTGCCGCGCGGTGCGGCCGGAGAGCCGCGAGGCGATTCCCGCGAGCGCCCCCCACTTCTGCCGCCACAGGTAGTCGCGCACGCCGGTGAGCTCGGCGATGCGGTCGTCGATGTACTCGTCGCTCGTCTCGACGCCCGTGTGGTCGCAGAAGCCGGTCGCGCGCTCGAGGAAGAGCCGCCACTGGTCGTCGAACTGCTGGTCGTAGGCGACAGGCTGGTACTGGCCCGAGTACGCGTCGCTCCACACGACGCGGAGGTCGTCGAAGTGCGGGTTGCGGATGGCGGGCGCAGTGGACGCGGTGGCGGACATCGCGCGGAGCGTATCAGCCTCCGCCGCGGAGGGCGATGTGCCGCGCAGGCACTCCCGCCGCCACGCTGCGCGGAGCGACCTCGCCGCGAACGACGGCACCGGCTCCGACCACCGCACCGCTGCCGATGCGTGCGCCGGCGAGGATGACGGCGCCTCCGCCGATCCACACGTCGTCGCCGATCTCGATCGGGATCGCCTCGATCCCCTGCGCGCGGATCGGCTTGTTCACATCGTCGAAGCGATGGTTGCCGGGCACGATCATGGTGAGGCCGGCGATCGCGACGCCCGAGCCGATGCGGAGGCCGCCGTGTCCATAGAGAATGGAGTTCGGTCCGACGCCGGAACACGACGCCATGATGATCGAGCCGCCTGCGCTGTCGACGGTGACGGCGTGGGTGAAGTCGCAGCGCGGCGCGATCTCGATGCCGCGGCCCGTCCCGATGAAGGTGCATGACGGGCCGATCGCCGTCTCGTCGCCGAGCGCGATCGGGGCGTTGTGCGCCCAGAGCCGCGTGAAGCGGCCCACGCGAACCCGCGCGCCGACGGCGAGATCGGCGGCGTCCGACTGGAGCTGCGCGAGGTCGTCGATCGCCGCGCCGGCGCCGATCGTGATGGCTCGCGAGGGCCGCAGGTCGACCGCTTCGCCAAGCGTTGCGCCGGCCGCGATGTCGAGCGCACCGCCGAGAAGATGGACGCGGGTGCCGCGTCCGATGCGCGTGCCTGCGGCGATCGCGATCCGCGTGGCGCCCTCGGTCAGCGCGATCGCGGAGCCGTCGTGATCGCGCTCGAAGCGCAGCACGCCGCCGTCGGCCGTCCATGGCTGAAGTCGCGGGCGACCGAAGATCGATGCCACGAGTCCGCTGCGCTTCCCAGTCATCGCGTCGCTCCTCCGGCCGTGGCGTGCGCGAAGCCGGAGCGCGCAAGACCGCGAAGCATCGCGGGATCGTGCGGCATCAGGAGCGACGATGGCGTGGCGAAGTCGGCGAGATGCGTGTCGATCGGCGTGCGGAACGGCGCGTGTTGCGCGAGCCGCGCGCCATAGAGCAGAAGGCTCCGGTACGCCGCGTGCGGCACGCGGATCGGAGCGTCGTGGTCGAGCACTGGCTCGATGGTCGCGCGATTGTCGTCGTCGGTGAGGTGGATGAGCCAGGCCTGGAGGTCATGAAACCCGTTCGCCGCATAGAAGCGCGCGAAGAGCTTGGGGCCGAACTGGAAGAAGCCGTGGTTCTCGAATCCGGCGAACGGCGAGATGTGGATGGCGACGCCGCCCGGCTTCAGGCAGCCTGCGAGCCCCGTGAGCGATGCGCGCACGTCGAAGACGTGCTCGAGCGTTCCGGCGTCGAGAAACGCGTCGAACGAAGCGGCGAAGTCGGGCGGCATCGGGCCACCGAGGTCGACGATGCGGTCGGGGCCTTCGGCGTCGTAGAGATCGACGCTCGTCGACCGTGCGAATCCGATGCCTCGATAGACGTCGCGGTGGTCGCAGCGCTCGGGCAGCGCGGCGACCGACGGGCCGCGCATGTCCCGCAGCACCTGCGTCGTCGGCCCGCCGCCGCAGCGGATCGTCTGTACGCCGAGCGCGAGCAGGTGGCCCTCGAGACGGTAGCCCTGCGCGATGCCGGCGAGCGCGGAGATGAGTGGAAGGCTGAGTCCCATGGAGCGTCCGTCAGTCTGCCGGCCGGCTCGTGCATGCGACCGCGGCGTCGAGGTCGGCGACGGTCGCATCGTAGATCGTCCGCGAGGTCGCGACACAGAGTTCGAGCGCGTCGTAGCGGAAGTCGATCTTCGTGCCGTCGGCGTGCGCGATCCCGTAGCTGGCGAAGTAGCGGCCGCCTCCGAGATGGCAGGTGAATCGCAGCGAGACCTCGAGTTCCTCCCCGGGCGTCGCCGTCATGGTTCCGCCGAGCGCGAGGTTCGAGTCGGTGCCGAACACGGTCAGGCCCTGGCGGCTCCGGATGATGAAGCCGGCGACGAGGTCGTCGATCTTCGCCTCGCCGCGCGCGCGGAAGCGCAGCACATAGCGGCCACGCGGGCGCAGGACCTCGGCGGCCGCGGTCGAGCCGTCCGCACGCTCCTCGAGCAGCTCGACCGAACCGACGCGCCAGCTGCCCGTGCCCATCGCGTGCGCGCCGTCGCCCGCGGGCGACGAGGTGGCGGCGGCCGCGGCGTTCTCCTGCTGCCCGAAGAGCAGCCGGTGGTACGCGCGCGTCACGAAGCCCGGATCGCCGAACTCGAGGAGACGCCCCTTCTCGAGAAGCATCGCGCGGGTGCAGAGGCCCGTCACCTGCTCGACCGAGTGCGAGACGAACAGGATCGTGCAGCCCGCGTCGCGCATCTCGCGGATCCGGTCGAAGCAGCGCAGCTGGAAGCGCGCGTCGCCGACCGCGAGCGCCTCGTCGACGATGAGGACCTCGGGAGTCGACGCGACGGCGGTGGCGAAGGTGAGGCGCGCCTGCATGCCCGACGAATACGTGCGGAACGGCCGGTCGATGAACTCGCCGAGTTCCGCGAAGGCGATGATCGAGTCGAGCCGCTCGCGCGCCTCCCGGCGGCTCATGCCGAGGCAGATCGCGCCGAGGAGCGCGTTCTCGCGGCCCGAGTAGTCGGGATGGAAGCCGGTGCCAAGCTCGAGGATCGCGGAAACGCGGCCACGCACGCTCGACGAGCCCGACGTCGGCTCGAGCGTGTGCGCGAGGAGCTTGAGGAGCGTGCTCTTGCCTGCGCCGTTGCGCCCGAGGATTCCGACGATCTCGCCCGGCTGGATCTCGAAGGAGACGTCGCTGAGCGCGGCGAACTCGGCATGGCGAGCACGCCGCGTCACGAACTCGAGCAGCATGTCCTTGGGATGCGCGTAGACGCGGAACGACTTCGACAGCGCGCGCGCGGCGATCACGGGCTCCATCAGAGGACCTCCGCGATGTTGGCGCGTGCGCGCGAGAAGACGACGGTTCCGCCGACGAACGCCGCGAGCGCAGCCAGCGGAAACGCGATCCACGACCCCGCGTGCTCGAAGCGGCCGCTGACGACCGCATCGTGGTAGCACCACACCATGTGGCTGAACGGATTCGCGGCGATCACGTGCCGCGCCATGCGCGGAAGGATGTCGATGGTGGAGGGAAGCAGCAGGATCGGCGCCACGTAGAGGCCGATGTTCGCGAAGATCGAGACGATCTCGCGGAGGTCGCGCATCCATGCGCCAAGCGTGGCGAGCATGCATGCGGCGCCGAACATCGCGAGGAGCTGGAACACCCAAAGCACGGGCAGCAGCGCCCACGTGGGCTTCACGCCGACGGCCGCGAAGGCGACGCCGAGCGCGACGACGGTGCCGACGGTCCAGGTGACGAGGCTCGAGGCGACCGCGCGCGCCGGCAGCACCTCGATGGGGAACACGACCTGCCGCACGAGCGCGCGCTGCGACACGAAGATCGAAGGCGCGCGCGTGGCGATGTCGACGAAGGCGAGCCACGGAACGAGCCCCGAGAGGATGAGCGCGGCGCCCACCCAGGGCGAGCCGTCGTCGCCGAACCGGATGGGGAATACGAAGGCGAAGAGCCCGACGTAGACCGCCATCGTGACGAGCGGCGTCAGGACCGCCCAGAGCGCTCCCAGCGCGCTTCCGGCGTATCGCTCGGCGATTTCGCGCCGCGCCAGCTCGAGCACGAGCTCGCGGTGCCGCAACGCGACCGAGCGGAGGATCGCGATGGGTGGTGAGGCCTGCACGGATGCGCTCCGTCGAAAGAGCTAGTAGTTGGCGCAGAAACGCCAGCGCGACGGCTCCGCGTTCGGATCGCTTCCGTCCGGAGTCGAGAAGAGCACGTGATCGTCCCAGTGCGAGAAGCGGCCGCCGCCGAAGCGCGCGACGTGCGCATGCATGAAGTGCGGAAGACCGATCGGGCGGTCGCGGTCGTAGAGCATGAGCGTGGAGCCACGCGGCTGCAGCGCGTCGTCGCCGCGGCCCTTGAGGGCGGGCAGCCTCGCGATCCACGAGCGGCCTGGCCCCTTCGTGAACGGGCCGACCAGCGTCTCCAGCGAGTTGCGACGGCGCGCCTCCTCGGCGCCCCACTTCGCGTTCGTCGACGGGTCGGCGAGGATGTACTCGGTGCAGCCTTCTCCGACGAGGGCGTTCACGATCTCGAGGCCATGGCGCCGGCCCCATGCGTCGACCTCGGCATACGACGCGAACTCGATCGGCCAGCCGCCGAGCCAGTCGCGGATGTCGGTCCAGAAGTCCATGCCGCGCGTGCCGTAGTTCTTCACCATGGTCCACGGCATCTCGAGGCGGCGCAGTCCGCCGGCGAAGAGCTTCGACGCGTGCTTCCACTCCATGAAGCGCTTGCCGAGAGCGCCGCGCTGGTTGTAGGCCCGCTTGACCTTGACCCAGTGGGCCGCCGGCGGGTCGACGTACTGGTCGCTCGAGTAGAGCGCGATGTACACGAGCCCATCGGGCTTGCGCGGGATGATCGCGTTGTCCATCGCCTTCCACATGTCGCCGGTGTGGTGCAGGACGCCCCACGAGTAGACGATGTCGAACTTGGGCAGCGCGTGCATGCGCGCGGGGTCGAGGACCGAGCCTTGTTCCGCCGTCCAGCGCGGGTCGTTGCCCGCCGCCATCTCGCGCACCTTGAGGCTCGTCGCCACCGAGTTGGGGTCGTAGTCGAATCCCGTGACCTTCGCGGCGCCCGAGCGGAGGGCCGCAAGGGAGTGGAGGCCGCTGCCGCAGCCGATGTCGAGGAAGCCGAGGCCGTCAAGCGAGCTCGTGCGCAGCGCCTTCAGCAGGTGCTGCCGGCTCGACTCGACGCGCGTCTCGTTGAAGTGCTGGGCGATGAAGTCGGCCCAGTTGCGGCCGAACCCGAAGCGGAGCGCCTCGTCGGTGCCCTTCACAGCGCCATCCTGCGCGCGAGATGCGTCGCCCGTCATGTCCTGAACTCCTGTCGACATTCGCGGAGAGTACGTGATTTGCGCGTGTTTCGCCATGCGCGGGACGGCGCGCAAACCCTGCTATTCTCGCCTCTGCATGGGCTGCTACGCCACCGCGTTCGACCAGATCCTTCCGCTGCATCGCCGCGCGGCGGCGTTCGGCCTTCGCGTCGCGCACGGCGTGGCGCGGCGCGCGGGCATCGTTGGCGGACAGAGGGTCGAGCGCGCGATCAGGTCGGTCGGAAACCGAGTGCTGGCCGTGCGCACGGCGCATCAGGGCGACGAGGCCGTCGCGGCCGCCTGGCCCGCGGTGGAACCTCCGATGTCCGCGCCGGCCGATCTGGTCGTCTCGGTGATCGGAAGCCTCGGACCCGGAGGCGCGGAGCGGCAGCTCGCGATGTATCTCGCGGCCTCGACGCGGCGGGGGCTCGCGCGGCACGAGCTCGTCTCGCTTCGGCCGTGCGACGGCATCCACGCGCACCATCTGCCCAAGCTCGCCGCCTGCGGCGTTCCGGTCGTCCACCGCGGCGACCACGCCGACCGGGCGGCGCTCGAGCGGATCCTCGGCGACACGTCGCTGCATGCCCGATTCCGCGCGCTCCCGCTGCCGATCCGGCACGACGTCGTCGATCTTGCCGGGGAATTCCTGCGAACTCGCCCACGCGTCGTGCATGCGTGGATGGACCATGCCAACGTGACGGCTGGCCTCGCTGCGCTGGCCGTCGGCGTGCCGCGCATCGTGCTTTCGTTCCGATCGCTGCATCCCGGGAACTTCCCCGTGCTTCACCGCAACTGGATGCTGCCGTGGTACCGCCTGCTGGTGGCCGACCCGCGCGTGCGGATGGTCGCCAACTCGCGCGCGGGCGCCGCGAGCTACGCGGAGTGGCTCGACGTCGATCCGGCGCGGATCGCGGTGGTGCTCAACGGGCTCGATCCGTCGGACTACGCGCAGCCTGATCCGGCGGAGATCGCGCGCATGCGCGCCGAACTTGCGCCGCACGGCGGAAGACTCGTCGTCGGCATGATGCGCCTGAGCGAGGAGAAGCGGCCGCTGCTGTTCGCCGAGACGGCGCGCGTCGTCTGCGCCACGGATGCACAGGTCTCGTTCGCGCTGGCGGGCGATGGCCCGCTTCGCGACGAGGTGCGCGGGCTGGCGGCGCCGCTCGGCGCGCGCTTCACGATGCTCGGCGCGCGCAGCGACGCCGCGCAGGTGCTCGCGGCTGCCGATCTCGTGCTCCTGACCTCGCGCGCCGAAGGCACGCCGAACGTGCTGCTCGAGTCGCAGCTCCTCGGCGTGCCCGTGGTCGCGACGCGCGTGGGCGGGGTCGGCGATGCGGTCGACGAGGGGCGCACGGGGATCCTGTGCGATGCGGATGACTCGGCCGGACTCCGCGATGCGGTGCTCCGGCTGCTCGGAGACGAGGTGCAGCGCACCCGGCTTGGCAAGGCGGGACCCGCATGGGTCGCGAGCCGCTTCTCGGTCGACGCGATGGTCGACGCGACCGACGCGCTCTACGGCGGATAGCGGCGGATCGTTCGTTCCCTGCTATTCTCGTCGGCCTTTCGCGGCGAGACCCTCCATGTGCGGCATCGCAGGCATCATCGACACCGGACTCGGCCTTGGCCGCGACGAGATCGCGCGCCTTGCGACGGCGATGCGCGACACGATGGTGCACCGCGGCCCCGACGACGGCGCGACCTGGACGTCGGACGACGGGATGGTGGCGCTCGCGCACCGGCGGCTCTCGATCATCGACCTGCGGCCCGAGGGGCGGCAGCCGATGGCGAACGAGGACGGCTCGGTGCAGGTCGTCTTCAACGGCGAGATCTACAACCACCATGCGCTGCGGGCCGAGCTCGAGCGCGAGGGCCACGTGTTCCGCTCGAAGAGCGACACGGAAGTCCTCTGCCACATGTTCGAATCGACCGACCTCGCGCAGTGCGCGCGGCTCGAGGGCATGTTCGCCTTCGCCGCGTGGAACGCACGCGAGAAGAAGCTCGTGCTCGCCCGCGACGCGTTCGGCAAGAAGCCGCTCTACGTCGCGGAGGGAGAGGGCTGGTTCGCCTTCGCGAGCGAACTGCAGGCGCTCGAGGCGCTTCCCTTCTTCGAGCGGAGGATCTCGCGCGACGCGATCGCCGCGTATCTCCTCGTCCAGTACGTGCCGACGGAACTTGCGATCTACGAAGGCGTCGCCAAGATCGACGCGGGCGAGGCGGTCGCGATCGACTTCGAGGAGCGCGGCTGGGAACGCAGGCCGTTCTTCGACTTCCAGCCGCGCCGCGACTTCGAGGTGCGCCTGACGCCCGACGAGGCGAAGTCGCGGCTGCGCACGCTGGTGCGCAGCGCCGTCGAGAAGCGCCTCGAGAGCGACGTGCCGCTGGGCGCGTTCCTCTCGGGCGGCGTCGACAGCTCGCTTGTCGTCGCGGTGATGGCGAAGGACTTCGGCCGCCGGGTCGACACCTTCTCGATCGGCTTCAACGATCCCGAGGCGACCGAGCATCTCTTCGCCCGCGAGACTGCGCGCATGCTCGGCACGAACCACCGCGACGAGGTGCTCTCGCCCGACGCGCTCTCGATGCTGCCGGAGATCGCGGCGCGCCTCGACGAGCCGAACGGCGACTCGTCGTGCCTGCCGACGCTCCTGCTCTCGCGCTTCACGCGTCAGTTCGTCACGGTCGCGCTCTCGGGCGACGGCGGAGACGAGCTCTTCGGCGGCTACGGCCGCTACCGCGACACGCTGAACGAGACGGCGGCCGACGCGCGCGGCATCCTCACGCGTCTCTCGCTCCTCGCGCGCGGACGGCTTGGATCGCTGGTCGCCGACCGCTATCTCTCGCCGCGCTGGCTCATGTTCCAGCCCGAGCAGGTGGCGCAGCTGCTGGGAACACCTCTTCCGCCCCGCGCCTCCGCGGAACTGAAGGGCTGGCGCAAGCTCCTCGCCGACAAGCGGCGCACGCCGCTCCAGCGCATGCGCAGGCTCGACGTGCGCACCTACATGCCTGGCGCCGTGCTCGGCAAGGTCGACCGCATGAGCATGCAGTGCTCGCTCGAGGTGCGGTGTCCGCTGCTCGACAAGGATCTCGGCGCATTCGCGGCGACGCTGCCCGACGCGCTGCTCTGGAAGCCGCCGCAGGGCACGAAGTGGATCCTGAAGGAACTCGCGATGGAGTACCTGCCGCGCGAGTGGATGGAGCGGCGCAAGATGGGCTTCGGTCTGCCGACGCGATGCTGGTCGCAGGACGCGCTGCTGCGGCTCGCGGGCGATTGCCTCGGGAGCGACGCCGCGCTGCGCGACCATCTCGACGGCGAGGCGCTCGACCGCTTCATCCAAGACCAGCGCAACCCGGAACTGTTCTCGATCTACCGCCTCTGGCCGATGCTGATCCTGGAGTTGTGGCTGCGGTCGCGCCGTTCCTGATGCGGTGCACGCCGGTCGCGTGATTGAGCCGGCGCATCGGCACGGGTAGACTGTGCGTCCGCACAGCCCGCCATGCGCGTCGTCCATCTCATCACCACCCTCGCGATCGGCGGAGCCGAGCAGATGCTCGTCAAGCTGCTTCGCACCATGGATCGGTCGCAGTTCGAGCCGACGGTCGTGACGCTGGTGAACGACGGCCCGCTGATCGATGTGATCCGCTCGCTGGGGATCGACGTGCGGTCGCTCGACCTCCGTCGCGGCGAGGTGAGCCCCCGCGCGCTGCGGCGGCTGATCGCCATCGTGCGCGACAGCCGGCCCGACATCGTGCAGTCGTGGATGTACCACGCGAACACGGCGGCGATGCTGGCGCGCCCGTGGCTGCCCCGGCGCACGGGAGTCGTGTGGAACATCCGCCAGTCGCTCTACGACATCTCGAAGGAGCGCTTCCTCACGCAGGCCGTGATTCGCTCCGGCCGCGTGCTCGCGCCGTACGCCGATGCACTCGTGAACAACTCCTGGGTCAGCCGGGAGCAGCACGCGAAGATCGGCTACCTGAACCGGCGGAGCCTCGTGATCTCGAACGGATTCGAGGTCGACCGCTTCCGCCCCGATCGGGCGAAAGGCGAGATCGTGCGCGCGGCGCTCGGCATTCCGAACGACGCGCTTGTCGTCGGCATGGCCGCGCGCGTGCACCCTCAGAAGGACCACGCCGGTTTCCTCGAGTCCGCGGCGATCGCCGCAGCGCGTGATCCGCGTCTCGCGTTCCTCCTCGTCGGCCGCGGCACGAAGACCGACCCGGTGATCGAGGCGGCGATGCGAGGCCCGCTGCGCGGACGCCTGTGGACGCTCGGCGAGCGCGACGACGTCGAGACGGTGCTGCAGGCGATCGATGTCGCCGTGTCGTCGAGCAGCTGGGGCGAAGGCTGTCCGAACGCCGTCGGCGAAGCCATGTCGACGGGGCTCCCCGTGGTCGGCACCGACGTGGGCGACACCGCCGAGGTGATCGGCCCCTGCGGAATCGTTGTTCCTCCGCGCGACCGCGAGCGCCTTGCGCTGGCGATCTCCGAGATCGCATCGCTTCCGCTCGCGGACCGCGCGGCGCTGGGTGCGGCGGCCCGCGAGCGCATGCGGATGCGATTCACGATCGAGCACGTCGCCTCGCAGTACGCGCGGCTCTATCGCGACATCGTGAACGAGCGGCGCGGCCGCGGCGAAGCCGTGTCGGATGAGCCCTGCGAGGCGTCGGCCGCTCTTCCCGCGAAGGCCGGCGGCTCGCAGCCGGTCGCAGCATCGTGATCTCGCGGACTGCGCGCGACGGCGCCTCCTCCCCGCCATCCTGCTCCCGTACAGTGGCGACATGGCCTCGGTCGTCATCGTCAACGGCATCGGCGACAACGTCGTCGCATTCCGCGGCGCGCTCGTGCGCGACCTGGTGGCGCGCGGGCACGCGGTGACGGTCTCGACGCCCACGCCGGTCGAAGTCGACCCCGCAGTCGTCGCGCGTGCGATTCAAGCGCTGGGCGCGCGCTGCGTCTTCTCGCCGCTCGAGCGCGCGAGCCTCAACCCGATGTCGGAGCGCCGGGCGCGCGCGCACTACGAGGCGCTGTTCCGCGACATGCGCCCCGACGCGGTGTTCGCATCGAACCCGAAGCCGATCTTCCACGCGATTCCGGCCGCGCGCGCTGCGGGCGTCGCGCGACGCGTCGCGATGGTGACGGGCCTCGGCTACGCGTTCACGGGCTCCTCGTTCAAGGCGCGCGTGCTGCGCGCGGTGGCCACGCGTCTCTATCGCCGCGCGCTCGCCGATGCGACGGCCGTGTTCTTCCAGAACCCGGACGACCGCGACGAGCTCGCGCGGCGCGGCGCGCTTGCGGAAGCGCCGGCGCCGCGGTCGATCGCGGGAAGCGGCGTCGACCTCGACGCGTTCGCGGCGGCCACGCAGCCGGACGGACCGCCCGTCTTCGTGATGGTGTCGCGCCTGCTCGGCGACAAGGGCGTGCGCGAGTACGCCGAGGCCGCGCGCCTCGTGCGGGCCGAGCGCCCGGCATGGCGTTTCCGCCTCGTCGGGTGGATCGACGCGAATCCGGCGGCGATCCGGCGCGAGGAGCTCGACGCGTGGACTCGCGACGGTGCCGTCGAGTACGCGGGCCGGCTCGACGATGTGCGCGGGGAACTCGCGCGCGCGAGCGTGTTCGTGCTCCCGTCCTACCGCGAGGGCACGCCGAAGAGCACGCTCGAGGCGCTCGCGATGGCGCGGCCCGTCATCACCACCGACGCGATCGGATGCCGCGAGACGATTCGCGATGGCGTCGAGGGCCTTCTCGTGCCGACGCGCGATGCACGGGCGCTCGCGCGCGCGTGCCTGCGCCTCGGAGACGACGCGGCGCTGCGCGCCGAGATGGGCGCGCGGGCGCGGCGCCGCGCCGAGGAGCGGTTCGACGTGCGCGCCGTGAATGCAGAGATCATGGAGGCCTTGGACGCATGAGCGCGCCTGCGACGCCATGGTTCGACGACGGCGCTGCGCTCACGCGCGCGTGGCCGCCGCCTTCGGGGGCGGCGCTCGCGGCCGCGATGCGCGACGTGCGCGCACGCGACCGGCACGGCGATGCGATGCACACGATCGCAGCGGTGCTCTTCGTGTTCCTCTCGGCGCTCGATCAGGCGCCGAACTCGGTCGCCTACGGCATCCTGCTTTCGGTGGCGTGCGCACGCTTCGTGTTTTTCCCCTCGCTGCTGACGCCGCTCTTGCGCTGGCCGCCGTTCTGGCTTGGCCTCGGATGGGTGGCGTGGAGCGCGCTCAGCATGCTCTGGTCGCCGCGCGGCACCGAAGTCGCCGGCATGCTCACGACGCAGCGGGCGCTGCTTGCGGTGGTCGCGCTCTTTCCGGTGATCGACCGCGCGCGGCTTCTCGCATGGACGCTGGTGCTCGCGGCGGCGACCAACGCATCGGCGCAGATTTTCCAGCGCGTGGGATGGATGGAGCCGCCGAATGGACCGACGTGGCGGCCCAGCGGCATCGTCGCGATTCCCGCAGTGGCGGCCATCAACTCTGGCATCGCGATCCTGTTCGCCTTCGCGCTGCTTGTCGGCGCGCGCTGGCCCGCGCGGATCGCGCTCTCCGGCCTGGTCGGCCTCTGCGCCGCCGGCGTCGTGCTCAGTGCATCGCGGCATCCCTCGCTCTCGCTCATGGTCGCGATGACCGCCCTTCCGATTCTCCTCGTCGTCGGCGGACACGTCCGGCTGCGGGCGGTGGTCGCCACCGCCGCCACGTTCGCCGTGCTCGCGGCCGCCGCGATTGCCGCGTTCGGCCGCGACTTCATCCCGTATCTCGAGGGTGCGCTGCGGGACGCGCTCGCCGCGCGGCGGGGCGAGACCGGCTTCTCCTCGATCCACGCGCGTCTCTTCTGGTGGCGCATCGGCATCGAGGACTGGCTGACGCACCCGGTGCTCGGAGGCGGGCTCGGGAGTTTCCGCGAACTCGTCGCATCCCATCCGGACACGGCGGAGTTCATCGCGGCAAGCGGCATCAGCCGCGAGGAGATGACTCCGAAGCACCCGCACTCGACGTACGTCCGCGCGCTGACAGAGACCGGCGCGATCGGGTTCCTGCTTGTCGTGGGCGCGCTTCTCGCGTGCCTGCGATGCGGCCTCGCGCGCATCGGCCGCGACCCGCTCATCGCGGGCGCGACGGCCGCCGTGTTCTTCGTGGCGCTCGCGACGGCGGGCGAGTGCGTCGAACTGATGAACGTCGCGTACGCCCCGGCCGCGGTCGCGATCGCGATCGCAGCGCTTCCGCGCGCCGACGGCTGGGCGCTGCCCGCCCGGCGCTCGTGATACCCTCGCGGCATGTGCGGATTCGCCGGCTTCATCGATCCACGCGCGCGGCTCGGGAACTCGCCCGCCGCGGCCGAGGCGATGCTGCGCGCGATGGCGCGGATGCTCGTCCATCGCGGGCCCGACGACGAGGGCGTCGCGTTCGACGCGCAGCATGGCGTCGGGCTTGCGTTCCGCAGGCTGGCGATCATCGATCTCTCGCCCGCGGGCCACCAGCCGATGGATTCGGCGCGGGGCCGCTACGCGATCGCCTTCAACGGCGAGGTCTACAACCACGCCGCGCTGCGCGAGGAACTGCGCGCGCGGGGCCACGCGTTCCGCGGCCATTCCGACACCGAGACCATGCTGGCGGCGTTCGAGGAATGGGGCGTCGAGCGCGCGCTTCCGCGATTCGAGGGCATGTTCGCGTTCGCGGTGCTCGACCGCGTCGAGCGCGTCGCATGGCTCGTGCGCGACCGCTTCGGCGTGAAGCCGCTCTACTACGGATTGACGCACGCGACGCGCGTGGCTGGCGGCGCGTTCGCGCTGCCGGAGGGCGCCGCGCTCGTATTCGCGAGCGAACTCAAGGCGCTGCACGCGTGCCCGGCGTGGTCGGGCTCCGTCGACCGCGGCGCGCTCACGCTCTTCGTGCGCCATGGCTACGTGCCGGGGCCGCTCTCGATCCACCCCGAGGCGCGCAAGCTGCGGCCTGGGCATCTGCTGCGCGTCGACCTCGCGAACGCGCGCGCCGAGGAGCGCTGCTGGTGGCATTCGCGCGACCTCGTTCGCCGCGGTGCGGCGCATCGCTTCACGGGCAGCGACGCGGAGGCGATCGACGCGGTCGACGCGGCGCTTCTCGAGAGCGTGCGCCTGCGCATGGTGGCCGACGTGCCTGTGGGCGCCTTCCTCTCGGGCGGCATCGATTCAAGCGCCGTGGTCGCTGCCATGCAGCAACTCTCGACGCGGCCCGTGCGGACCTTCACCATCGGCTTCGGATCGAAGGAGTTCGACGAGGCCCCGCATGCGCGGGCGATCGCGAGCCATCTCGGCACCGACCATACCGAGGTGTACGTGTCGGGCGACGAGGCACTGGCGACCGTGCCGCGCCTTGCGGAGATCTGGGACGAGCCGTTCGCCGACAGCTCGCAGATCCCGACGCTTCTCGTGAGCGAGATCGCGCGGCGCAGCGTGACGGTGTCGCTCTCGGGCGACGGCGGCGACGAACTGTTCGGCGGCTACTACCGCTACGCGTGGACCGAGTCGATCGCCAACCGGTCGCGCCGCGTGCCGCGGCCTGCGCGCGCCGTGCTGTCGGCGCTCTTGCGGGCGACGCCGCGCGGCATCGCGAACCGCACCGGCCAAGCGCTGTCGAAGATCCTGCCTGCGCGCTACTCGGTCGACCGCGCCGGCGACCGCGCGCATCGGCTCGCCGAACTCCTCGGCCATGACGATGCGTGGTCGATCTACCTCGACCTCGTCGCGATCAGCCCGCAGCCGGAGACGCTCGTGCTCGGCGCGTCGCGGCCGATGACCGCGCTCGGCGATCCGGACGCGCTTGTGCCCGAGCTCGACATGCAGACGCGCATGATGCAGGCCGACATCGCGAGCTACCTCGTCGACGACATCCTGGTGAAGGTCGACCGCGCGAGCATGGCGGTGTCGCTCGAGGCGCGCGAACCGCTGCTCGACTCGCGCCTGGCCGAGCTCGCGTTCCAGCTGCCGCTCTCGATGAAGATCCGCGACGGCGAACGCAAGTGGGCGCTGCGCCGCGTGCTCGAGCGCCGCGTGCCGCGCGCGTTGTTCGAACGCCCGAAGATGGGCTTCGGCGTGCCGCTTGCGGAATGGCTGCGCGGACCGCTGCGGCCGTGGGCCGAGTCGCTGCTGGCGCCCGGCCGCATCGCGAGCGAGGGCTACTTCGACCCTGCCGCCGTGGCCGCGCTCTGGGGCCGAACGCTCGACCCGGCCAGGCGCTCGAACGGCTACGAGGCGTGGAATGTGCTGATGTTCCAGGCGTGGCTCGAGAGATGGGGTGGCGGGACAGGCCGCCGACGGGCGTGAGCGGGCGACACGCGTGATCCTCGCGGCACTGGATCGGGACGTCCGATCGTAGAAATCGCGCGGGAATTGCCGATAGTCCCCGCGCCGGTGCGGCTTCTCCCTCTCGGAGTTCTCCGCCGGCCGCAATCCGTCGATAGACCGTTCGCGGCCCCGGTTCCGCACCCGCCTTCCCGACCCGACCCATCGCCATGCCGACCGACCAGCCCCAGCAGATCCTTCTCTCCCCGCCGCACATGTCCGGCGCGGAGCGGCACTTCGTCGAAGAGGCGTTCCGCACGAACTGGATCGCGCCCCTCGGGCCGAACGTCGACGCCTTCGAGCGCGAGCTGGCCGCGCGCCTCTCCTCGGACGGCTCCGAGATGCACTGCTGCGCCACTTCGTCCGGCACCGCCGCGATCCACCTCGGCCTGATCGCGCTCGGCGTGCAGCCGGGCGACCTCGTCCTCTGCTCGAGCTTCACCTTCGTCGCCACCGCGAATCCGATCCGCCAGCTCGGCGCCGAGCCCGTGTTCATCGACAGCGACGAGGCGAGCTGGAACATGTCGCCCACGGCGCTGCGCAAGGCGCTCGAGACGCTCGCGACCGAGGGCAAGCGCCCGCGTGCGATCGTGACCGTCGACCTCTACGGGCAAGGCTGCGACTACGACGCGATCCTTCCGGTCGCCCGCGAATGGTGCGTGCCCATACTCGAGGACGCCGCCGAAGCGCTCGGCGCCACCGTGTCGGGCCGGCCCTGCGGCACCTTCGGCGACGTCTCGGCGTTCAGCTTCAACGGCAACAAGATCATCACCACCTCGGGCGGCGGCATGCTCGTCTCGCCCGATGTGCGCGTCGCGTCGCACGCGCGGTTCCTCGCCACGCAGGCGCGCGAACCGGCGCCGCACTACGAGCACGCCACCGCGGGCTTCAACTACCGCATGTCGAACATCTGCGCAGGCGTCGGCCGCGGGCAACTGCTCGTGCTCGACGAGCGCGTGGAACGGCGCCGCGAGATCTTCGCGCGCTACCAGCGCGCCCTCGGCGCGATCGACGGCGTCGCCTTCATGCCGGAGCCCGCGTGGAGCCGCTCGTCCCACTGGCTCACCGCCATGACCGTCGACGCCACGCGCGCCGGCTGCTCGCGCGACGCGCTGCTTGCGTCGCTCGCCGCCGAACGGATCGAGGCGCGCCCGACCTGGAAGCCGATGCACCAGCAGCCGCTCTTCGCGGGCTGCCGCATGTTCGCGCACGACGAAGGCCGCGCGCCGGTCTGCGAGCGCCTCTTCCGCGACGGCGTCTGTCTGCCGTCAGGCTCCGCGATGTCGGACGCCGACCTCGCGCGCGTGATCGCCGCGTGCGAGCGCGCGCTGGCGCCATCCCGCGGGGCCACCCTTGCGCCCCGAAACGCCGCCACCTCCCGAGCCGGGTAACATCCGACCATGGCGGTTCTTGTCACTGGCGCCGCGGGCTTCATCGGCTCGCATGTCTCGCATGTCCTTCTCGGTCGCGGCGAGGAGGTCGTTGGCCTCGACGACCTCAACGACTACTACGACCCGACGCTGAAGGAGGCGCGGCTTGCGCGCCTCGCGCCGAAACGCGGCTTCTCGTTCGTGAAGATGGATGTCGCCGACCGCGCGGGCATGGAGTCGCTCTTCGCGCAGCACAAGTTCGACCGCGTCGTGCACCTCGCCGCGCAGGCGGGCGTGCGCTACTCGATCACGAACCCGCACGCGTACGTCCACTCGAACATCGTCGGATTCCAGAACATCCTCGAGGGATGCCGCGCCGTGCACGAGAAGCACGGCGGCTGCCGGCACCTCGTGTACGCGAGCTCGAGCTCGGTCTACGGCGGCAACACGAAGCTCCCCTTCTCGGTGAACGACTCGGTCGACCACCCGCTTTCGCTCTACGCGGCGAGCAAGAAGGCAAACGAGCTCTTCGCGCACACCTATTCGAACCTCTTCGGGCTGCCGACGACAGGCCTCCGCTTCTTCACGGTCTACGGGCCGTGGGGCCGCCCCGACATGGCGCTCTTCCTCTTCACGAAGAACATCCTCGAGGGGAGGCCCATCGAGGTCTTCAACCACGGGCGCCACCGCCGCGACTTCACCTACGTCGACGACATCGTCGAGGGCATCGTGCGCACGCTCGACCGCCCCGCGCAGCCGAACCCGGCGTTCGACGCCGCGCATCCGGACCCCGGCAGCTCAAGCGCGCCGTGGCGGGTCTACAACATCGGCAATTCCCGCCCGGTCGAGCTGCTCGACTACATCGGCGCCATCGAGCGCGTGGTCGGCCGCAAGGCGGAGATGATCCTGAAGCCGTTGCAGCCGGGCGACGTGCCCGACACGATGGCCGACGTCGAGGCCCTCGAGCGCGACACGGGCTACCGGCCATCCACCCCCGTCGAGACGGGCGTGGCGCGATTCGTCGAGTGGTACCGCAAGTACTACGGAACCTGACGGTTGTCGGCTACGCTAGCCGCATGGCAAGCGTCTGCTTCTACTTCGAGTTCCACCAGCCCTACCGGCTGCGGCGCTACTCGGTCTTCTCGACCGACCCGTTCTACTTCGACAACGA
>Ga0209972_10000858_pt1 | contig 29395 bp, 21 predicted proteins | sample NOAtaG_7_FD_187302 | JGI IMG/M metagenome (GOLD analysis project Ga0209972, IMG submission 187302) | Freshwater lake microbial communities from Lake Erie, under a cyanobacterial bloom - NOAA_Erie_Diel1S_2200h metaG (SPAdes) (version 2) | ecosystem: Environmental > Aquatic > Freshwater > Lake ...
CTCGGGCGGCGGGGCGCCGTCGGGCTGCACGTTGAGCAGGCACCACGCGTAGCTGACCCGCAGGTCGGGGTCCTCCTCGGAGAGCCCGAGCGCGTGCTCGAGCAGCGGCTGGGCCGCGGCGAAGTCGCGCCGCTTCATCAGCACGTCGGCCCGCTGCTGCTCCATCGCCGCGTTCAGCACCGCCGCGAGCTGCCGATCGGACGCGGGCGTGCCGCCGCCGTCGATCACCGTCTTCAGGTAGGCGGCCCGCTTCGGGTCGTCGGTGAGCGTGTCGTGCGCGGCGTTCAGGAAGTGGAAGAGCCGCTCGGCCTCGGGGCGCAGCATCGCGAGATCCGGCGGGAGCCGGTCGGGGTGCCAGCGCTTGGCGAGGGTGAGGAACTGCGCTCGGATCGCCTCGGCGCTCGCGTCCCGCGGCACGGCGAGCATCTCGAAGTAGTTCTGCGCGTCGATCTGCTTCAGCCGCGTCTTCACCTCGGTGAAGAGCGCCAGGGCTTCAGCGGAGAGGCCTGGAGGGGGGCTTTCACCGTCGGCGCTCACGCGGCTGCCCGGCGCGCCCGAGGGCCGCGCCGCCGCGTCGGTGCCCGTGTTCTGCTGCGCCGTCCCCGACGTGATCACCTCGCGCACCGGCCGGCGCGCCGCCGCCATCGCCTCGGTGTAGGGGACGAGGGCCTTCGTCGCGACCCACAGGTAGACGAGGCGGCGGCCGATCTCCGGGCCGAGCTCGCACGCCTCGACGAGCTCGGAGACCTTGCTTGGGCCGGCGCGGGCGACCTCGGCCAGGCGCGCTTCCTTCGGAAGCAGCGCGAATTTCTTGAAGTCCGTGCCGAGCGCGACCCGCAGCTGCGTCTGGCCGAGCGGCCCGAGCACCGCCTCGAGCGCGTCCGCGCGCACGCCGGTACGGAGCGAGGTCGCGAGCAGGGCGCACACCTCCACCGAGCCGCGGATCGCCTGCTCCCCGACGAGGTCGTGCTCGGGGTAGAAGGCGAAGGGCCCAGCCTTGCGCACGAAGGTCGCGAGGAGCGCCCGGCCGAGCACCGGCGACTCCGGGGCGATGAGCCGCGCGGCGATCGGCGCGCCGCCCTGGAAGAGGATGCGGTCCTGGCCGGCCTCGCCCTCGGTCTCGGGCCAGATCGCGAGCGTCCCCGAGGCTCCCCGCGCCTGGAGGTTCAAGAGGACGTGGAAGAACGGAGTGCGTTCGAGGTCGCCCACGATGGTCGGCTCGGGAACCGTCATCAACGCCTCGGAGTGTGCCACGACCGGGCGGCCAGCGATCGAAAAGCCGCTCCACGGCCGACCTGGGCGGCGCGTTTCGCCCTTCCAAGGCGGGCCGAGGGCTTCGTGGTATCGCTCACGCATGGCCCCGCCGACCCTGCTCAGCGCCGTCCGCGACCTCGAGCGCCTGCGGCAGATCGTCGGGGTCCTGGTGCGGCACGGGTTCGGCGAGATCCTGTCGCGCACCGCGTTCGCCTCGCTCGTCAGCGGCAAGGCGGAGAGCAAGGGGACCCTCGGCGAGCGGGTGCGGCTCGTCGTGCAGGACCTCGGGCCCTCGTTCGTGAAGCTCGGTCAGATCGTCTCGACCCGGCCGGATCTCATCCCCGCCGAGACCATCGCCGAGCTGAAGAAGCTGCAGGACCGGGTGCCGGCGGTGGGCTTCGACGAGATCCGCAAGCAGATCGAGACCGACCTCGGAAAGACGCTCGAGGAGACCTTCGTGTCCTTCGAGCCGGTGCCGCTCGCCTCGGCCTCGGTCGGCCAGGTGCACCGCGCGAAGCTCGCGGGGGCCGACGGAATCGTGCGCGACGTCGTCGTGAAGGTGCAGCGGCCGAACATCCGCCAGCTCATCGAGCGCGACGTCGAGCTGCTGCACCTGCTCGCGCAGGGGCTCGAGCGCGCCGTGCCCGAGGCCCGCCTCTACCAGCCCGCGAAGATGGTCGAGGAGTTCGATCGGGCCATCCTCGCCGAGCTGGACTTCGGCCTCGAGGCCGATCACGCGGCGCGCTTCGCCAAGAACTTCGAAGGCTCGGCGCTGGTCCGCTTCCCCAAGATCCACCGCGAGGTCTCGGGCAAGCGCGTGCTGGTGATGGAGTTCTTCGACGGCAAGAAGATCTACGACGCCGTCGCCGCGGGCTACGACGCCGAGCGGATCACCCGCGCCATGCTCGCGGTGCTGATCCAGTCGATCTTCGAGGACGGCTTCTTTCACGCCGATCCGCACCCCGGCAACGTGCTGATCCTCGGGGCGCAGGACGCCCCGGTGATCGGGCTCATCGACCTCGGGCTCGTCGGCCGGCTCACGCCGCAGCTGCGCGACAAGACCGTCGACCTCCTCGTCGCGTGCATCCAGGAGGACCACCGCGCCATCGCCGACGCGCTGCTCGCGATCGGCACGCCGACCCGCAAGATCGACCGGCGCGCCTTCGAGGCGGAGGTGACCGCGCTCTCGGCCAAGTACCTCGGCAAGCAGCTCGCCGACATCGAGGTCTCTGCCCTCATCCGCGACTTCGCCCTCGGCGCGCAGAAGTACGGCATCGAGATCCCGCCCGACTTCCTCATGGTGGGCAAGGCGATCGCGACGCTCGAGGGTGTGGGCAAGGAGATCGCCCCGAGCTTCGACCTCTACGAGGAGATGAAGCCGTACTTCCTGCGCCTGCTCGCGCAGCGCTACGCCCCCGAGCGCCTGCTGCCCGAGGCGATGCGGAGCCTCGCGAAGATCAGCGGCGCGGCGACCGAGTTCCCCGAGCAGGCCCAGGAGATCCTCGAGGACCTCCGCAAGGGCCGGCTCGAGATCCGGATGCGCAACCCCGAAGGCGCGATGACCTACGACATCCTCGGCCGCCGCCTCTACAGCGGGGTCGTGGTCGGCTCGCTGATCCTCGGCAGCGCCCACCTGCTCGCCGAGGGCAGCTTCTGGCTCGGGCTCTCGTTCCTGGTCGGGGCGTTCGGCTGGGGCGGCGGGCACATGGCCCTCGCCGCCTGGCTGACCCGCGTGCGCAAGCGCTGATCAGGTCCCGAGGTAGTAGTAGGCGACGCCCATCAGGGCGCAGGCGCAGAGGGCGAGGAAGGCCATCTGCACCGGGTCGACGTCGGTGCGGCGGAGCAGGTCGCGGCCCGCGTCGGCGATGGCGGGACGCGGCGAGGCGGCGAGCGGGCCCGCGAGCTCGCGGCAGCGCCGGTAGTCGCCGACCTCGAAGGCCACCTCGGCCTCGCGCAGCGCGCGGCCTTCGGGGGAGTCGTCGGTCGCCGTACCGCTCGGCTTGCCCTGCTCGCCGTCGGCCTCGGGTGCCTGCTCCGCGGCCTCGTCGGCCTCGCGCTCGTCCTTCGTCTCGCCGCTGGTCTCGTCGCTCATCGGGCCCTCAGTCGACCGGGTAGGGGGGGCTCTGCGGCACGTCGTCGTCGATCGGCCACGCGCTCGACCAGAGGCTCTGGCCCCCGTCGATGATCATCGTCTGTCCGGTCACGTAGTCGGCCTGCTTGGAGGCCAGGTACACGACGAGGTGCGAGACCTCTTCTTCGCCGCCGAGCCGCTTGAGCGGGATGGCCTTGCGCGAGCCCTCGAGCAGGCCGTCGCCGTATTGCGCGGTGCCGCTCGTCTTGATGACGCCGGGCGCGACCGCGTTCACCCGGATGCCGAACTGGGCCCACTCGACCGCGAGGGTCTTGGTGAGGTTGTCGACGCCGGCGCGGGCGGCGCCGGTGTGAATCATCCCGGGAAAGCCCCGCACCACCTGGGCGATCACGTTGACGATGCGGCCGTGCTTCTGCGGGATCATCGCCTGGTTCGCGACCGTGGCGATCATGGTCCAGGTGCCGAGCAGGTTGTTGCGCACCACCGCCTCGAAGCCCTTGGGCGGGATGTGCTGCGCCGGGCTCGGGAACTGACCGCCGGCGTTGTTCACCAGCACGTCGATGCGTCCGAAGCGGGCGAGCACCGCGCGGGCGAAGGCCTCGACCTCCTCGGGCTTGCGGATGTCGCAGGGCTGCGCGAGCACCTCGACCCCCTCGCCCTCGAGGAGCGCACGCGCCGCCTCGAGCGGCTCGGGGCGCCGGCCGCAGATCGCCACCTTCGCGCCGAGCCCGCCGAGCTCGCGGGCGATCTGCAGGCCGATGCCGGTGCCGCCGCCGGTCACGATGGCGACGTCGCCGGCGAAGAGTCCGTCGCGGAAGAGGTGCTGCATGCGGGCGGCGTTGTACTACGGACCCGTCGCCGCTGCCCGGAGGGGGCGCGTTGCCCGCCCGTGCGCGGGCGGACTACGATGGCTCCGCATGGACGAGCGAACCAAGCAGCTCCTGGCCCTCGGCCGCGAGCACTACGAGAAGCGCGAGTTCGAGAAGGCCGATCACTACCTGCGTCAGGTGGTCGAGCGGCTCGAGGACAAGTTCGCCGACGTCTTCAACATGCTGGGCGTCATCGCCCACGATCGCGGCGACTTCGAGCGCGCGCAGGCGCTCTTCGAGGAGGCGCTCGCGGTGAACCCGAACTACACCGAGACCGCGCTGAACCTCGCCGTCACCTACAACGACCTGGGCCGCTACGAGGAGGCCAAGCGCATCTACGCCGCGGCGCTCTCGAAGGGCGAAGGGGCGGGCGAGCAGCTCGATCCCTTCGTGAAGGGCAAGATCGCCAACCTCCACGCCGAGGTCGCGCAGGCCTACGTGGATGCGGGCATGCCCACCGATGCCAAGCAGGAGCTGCGCAAGGCCATCCTCCTCTGCCCGCAGTTCTCCGATCTCCGGCTGAAGCTCGCGAACCTCTACCGCGAGTCGGGCGATCTCGACGCGGCGCGATTCGAGCTCGAGGAGGCGGTGGGCAACCGCCCCCGCTACGTGCCGGCGTGGGTGGCGCTCGGGGTGACGCGCCTCTCGCTCGGCGACGCCAAGGCCGCGGTCGCCGCGTGGGAGAAGGCCCTCGAGATCGAGCCGGACAACAAGGCCGCGGGGATGTACCTGCGGATGAGCAAGGGCAGCGTCCCGCCGCCGGCCTGAGCGTCAGCGGTTCAAGCGCACGCGGGCGAGCCAGTCCTCGGCCTCGACCCGCTCGCCGTCGGTGCGGGCCGCGGCGAGCAGCGCGCCGAAGATCGCGCGAGCGTCCTCCGCGCGACCGACCTCGAGGGCCGCGACGCCGAGGAGTCGGCGGTTCTCTCGCGCGGTGCGCTCGGTGGGCAGGCCGAGGCGCTCGGCCCGCAGCAAGAGAGGATGCGCGAGGTCGAAGCGTTCGCGGGCCGCGAGCTGACGGGCCTCGAGGTAGTCCGCGAGGCCGTCGGTGCGGGCCTCGCGCAGGCGGGCGATCGCCGAGAGCGTGGTCGCGGCGTCGTGGCTGCGATCGCTCCGCGGGGCGAAGACCTCGCCGAGCGCCGCGCTCTCCGCGCCGCCCGCCTCGAGCGCGAGGAGCTGCACCTCGAGCTGGCGCCGGGCGTCGTCCGTGAGCGGGCCCTCGATGTTCTCGCGGTAGGCACGCAGCGCTGCCTCCGCGTCGCCATGCTGCCAGGCGGCCTCGGCGAGGGCGCTGCGCGCGAAGCCCACGATGGGCGAGGGAGCACGACCGACCAGCGCCGCGAGCGCGGCCTCGGCGTCCTCGGTGCGCCCGAGCCGGGCGAGCGCGCCGACCCGATGCCCGAGGACCGAGGCGTGGCCCGGATCGATCGCGAGGATCGCGTCGCAATCGCCCAGCGCCGCCGCGTCGTCGCCGGCCGCCATCGCGGCGCCGAGGTCGTTCTCGAGCAGCGCGATCGCGCGCGGGCAGACCTGCGACCAGATCGACGCGCGCTCGAAGCGGAGGCGCGCGAGGCCCTCGGCCTCGGGCGGCAAGGGCAGCGTCAGAAGGAACGCGTGCCAGTCCCGCTCGAGCGCCGCGATCGGGGTCTCGAGGGCGCGGGCGTAGTCGCCCTCGCGGTAGATGCGCCGCACCGCCGCGCTGCCCCGCGTCTCGAGGATCCACCGCATGAACGAGCCGTTCGCGGTGTAGGCGCGGCTCGCGGGCTGCAAGAGAAACGCGAGCCCCGTGGTCGCCTCGATGGAGGGCGCGTGTCCGATCCGCGCGAGCGCTGCCGCCCACTCGTGGGGCGTGAGGCCCTCGCTCTCGTCCCAGGCGATGGCGACGGCGAGGCCCTCGATGATCCCCGGAGCCGGCAAGAGTCCGAAGAGCGCGCCCGCGATGCGGAAGGGGCCGATCCCCGTCGCGCCCGCGACGACGTGCACGAGCTCGTGGTGCAGGACCGGGTGCGGCCAGCTCCCGAGCTGCAGATAGACCTCGTCGCGCCAGGGCTTGGCGACGTAGGTGCCCGAGGCGCCCATGAGCCGGCGCTTCTCGTCCTCGCTGCGGAAGAAGAACGCGGTGATCCGCTCGGGGTGGGTGAGGCCGAGCACCTCCTCGGTCCGCCGGACGCGGAACTCGCAGTCGCGGAGCAGCCGCGCGGCGCGGTCGCGGGGCAGCTCGCGGGGAAACACGATCGTGCAGCGCTCGCCCGCCTGCGTGCCGCCGAGCGCCTCGGTGATCGAGGCGACGGTGCTCCGGTGGCCGAGCTCGGGGCCGTAGGCGCCGAGGGCGAGGCCCGCGGCGGCCGCGAGGGCCGCGACGACGAGGCGACGTCGCCCGGTGACGAGGACGAGGCAGGCGAGCGCGATCGCCCAGACCAGCGAGGCACCGCGAAAGCTCAGGTACGTCCCGCCGATCGCCACGTCCGGGTCGTAGAGCGTTCCGGGGAAGTGCCCGGCGAAGTGCCCGTAGACGAAGATCGCGGGCGTCGTGACGATCCGCGAGGCCTCGACGAGGTCGACGGCGACGACTACCGACGGAGCGAGGATCGCGGCTGCCCGCGCTGGCAGGTGCAGACCGAGCGCGAGGCCGAGCAGCGCGGCCAGTCCCACGCCGGCCACCGGACCGAGGAGGAAGAAGGCGCCGCTCTCGAGCGGACTGCACCAGCGGTAGACGAGCGCCGCCGCGAGCGGCAGCAGCGCGGCGGGCGCGAGCACGAGCGCTGCCGCGCGGGCGGTCTCGCGTCCGAGCGAGGACGGGGTGGACGCTGCCTCACCGCACCTCCAGGCCGCGAGGCGCGCGGCCATCGCCGCGACGAAGGGCGGCAGCACGAGGCCGTGGACGAGCGCGTTCTCGACGCCGTGCAGCGCGGTGAGCGGGGAGGCGAAGAGCGCCAGCGACGTGAGCGTGGAGACGGCGAGCGCGACCTGCACCGAGCGCGGGCCGATCCGTGTCCGGATCCCGGAGAGGGGCCCCGCTGCGCCGGCCGCCACCAAGCCCTCAGCGGCTCCGCGGCACGACGTCGCGCGCGAGCACCGCGAGGTCGTCGGCGGCGTGTCCCGCCTCGATGAGCGCGCCCATCCGGCCGAAGAGGCCGGGCAGCACCGCGAGCGGCCGATCGCCGGCTGCCTCGAGCATGAGCCGGACGTCCTTGTGGGCCATCGCCAGCTCGAAGCTCGCCCGGTAGTCGCCCTGCACCATCCGGGCGCCCCGGCCGGTGATCGTGTTGCTCACCTGGAAGGTCTCGAAGAGCCGCATCGCGTCGGCGGGCGCGACGCCGCTCGCTTCGGCCACCGTGAGCGCGTCGGCCAGCGCCCCGGTCATCGAGATGATCATCGCGTTGCCGACGAGCTTCATCGTGGCGGGCACCCCCGCGTCCTCGCCGTAGCGGACCACCGCGCCGGTCATCGCTCGGAGCGCCGGCAGCCAGCGCTCGACGTCCTCGGCGGGGCCGGCGCAGAGCATGATCCCCTGCGCTGCCCGCGCGTTCGCCGGCGCCATGAAGACCGGGCAGGTGAGGAGCGGCGTCCCCTGGGCGGCCAGGCGCTGTTGCCGTGCGCGCGCGCCGGCCGGGGAGACCGTGGTGTGATCGATGATCGGCACGTGGCTCGGCGGGAGCGCGGCGAGGACGCTCTCGACGGCCGCGTCGTCCCGGAGGCAGAGGTGCACCCGCTCCGCCTTCGCGGCCGCTTCGGCCGGACTCGCCGCGACCTTCGCGCCGAAGCGCTCGAGGGCGCGCGCCTTGTGTTCGCTCCGGTTCCAGACCGTCACCTCGTCGCCGCGACCGAGCAACGCTTCGACGAAGCCCGAACCGAGGAGACCCGCTCCGATCCACGCGACCTGCGCCATGCCGCGCGAGCCTGCGGGTCCGTCGCAGCGGACGCAAGGGGGGGGCCACGTCGAACTTCGCTGATCCCATGGCCCTGCGTCCTTGGTACCCTCGCGGGCCCGCGCGGCCTCCCTCGCCGCGCCCCGAGGTAGGCCGATGAGCGAGCTCGATCCCCGACTGTCCGATGCCCTCCGCAGCGTCCGCGACAACCCGCACGACGCCGAGCGATGGAACCTCCTCGAGGACGTCGCGAGCGAGCTGCAGAAGCCTGACGAGGTGAGCGAGCTGTTCCGCGAGACGCTCCGGACCGCGTTGCCGCTCGAGGTCGTGCGCGCGATCGGCCCGCGGGCCGTCTCGTTCCACGAGGAGTGGTTCGGGGACGACGCGCCAGCGCTCGCCGAGGTCCTCGAGCGCGTGCTGACGCTCGACCCCGGGGCGGACTGGGCGCTGCAGCGCGCGACGGTGCTCTTCACCGTCCGGGAGCGGTGGAACGAGCTGCTCGGGCTCTACGACCGTGCCCTCTCGTCGAGCTCCGACGACGAGGCGCGTCAGCGTCAGCTCCTCGAGGAGGCGGCGCAGCTCGCCAAGGACTTCGCGGGTCAGCCGGATCGCGCGGTCGACTATCTGAAGCGGCTCTCCCGGCTGAAGCCGGACGATGCGCAGCTCGAGCAGTCCCTCGAGCGCCTCCTCGAGCGCCTCGGCAAGTGGCATGACCTCGTCGAGCTCTGGCAGCGCCGCCTCGAGGAGTCGCCGAGCGACGCGATCCGCGTCCGCATCGCCACGACCTGGCTCGAGCGCGTCGGCGATCATGCCCGCGCGCTCGCCGAGGCGCAGTCGATGCTTGCGGACGGCGCCGCGGTCGAGGAGGCCACGGCCCTCGTCGAGCGCGTCCTCGCGGACGACCAGGCGTCGGTCTCCGACCGGCGCGGAGCCCGCGAGATCCTCCGCGAGCGCTACGCCGCCGCCGAGCGAAGCGCCGACGTCGAGCGCATCCTCGGCATCGCGCTCGCGTTCGCGGCGCCCGAGGAAACGATCGCGCTGCACCGCGAGCTCGCGGAGCGCACCGAGGCCCGCGGCGAGCCGGCCGCTGCGCTCGAACACTGGGCGGCCGTCCTCGACGTCGATCCGTCCGACGTCGCGGCCGAGGAGCGCCTCGTCGCCCTCGCGGAGAAGACCGGCAGCGGGGTGCGCCTGGCGCAGGCCCTCGAAGGCGCGGCGCGCCGCGCGGCCCAGCCGCTTCGCCGCGTCGAGCTCCTGCTCTCGGCCGCCGACGTGCGCGCCCCCTTCGACCGTGCGGACGCCGAGCGCCTGCTCCGGGAGATCCTCGCGAGCGATGGCGTCCCGGGCCGGGCCCGGCGTGATGCGGCACGCCGCCTCGCTGCGCTCCTCGACGATGCCGAGCGCAGGGCCGAGCGGCTCGCGGTCCTCGAGCAGCTCGCGCAGCTCGAGACCGAGCCGAGCGAGCGGCGGCGCGTGTTCGGAGCGGTGGCCCGGCTCGCCACGACCCTCGGCGAGATCGACCGCGCGCTCGGGGCCTGGAAGGAGCGCCTCGGGCTCGACGCCCAGGACCTCGAGGCGCTCGAGGCCCGGGTGGCCTTGCTCGAGGGCGCGGGGCGCCATGCCGAGCTCGTCGAAGCTCTCCTTTCTCGCGCCGCGCTCCCGCTGCCGAGCGTCCTCACGCGCGCCGACCTCGTCCGTGCCGCCGAGGTGCAGGCCGGCGCCCTCGCGCAGCCGGAGGCGGCGATCGCGACGTGGCGCGACGTCGAGGCGCGCTTCGGCCCGAGCGCCGAGTCCGTCGATGCGCTCGGCGCGCTCTACGCCCGCACCGGCGCCCACGCCGCGCACGCGGAGCTGCTCGAGCGGGCCAGCCAGCTCGACGCCGCGCGGGCCGTGGACGTGCTCGCGCGCCTCGCCGAGGTGCGGGGGGCCGCGCTCGGGGACGACGAGCGCGCGGCGGGCGCATTCCAGCGCGCGATCCAGCTCGACCCGCGGCACGAGGGGGCACGCCGAGGCCTGACGGCCCTGCTCCAGCGCTCGGAGGGGGCGACCTTCGCTGCGGCGGTCGAGGGGCTCGCCGACGCGGCGCTCCGCACCGACGACGTGCCTGCCCTGCTCGCGCTCTTGCCGCAGAGGCTCTCGGCCGCCGCGAGCGATCGCGCGCGCGTCCGGCTCTACCGCGAGGCGGCGCGGCTCGAGGAGGATCGGCTCGGCGATGCGGTCCGGGCCTTCGGTTCGATCTCGGCAGCGTTCGCCCTCGCGCCCGAGGACGAGGCCGCCGAGGCCGAGGTGGTGCGGCTCGCCGGCGTGACGGGTCTCTTCGCCCAGGCCGCCGAGGTCTTCGGCGAGGCCGCCGGCCACCTCGCGGCGCGCGACGCTGCCCGCGCGGCGCACCTTCACCGCGCGGCCGGTCGGATCTGGGAGGAGCGCGCCGGCGATGTGTCCCGTGCGCTCGCCGAGGCCGCGCATGCCTTCGCGCTCGAGCCCCACGACGCGGCGAGCGCCTCGCGTCTCGTGGCGCTCGCCGCGGCCGGTGGTCGCTGGGATCTCGCCGCCCAGGGCTGGATCGGGCACGTCTTCGTCCGCAAGGCGTGGGACGAGTCCCTCGCCCGGGGCCTCGAGGCGCAGATCGCCGCGGCCGGCGCGTGGGATGCTGCCGCGTCGGCCTCCGCCGCCGAGCTCGCTGCGCGCACCGCCGCCGCTGGAGGGGACGCCGCATCCGTGCGCGGCGCGGGGCTGGCCGAGGTCGCCCGGAGCGCCGAGGATCGGCTCGCGATCTGGCACCGCGATCGACGCGGGGACCTCGCCGCCGCCGAGGCTGCCTTGTCCCGCGCGCTCGCGTACCTGCCCAGCGACGTGCCCACGCTGCAGGAACTCGCGCGGCTGCAGTGGCGCAGCCCGGGGTCGGCCCTCGTCGAGACCTTGGTGCGGCTCGCCGGCGAGCTCGACGGAAACCTCGATCCGCTCGTCGATGCGGCCAGCGTCGCGCGGGACCAGGTCCGCGACCCGGTGATGACGCGCGAGCTGCTCGCCCGGCTCTTCCACGCCGCGAGCCGGCTCTGGCAGAAGGGCGAGCCGGCCCGCGGGGAGCGGCCGGCCGACCGGACCGCGCTCGAGGCGCACGGCGAGCTCGTCCGTATCGAGCTCGCCGCCGGTCGCACGAAAAACGCGCTCGACTGGCTCGTCGAGGGCGCCCGCTTGCCGGTGACCCGCGAGGAGCGCGCCGCGCTGCTCCGTCAGGCCGGCGACCTCGCCCGCGAGAAGCTCGGCGACGAGCCGCGCGCGATGCAGCTCTACCAGAGTGTGGTGGAGGACTCGCTGGAGGATTCCGCGACCGTCGATCGCCTCGCCACGATGTACGAGCGCCGCGGGCGCGTGCCCGAGCTGCTCGCCCTCAAGCGCCGCGAGCTCGAGCTGGACCTCACGCCGGAGCGACGCCTCGACGTGCGCCTCGCCGCTGCGCGGCTGCTCGGGCAGCTCGAGGACAAGGGCGGCCGCGTCGATCTCCTGCGGCAGAACCTCGCCGATCGTCCGGGGCACGTCGAGTCGATCGCCGAGATCACCAGCGTCCTCGAGACGAAGGGCAAGTCCGCCGAGCTCGCCGAGGTGCTCTCGCAGCAGGCGCGCAAGCTCGAGGAGAGCGATCCGCCCCGCGCCGCGGGCCTCTGGACCAGCGTGGCGCGCACCGCCGAGGCGCGGCTCTCGGATGGGGATCGGGCCATCGGCGCCTGGCGCCGCGTCGTCGGCATCGCGCCCAGCGTCGAGGCCTTCGATGCGCTCGCCCGCCTCCACGTCGCGCGCGGCGAGCCGGCCCAGGCCGCCGAGTGGCTCGAGAAGCGCTTCGACGCGAGCCGCGGCGGCGAGCGCACCGACGTCGCCCTCGCCCTCGCGTCCGCCCGACTCGCCGCGGGCCGCACCGATCGCGCGATCGCCGCGCTCGAGCGCGCCCTCGCCGAGGAGCCCGCTTCCACCGCTGCGCGTGAGCAGCTCCTCGAGCTCTACCGAAAGACCGAGGCCAAGAGCGAGCTCGCCCGCTGCCTCGCCGGGGGCGTCGCGTACGTGCCGGCCGAACGGCAGCTCGCCTACGCGCGGGAGGCCGCGGCCCTGCACCGCGAGCTCGGCGAGCCCGCCTCCGTCATCCCGGTCCTCGAGCCCCTGCACGCCCGCGGCGAGCTCGACCAGGAGCTCCGCAGCGCGCTCGCCGAGGGCTACCGGCAGGCCGGTCGCCTCGACGAGGCGCGCGCCCTGCTCGAGGCGATCGTCGCGGAGTTCGGCCGCCGGCGCTCGCCCGAGCGCGCCCTCGTCCACTACCAGCTCGCGCAGGTCGCCCACGCTGCAGGCGATCTGAAGGAAGCGCTCGACCAGCTCGACAAGGCCTCGAGCATGGACCTCGGCCACCCGGGGATCCTGCGCCTGCTCGGACGGCTGTCGCGGGAGGCCGGCCAGCCCGATCGCAGCGAGCGGGCGTACCGCGCGTTGCTCCTGCTCGTGCGGCGCCAGTCGCCCGAGGCCGAGGGCATCGAGGTCGGCTCCGCCGAGGTGCTGTGGGAGCTCTCGCAGCTCAGCGCTGCCAAGGGGCAGGACGCCCAGGCGCGCGAACTCCACGAATCGGCGCTCGAGGCGGCGCGTCAGTCGCCCCGCGAGGCGGAGCGCTTCTCCGCCGTTCTCGTCGCGCGCGGCGCCGCCGATCTCGCGATGGCGGTGCTCGAGCTCCGGCTCGCCCAGAGCACCGGCCTCGATCGCGCCCGCGCCCTCGCCGACAAGGCCGTGGCGCTCGACACGCTGCGGGGCGACGGCGAATCGGCGCTCTCGGCCCGCCTCGAGGCGCTCGAGCTCGCGCCCGAGTGGCGCGAGCAGCTCGACAAGACGATCGCGCTCGCCCGTCGCCTCGGCCGCGCGGCGCGGGTCGTCGAGGTGCTCGCTTCGCTCGAGGGGCGCGCGCGGCGCAAAGACGACGCGGTATTCGCGACCGACGTGGCGATGCGTCTCGGCGAACTGCTCGAGCAGGACGTCGGCGATCTCGCGGGCGCGGCCGACGCCTACGCGAAGGTCGAGCAGCTCGGCGTGCGCACCGTCGATGCATGGCGTGCGCTCGCCCGCCTCGCGGCCAAGCGCGGAGACCGGGTCGAGGAGATCCGGGTCCTGCGACGGCTCGTCGCCGCGGGCATCGACACGAGCGGCCTCGGCGGCGGAGACCTGCCCGAGGAGGGCAAGACCGACGCGCTCTACCGGATCGCCGAGGTCGAGCTCCGCGCGGACGACACCACCGAGAGCGGCCTCGACACGCTCACCGAAGCGGTGAAGCGCGACGGGGATCACGCGCGCGCCGCATCGATCGTGCGCGCTGCGATCGCCCGCACCCCCGGCCACGATGGCCTGCTCGCCCTCTGGGAGCGCTCGGCCCGTCAATGCAGCGATCGCGCCGAGCTGCTCGCGTTCGTCGAGCACCGCGTGCTGCACACCGATCCCGCGGCCGGGGGCGCGAGCCTCGACGACGTGCGGGAGGGCGCCGCCATCGCCACTGCGCTCGGCCACGAGGAGCGGGCCGAGGCCATCCTCGAGAAGGGCGTGGCGATCGCCGAAGGGGGCCTCGATGGCCTCGCCGGGGCGCTGTGGATCCTGCGCGCGCTCGCCGAGCGGCGGCAGGCCGCGGGCGACGTGCCGCGCGCGATCGCGTGGACGAAGCTCGCGGTCGAGGCGGCGGACCAGTCCGGGGACGGGGCGACCCGCGATGCCCTGCTCCGTGAGCTCGCCGGACTCGCAGGCGGCGATGGGGGAGAGCCGGCGCTCGCTGCCGACACGTACGCGCGCCTCGTGGAACTCGAGCCACGCGACCCCTCCCTCTGGCAGCCCCTCGCGGATGCGTTCGCCGCGACGGCGAACCGGGGCGGCCTGCTCGACGTCGTGCGCCGGGCGCTCGACGCGCTCATGGAGCCGGCGGACCGCAACGCGCTCCGGATGGTCCTCTCCACGGCGCTGCGAGGCCGCTTCGCCGCGCCTGACGAGGCGACGGCCGTTCTCCGCGAGGTCCTCGAGGAGGATCCCGATCACCTCGAGGCTTCGTCAGCCCTCGCCGATGAGTACCAGCGTCGCGGCATGCATGACGCCCTCCGCGAGCTGCTCGCGCAGCAGCTCGAGCGCGCGCGTGACCGCCGCGACGAACGCGCCGTCGCCGCGCTCTCCCTCCGCACCGGCTCCCTCTTCGGCCCGGATCAGCCCGCCGAGGCGATCGAGGTGTACCGCGCGGGTCTCGAGTGGGCGCCCAACGACGCGCCGCTGCTCCGCGCGCTCTACGCGCTGTGCGACGAGGCGGCGGATCCCCGCGAGCGGGCGCAGGTCGGAGAGCGGCTCCTGGCGGTGGAAGACGCGGCCCGCGCCCCGGCGCTCGCGATCGATCTCGCGCGGCAGCTGCGGGCCCTCGATGAACCGGCGGCAGCCCTCGCGGCGCTGCAGCGGGGCTTCCGGACGGCGCCCACCGACGGTCCGCTCAAGGTGGCCCTCGAGGTCGCCTACCGCGAGGCCGGGGACCATGCGGGCCTCGCCGAGATGATGACCGAGGATGCCGCGCACCTCCCCGACCCCCGGTGGGCCGTGGCGCGCTGGCGCGAGGCCGCCGCGATCTGGCGGGGCCTCGGAGCGCCCGAGCGTGCCGCCGAGGTCCTGCAGCGCGCTGCCGCGCGGGCCCCGGACGATCTGGCCCTGCTCGACGAGACCGTCGCTGCCCTCGAGGCGTCGGGCCGCGCCGACGACGCCGCGGCTCTCGTCGCTGGCCAGCTGGCCAGCGCCGTGGGACCGGCACGTGCGGCCCTGCTCCGGAGCGGCGGCAGGCTCCGTCTCGCCCTCGGCGATGCGGCAGGTGCGGTCGCCTTCCTCGAGGAGGCGCTCTCGCTCGACGCTGGCGGAAGCCGCGACGCGCTCGCCGAGGCGCTCACGGCCCGTCGAGACGCCGCGATCGCGGACTTCGATCGGGAGGCCGAGCGCGCATCGAGCCTCCGCCTGGTCACGGTGCTCGCCGACGCAGGCCGCGCCGAGGCCGCGCGTGACGCGCTCGCGTTCCTCGTCGAGCGCGAGCCCGACGACGTCGCGGCGCTTCGTCGACTCGCTGAGGTGGATCTCGCCGACGGCCGCTGGAGCGACGTGCTCCGGTCGGCGTCACGGCTCGTCGAGCTCGAGGAAGGGGCGGAGCAGGTCCAGGCCGCGCTCACCCTCGCGAACGCGGCGTCCCGCGCTGGCACCCCCGAGGTGGCCCGCGCCGGCCTCGAGGCCGCCTACGCGCGGCAGCCCACGGTGCCCTCGCTCCGCGACGCGCTGCGCTCCCTCTACGAGACGAGCGGCGCGTGGTCCGAGCTCGCGCAGCTCATCCTCGGGGACGCCGAGACGCTCGAGGGCGAGCCGCAATTCGAGGCGCTCCGCCGGGCTGGCGACCTGCTCGTCAACCAGGTCGGCGACGCCCACGGCGCCCTCGATCCGCTCCGCCGCGCCAGTGCGTTCAAGCCCGACGATCTCGATGTGATCGCGCTGCTCGTCGACGCCCTCATCGGCGCCGACCAGCTCGCCGAGGCGGTCGAGGTGCTCCAGGCGGCCATCGGCGCCAAGGGCCGTCGTCGCTCGCCGGGCCTCGCGCAGTTGCAGCTCCGCATGGGTCGCATCGCCGGCCTGAGCGGAGATCCGGCGACCCAGCTCGAGTGGGTGAAGGTCGCCCTCGACTCGGACAAGGCGAACGGCGCGATCGCCGCCGAGCTCGCCGAGCTCGCGATGCAGCTTGGCGACGACGCGACCGCCCTCAACGCGCTGAAGGTCGTCACGCTGCAGAAGGCACCCGGACCGATGAGCAAGGCCGTCGCGTTCCTCCGCCAGGCGCAGATCGCCCAGCGCCAGGGAGACCCGCAGAAGGCCGTGCTCTGGGCGCGACGCGCGCGGATGGAGGACGAGCAGCTCCGCGAGGCCGAGGAGTTCCTTGCGCAGCTCGGCGAGAGCTGAGCTGCTCGGGTTCGTGGCGGACCAGACCGCGTTGCCCCGAGCGAGCGTGCCCGACCGCGTCGGCTTGGCCGAGGCGGTGCGGCTCTGGGCCCGCATCGGTGTGCTCTCGTTCGGCGGCCCCGCCGGACAGATCGCGCTCATGCACGACGAGCTCGTGACGAAACGCCGCTGGATCGACGAGGCGCGCTTCTTCCACGCGCTCAGCTACTGCACGCTCCTGCCCGGCCCCGAGGCGCAGCAGCTCGCGACGTACGTCGGCTGGCTCCTGCACGGCACGGCCGGCGGGCTCGTCGCGGGCACGCTCTTCGTGTTGCCCGGCGCTGCGCTGATGCTCGCTCTCTCCACCCTGTACGCCCTGTCGTCCGACGTCACCGCGATCGCCGCCCTGTTCTACGGGCTCAAGGCCGCGGTCGCCGCCGTCGTGGTGCAGGCCCTCGTCCGGGTCGGCAAGCGCGCGCTCCGCACCCGTCCGCTCGCTGCGGTCGCGCTCGCGGCGTTCGTCGCGCTCTTCTTCTTCGCGGTGCCCTTTCCGGTCGTCGTCGCGGCGGCCGCGCTCGTCGGCCTCGCGGCGAGCCGCCGCGCGCCCGATGCGTTCCCTGCCGCGGGGCACGGCGGAGCGCACGCGGCCGCGGACTCCACCGTCGCGCGCATGGAGGCGCGGGGCGAGCTGGCGCATGCCGCGCCGACGGCGGGGCGCGCGGCGCGGGTGCTCGCGATCTCGCTCGGTCTGTGGGCGCTTCCCTTCGCGCTCCTCGTGCCGCTCTTCGGGCCCGACTCCACCTTCGTCGAAGAGGCGCGCTTCTTCTCGGAGTGCGCGATGGTGACCTTCGGCGGCGCCTACGCCGTACTCGGCCATGTCGCGTCTGCGGCGGTCGACGACTTCGGCTGGCTCGCGCCAGGCGAGATGCTCGACGGCCTCGGCCTCGCCGAGACCACGCCGGGGCCGCTCGTCCTCGTGCTGCAGTTCGTCGGCTTCCTCGGCGCCTACCGCGAACCGTCCGGTCTGCCGCCGCTCGCCGGTGGCGTGATCGGGTCGCTCGTCACGCTCTGGGTCACCTTCGTGCCGTGCTTTCTCTGGATCTTCCTCGGTGCGCCCTTCGTGGAGCGCCTCCGGGCCTCGCGCGCGCTCGCCGCGGCGCTCTCCGCGATCACCGCCGCCGTCGTCGGCGTGATCGCCAACCTCTCCCTCTGGTTCGCTTTGCACGTCGCGTTCCGGGAGGTCCACGACGTGTCCTTCGGACCGCTGCGGCTCGTGCTCCCTGCGCTGGCCTCCCTCGATCCCTTCGCCGCCGCGCTCACCGGCCTCGCCGCGCTCGCGCTCATCCGCTTCGAGGTCCCGCTGCCCCGCGTGCTCCTCGCCGCCGCGCTGCTCGGCGCTGCCGTCCGCCTCGCCTTCGCTTGAATTCAGATCCGGTATTGCGCCCAGGCGATGCCGAGCTTGCGCATGCGCGAGCGGAGCGTGTGCGGATTGATGCCGAGCTGGGCCGCCGCGCCGCGGGGGCCCTCGATGCGCCCGCGCGTGCGTTCGAGCGCGGTCTCGATGTGCCGGCGCATCGCCTCGTCGATCGTCACGTCCGGCGGCAGCGGGCGTGGCACGGGGGCCGCCGGCAGGATGTCGACGGGCCCCGCCGCCGGGGGCGGCGCGCTCGGCCGCGCGGGGCCTCCAACGCCGAGCGCGGCCTGCACCTCGAGGCGGCGGCCGTGGCCGAGGATCGCCGCACGCTCGATGACCGCCGCGAGCTCGCGCACGTTGCCCGGCCAGTCGTAGCTGAGCAGCAGGTCGATGTCGCCCGAGGTCGGAGCGAGCGGCCCGGCGCCGAGGCGCTCGCCCGCCTTGCTCGCGAACTGCGCGGCGAGGGCCGGGATGTCCTCGCGCCGCTCGCGGAGCGAGGGCAGCCGCAGCGGAAAGACCCCGAGCCGGTACCAGAGGTCTTCGCGGAAGCGCCCCTCCTCGACCATCCGGTGCAGGTCGCGGTGCGTCGCCGCGACGATGCGCACGTCGACCCGCAGCGTGCGCTGGCCGCCGACGCGCTCGAGCGTCCCCTCTTGGAGGATGCGGAGCAGGCGCACCTGCGCGGCGGGCGGCAGCTCGCCCACTTCGTCGAGCAAGAGCGTCCCGCCGTCGGCCCGCTCGAACCATCCCTTCTTCGTCGCCACGGCACCGGTGAAGGAGCCGCGCTCGTGCCCGAAGAGTTCGGAGTCCACCAGCTCGCCGGGGATCGCTCCGCAGTTCACCCGCACCATCGGCCCGGTCGTACGACGGCTCCGCTCGTGGATGGCCCGCGCGATGACCTCCTTGCCCGAGCCGGTCTCGCCGAGGAGCAGCACCGGCACGTCGGTCTGCGCCACCTGCGCGACGCGCTCCATGACCATGCGCAGGCCGCCCTGCTCGCCGACGATGGACTCGACGAGCGAGTGGCGCGAGAGGCGGGTGAGCAGCGCCCGGTTCTCGGCCATCGCCGCCTCCCGGAGACGGGCGAGCTCGGAGAGCCGCACGTCGTTGGCGAGCGCGACCGCGAGCGGCTCGAGCAGCTCGCGTACCGCGTTCACTTCCTTGGGCCCGAAGGCGCGGGTGCCGTGCAGCACGACGATGCCCTCGGGCTCCTCGCTGTCGAGGAAGAGCGGTCCGACCAGCGTGCTGCTCCGCGCGGCCCGCGCGAGCGGCGTGGTGAAGTCGAAGTCGTCCTCGACGAGCACCGGGGTGCGCGCCGCGAGGAAGGGACCGAGCGCCGCCAGCGCGGCGTCGGACAGCTCGATCCGCCCCCGCACCGCGCCGCGCCGCGACGGACCCTCGGTCGCGACCACCTCGAGCGTCCGCGCCCCGATCGCGGCGCGCAGGATCGTCACCGCATCGACCGGCAGAAAGCGCGCGACGATGGGCAGGATGCGGCCGAGCGACTCCTGGATGTCCAGATGCCGACAGGCTTCGCGCCAGATCGCGAGCTCGAGCTCCATGCGGCCGGTGCCCTGAGCAGGCCGCGTGCCGACGCGGCTTCGAAGGGCGCGCCGTGGCCGTTGCGTGGGCTTCTTGGCAGGGGCACGGGGCATGCGGGACGACATCGGACCGGATCCGAGCGCCAGCGCGGGGCACGGGAATCCAGGTCCAGACACGGATTCTTGCATAAACCCATGCCCAGGCACGGAAACGGGTGCCCGTGACGTGGCACGGGTGCTGCTCAGGCCGGCGTGTGAACTCCGTCCCGACCCGCGTGCCCATCGGTCCCCTCCTCGCGCTCGTCCTCGCGGCCTGCAGCGGCGGCGCTTCGCCGAGTGGGTCGGGCGGCGCTTCGGCGGCGGGCGGCACCGTCGAGCTGCTGCACGTCTCCAACGACCCGACGCGCGAGCTCTTCGCCGAGCTGAACCCGCTCTTTGCCGCGCGGCACCTCGAGCGCACCGGCACCCGGGTGGAGATCGCGATGTCGCACGGCGGCTCGGGCCGGCAGGCGCGCGCGGTGATCGACGGCCTCGAGGCCGACGTCGTGAGCCTCGCCCTCAGCCACGACGTCGACGCGCTCGGCCGCGAGGCGCACCTCCTCGATCCGGCCTGGTCGGGACGCCTGCCCGACGGCTCGGTCCCCTGGTACTCGACGATCGTCTTCGTCGTCCGCCGGGGCAACCCGCGGGGCCTTCGCGGCTGGGCCGACCTCGCGCGCTCCGACGTCACGATCGTGACCCCGAACCCGCGCACCTCGGGCGGCGCACGCTGGACCTACCTCGCAGCGTGGGGCTGGGCGATGCGCCAGCCGGGCGCCACGGAGGCGAGCGCGACCGAGTACCTGCGCGGCCTCTACGGCCGAACCCCCGTGCTCGACTCGGGCGCACGCGGCAGTTCCACCACCTTCGCACAGAACGGGATCGGCGACGTCCTGCTCACCTGGGAGAACGAGGCCCACCTGCTGCTCGCCGAGCGCCACGAGGACGGCCTCGAGATCGTGGTGCCGAGCGAGAGCATCCTCGCCGAGCCGCCGGTCGCATGGCTCGACGCGAACGTCGCCCGGCACGGCACCGCCGCGGTCGCCGAGGCCTACCTTCGCTTCTTCTGGGAGGACGAAGCGCAAGAGGTCGCGGCGCGGCACCACTACCGTCCGCGCAGCGCGGCGGTGAGCGCGCGGCACCGCGGTGAGCTGCCCGAGATCACCCTCTTCACCCTCGCCGAGGTGGCCGGCTCCTGGGACGCGGCGCACGCCCGGCACTTCGCCGAGGGCGGGCTCTTCGACCAGCTCACGGTGCGCTGAGGCGAGCCGTGTCCTCGTCGACCGTCCGCCGCGTGCGTCCCCACCGGCTGCCTGGCTTCCGCCTCTCCCTCGGCGTGACGCTCGCGGTGCTCGGCTCGCTCGTCGTCCTGCCGCTCGCAGCGCTCCTCGTGGTGCTCTCCCGTGCGCCGCTGGAGCGCACCCTCGACACGCTCGGGGCCGAGCGCACGCTCGCGGCCTACGGCCTCTCGCTCGGCGCATCGCTCGCTGCGGCCCTCCTCGCGTTGCCCGCTGGGCTCGCGATCGCCTGGGTGCTCGCGCGCTACGAACTGCCGGGCCGGCGCCTGCTCGATGCGATCGTGGATCTGCCCTTCGCGATGCCGACCGCGGTCTCGGGCATCGCGCTCACGTATTTGTGGGGCCCGGCGGGACCGCTCTCGGGCCCGCTCGAGGCGCTCGGCCTCGAGGTGAGCTTCACCCGCGCCGGCATCGTGCTCGCGCTCACCTTCGTCGCGCTGCCCTTCGTCGTCCGCACCGTGCAGCCGGTCCTCGAGGACTTCCCCGCCGAGGTCGAGGAGGCCGCGCGCGCCCTCGGCGCGAGCCCGGCGCAGGTCTTCGCTCGGGTGATCCTGCCCGCGCTGCGGCCTGCGCTGGTCTCCGGCGCGGGCCTCGGCTTCGCGCGGGCGGTCGGCGAGTACGGCTCGGTGGTCTTCATCGCGGGCAACGTGCCCCTCTCGACCGAGATCGCGCCGCTGCTCGTGCTGGTGCGGCTCGAGGAGTACGACTACGCGGGCGCTGCCGCGATCGCGACCGGCATGCTCGCCGCCTCCGCGGTGATGCTGTGGACCCTGGCGCGGGTGGAGAAGCCCCGGCGGAGCGGCCGTGCGGCGGCGTGAGCGACCGAAGGGCCCGGTGCCCTGGCTCGTCACCGCCTTCGCGGTGCTGGTCGTGATCGTGCTCCTCGTCCTGCCGCTCGCGCTCGTGCTGCAGCAGGCGCTCGCCGAGGGCGCGCGGGCGTTTCTCGACGCGGTGCGCGACGGCGCGACGCTCGACGCCCTCGGCCTCACGCTGCTCGTGGTCGGCATCGTCGTGCCCTTCCACGTGGTGTTCGGCATCGCCGCCGCGTGGCTCCTCACCAAGCAAGACTTTCCCGGCAAGCGCCTGCTCGGGCTGCTCGTGGATCTGCCCTTCACCGTGTCGCCGGTCGTCTCGGGCCTGCTCTTCGTGCTGCTCTTCGGCGCGCGCGGCTGGCTCGGTCCGCTGCTCCGCGAGCACGACGTGCGCATCATCTTCGCCGTGCCGGGCATCGTCCTCGCGACGCTCTTCGTCACGCTGCCCTTCGTCGTCCGCGAGCTCGTCCCGACGATGGAGGCGATGGGGCGGAGCGAGGAAGAAGCGGCCGCGAGCCTCGGCGCATCGGGCCTCCAGATCCTTCGCCGCGTCACGCTGCCCCGCGTGCGCTGGGCGCTCTTCTACGGCTGCGTGCTCACCGCGGCGCGGGCGGCCGGCGAGTTCGGCGCGGTGAGCGTGGTCTCCGGCCACGTCCGCGGCGCGACGACGACGCTGCCGCTCCACGTGGAGATCCTCTGGGGCGAGTACCACGCCCAGGCCGCCTTCGCGGTGGCCTCGCTCCTGGCCCTCTCGGGCCTCCTCACGCTCGTCCTCAAGGCCTGGCTCGAGCACCGCGTCGCCCGCGCCCGCACCCCGGGAGCCTCCGCATGACCATCGAAGCCCTCCACGTCCACAAGCGCTTCGGCGCGCACCGCGCCCTCGACGACGTGAGCGTGCGGATCGAGCACGGTGAGCTCGTCGCGCTGCTCGGCCCCTCGGGCGGCGGCAAGACCACGCTGCTGCGGGTGATCGCCGGCCTCGAGACGCCCGATGCGGGCGACGTGCGCTTCTCCGGCGCGGACGTGACCGGCGCCGGGCCGCACGAGCGCGGCGTCGGCTTCGTGTTCCAGCACTACGCGCTCTTTCGCGAGATGAGCGTCTTCGAGAACGTCGCGTTCGGCCTGCGCGTCCGGCCCAAGGTCACGCGGCCGAGCGAGGAGCGGATCCGCGCCCGGGTGCAGGAGCTGCTCGCGCTCGTGCAGCTCGAGGGCCTCGCAGGCCGCCTCCCCGACGAGCTCTCGGGCGGCCAGCGGCAGCGCGTCGCGCTCGCCCGCGCGCTCGCCGTCGAGCCCAAGGTGCTCCTCCTCGACGAGCCCTTCGGCGCGCTCGACGCGAAGGTGCGCAAGGATCTCCGCGCCTGGCTGCGCCGCCTGCACGACGAGCTGCACGTCACCAGCGTGCTCGTCACCCACGATCAGGAGGAGGCCTTCGAGATCGCCGACCGCGTCGTGGTCATCCACGAGGGGCGCGTGCACCAGGACGGACCGCCCGAGACCCTGTTGCGCCGGCCCGCTAGCGAGTTCGTCGCGCGCTTCGTCGAGGACGCGCAGGTCGTCTCGGGCACCGTGCAGGACGATGGCCTCATCCAGCTGGCGCCCTTGCGACTTCCGGGCGCGAGCCCCGGCGCGCAGATCGACGTGAGCCTGCGGAGCGCCCGGGTGATCCGCCGGCCCCCCGGCTGACACCCTCACGGCATCGGCGGGCCGCTCCACTCCGCGGGCGGCGGCGCGCCGACGAGCGCCTCGAGGAAGGCGGTGATGACCACCTCGTCGCCCTCGCGGTAGAGCGGCGCGGGCACGGTGAGGATGTCGTCGAGCGTGCGGCCGCCGTGGTGCGTGTAGGGCGCGGTCAGCGTCACGTTGCGCATCGTCGGGGTCCGGAAGCTCATCTCGTCGGCGGTCGTCGCGAAGTTGGGCAGCGGCAGCGGTTCCCGCACCGTGTCGCTCGGCGGATCGGAGTAGGGCCCGAAGGCGTTGAAGGGGTTCGCGAGCAGGGTCATCACACCGGTCGCGCGGCCGCGATCGACCATCTCCATCTGCGAGCGATGGAACGTGTCGTCGGTGAGCATCGGCCCGTAGTGGCAGGAGGCGCAGGTCTCGACGAAGCGCGCGAAGCCCTCGCGCTCTTCCGCGTCGAGCGCGTCCCGCTCGCCGTCGAGGTAGCGGTCCATGCGGCTCGGCCCCGACTGGATCCTCCGGAGGTAGGCCTCGAGCGCCTTGCCCACGTTCGCCGCGATGCCGTTGACGAGATCCTGATCCGCGGCGTTCATCCCGTCCCAGCTGACGTCGCCCGGCGCGCCGGCGCGGGGAAAGCGCGTGGGATCCGAGACGTCGGGCAAGGGCCCGAAGACCGCCTCGTAGTCCGCCCGGTAGGTCGGCGAGGCCATGCGCTGCGCGAGCGCGAGGCGGCTTCCGTCCATCTCGATTGGGTTCTCGATCGCGAAGAGCGGCTGTGACCAGAGGCTGTCGGCTGCGCCGTCCCAGAGCCAGAAGCCGTCGTTGCGCGCGGTGGTGAGCAGGCTCGGGACGTTGCGGAGGCCGGGCCTGCCGGGGAGGATCTCGGCCACCGCGGCGTCCTGCGCGAAGGCGTACGCCGGCTGATGGCAGGTCGCGCAGCTCGCGTCGGTCCTGCCGATCTCCGGGTCGAAGAAGATGCGGTGGCCGAGGCGCGCCGCGCCGGGATCGTCGGCGAAGCGGTTGCCGCGCGAGGGCGGCAGCGCCTCGGGCAGCCGGAAACCGCGCGCCGTCTCGCACTCCGCCGCCGTGAGCCCGAGGTCCTCCTCGCACTGGGTCATCCAGTCGACGGCGGCGGGCGGCGAGGGCGCGCCGCAGGCGACGAGCGCGGCGAGCGCAGGCGGGAGCATCCAGGCGCGGGTCATCGATGAATGGTCGGGGATCGCTCGCGCCTCGGCAAGCGCGCTGCCTTCACTGCGCGGCCTGCGATGTTCACGCCGCGCGCGCGAGCTCGGAGCACAGCGCGCGGAAGCGAGAGAGGCCGCAGGTGTGCTTGAGTACGAGCGGCCGGCGGAACTCCTTCGCGGCGCGCCGCGCGACGTCGACCGCGCCGTGGCTGTTCACCGCGGTGACGAGCACGACGTAGTCCGCGCGCTCGATCGTCCGGCGGAGGTTGTCGGTGCCGCGCCCCCCGACGCGGCCGGTGTGGAACTCGATCTCGTGCCCCGCGGCGCGGGCCACTTCGGCGAAGGCCTCCTCGTTGCGGTCGAGGCCACCGATCCAGGCGATCTTCATGCGCCGCGATTCAGCACTCGGCGTGCCACGGCGTACCTCGGGGTGGCACGCCCCCGCCGCGGCGGCGCGGCGCCCGGGCCCGTGATGCATCCCGGCGCGCCCGCGGCGCGTCCTCGGAGGCCGCCGTGCATGAGGGCCCCTGCATGTGCAGCTCTGCTCCCGCGCTCCATGCGCAGAGGCACGCGCGTTGCTGAAGGTCCGATCATGAACCTCCTCGAAGACGCGTTCTGGACCGCACGAGCCGTGGGGCTCGCGGCCCGCGAAGGACCCCGCGGACACGCCGCAGTCCTGGTGAGACGAGGCCGCACCCTCGGCGAGCGCGTGGCGCGGAGCGTCGCGGGGCCGTGGGGCTGGCTGGTCTCCGCGGCCGGCAACCGCGGCGGCGGCACGCTCTACCTCTCCTTCACGCCGACCGCGGCGCTGATCGAAGAGGGACGCCGCGCGCGCGTCGCGCGCATCGTCACGCCCGACACCGTCATCGAGGTCGCCCCGCAGCGGAGGGCCGCATGAGCGCCTCGCTCGCAGGGGCCTGGCGCGCGTTCGACGGACTCGGGCCCGAGCCCGATGGCCACCTTCGCTGCGAGATCCGCGCGTCGAGCGATCACGAGATCGCCTGCGCGCTGTGGCCCCGCGGCGTCGAGGGGATGTTGCAAGGCTACGGCGCGAGCCGCGCGTGGCTGCACGTGCTCTGCGGAACGATCGAGGAGGAGCGCTACCTGCCGCTGTCCGGCGGCGAGTGGAGCTACGAGCATCACGTGCACGGCGCCGGCGCTTCGTTCGAGCTGCCGCAGCACGCGCTGCATCGGTTGTCGGCGCGGCGCACCGCGCAGCTCCTCGTCGCGCTCAGCCCCCGCCCGACCGTCCGCGTCGTGCCCTTCGACGGAGTGGATGTGGAGGCGCTCCGGCGCGCGCGGCTTCGCCGGGCCCGTGACGAATCACGGGCCGGGCGTGGCCCGTCCTGGGAGCCGTGAGGTCGCCCGCGCTGCGCCCAGCGGGTGACGCGCTCCGTGGTACGGGCCCCGGCGTGACGCGCTCGCAAGACCCCGTGGCCGCGGCTCCGCTCCGGCCCGCGCTCGCCGCGCTCGTGCGCGATCTCGACCGCGCCGGACCGGTCCTCTCGCGTCGGGACGCGCTGGCGCTGCTCGGCCGGGCCGAACTGACGATCGACGACGTGCGCCCCTTCGTGCGCGAGAGTCCCCACGGCTACGCGCGCGTCCGTGTGGCCCGCACCGATGCCTACGAGCTGCTGGTGATGACCTGGCGCGCCGGGCAAGGCAGCATCGCGCACGACCACGCCGGCTCGATCTGCGCGCTGCGCGTCATCCAGGGTCGGGTCAACGAGGACCATTTCCGTTCGTGCGCCGACGGCCTCGTCGAGAAGACGCAGGGCACGGTGCTCGCCGAGGGCGAGGTCATCGTCGACCGCAGCGCCGACATCCACGCGCTCACGAACGATGCGACGAGCGCCGAGACGCTCGTCACGCTGCACCTCTACGCGCCGCCGCTGCCCGAGCTGCGCCGCTATGCACCGCGCAGCCGCCCGGGGCCGGCCCGCGCCTACCTCGAAGCCCGCGAGCTCGGCGCGCCCATCGTGGGCATCGTGGGCGGCGGCTTCTCCGGCACGCTCGTCGCGAGCCACCTCGTCCGCGAGGCGAGCCGGCGCGGCAAGCCGGTGCACGTGGCGCTCCTCGATCCGCAGGCGACCTTCGGCGAGGGCGCGGCGTACCGAACCCCCGATCCCCACCACCTGCTCAACGTGCCGGCCGCGGGGATGAGCGCTCTGCCCGATCGGCCCGACGACTTCCTCGCTTGGTCGCGCCGCCGCGACCCCGAGGTCGCGCCCTACGACTTCCTGCCGCGCAAGCGCTACGGCGAGTACCTCCGTGACACGCTCCTCGACGCCGCCGACGCAGCCCCTCCGGGCGTGACGCTGGAATTCCAGCGGGTCCTCGTCGATGCCGTGCGCCGCGAGGACGCCCGGTGGACGGTGATGGGCGGCGGCCGCCGAGTCCTCTCGGCCGACGTCCTCGTCCTCGCCACCGGGCACCGCCCGCCCGCCGATCCGCTCGCCGGGCGATGGACCGGTTCCCGCGCCCATTTCGTCGAGGATCCGTGGGCCACCCTGGTACTTTCCGCGATCCGCCCGGACGAGACCGTCGTCCTGCTGGGCACCGGTCTCACCGCGGTCGACGTCGTCCTCAGCATCACCAAGTCCCCGCGCAGCGCGCCCATCTACGCGGTGTCGCGCCGCGGCCTGCTCCCGGCGGGCCACGCTCCTCTGCCGGTCGTGCGCGAGGACCCGTCGCCGTGGCTGGCTCCGCTGCTCGCCCGCGGACCCACCGCCCGCACCCTGCTCGCCGCGGTCCGCGCGGCCGCGCGTCGGACCCAGCTCGCCGGGGGCGACTGGCGCTCGGTGATCGATGGCCTGCGACCGCACACCACGCCGATCTGGCAGTCGCTCGGGGAGCGCGAGGCTCGGCGCTTCTTGCGGCACGTGCGTCCGCATTGGGAGGTCCACCGTCACCGCATGGCGCCTTCGATCGCGGCCCAGATCGAGGGCCTGCAGGCCACCTCCGTCTTGCGGCCCCGGGCCGCGCGCTTCGTGCGGGCCGACGCGACGAGCGCGGAGGTCCGCCTCGAGATCCAGCCGCGGGGCGGCTCGACCACGACGGTCCTGCGCGCCGACTGGGTCGTGAACTGTACCGGCCCAGGCTCGGGACCCGACAGCGTGCTCAGCCCCGCGCTCCGCTCGCTCGTCGACGCGGCGCACCTCGAGCTCGATCCCTTCGGCCTCGGGGTGCTCACCGACGAGCTCGGCCGTGCCCGCGCGCGGGGCGTCGTGCGCTCCGATCTCCTCGTCGTCGGCACCCTCCGCAAGGCCCAGCTCTGGGAGTCCACCGCGGTGCCCGAGCTGCGCGCACAGGCCGCGGGCGTGGCGTCGGCGATCGCCTCGCGGCTCGGCTGGTGAGCCCGCCGCGGTGACCGTGCGGCCGTGCGGCCCGTGACCCGTCACGGCGCGTGGCTTGCTTTGCCGCGGGGCATGCCCGCGATCGCATCCTTCGATCGGCACGTGCGCCTGACCTTCGCGAGCGGCTCGCACGCCGACTTCCACTGGCTCTGGCTGCGCCACCAGGACCCGCTCGAGCGCCACCCCACGACCGGCGAGCGCACCCTGAACCCGGCCCTCCTCGACCTCGACGTGAGCCCGGTGTCGGTGCGGCTCGAGCGCGAGGCGCTGGTCGTCCGCTGGCCCGGCGCCGACCTCGAGAGCCGCTACGCCCTCGGCTGGCTCGAGGAGCACGCATACGCCCGTGACCGCGTCGCACCCGCGCCAGGCGCATCGCTCGCGGACCTCGAGGTCCCGCTGCGCGGCGGGCGCCTGCCCGAGGACTTCCTCGCCCGACTCGACCGCGACGGCGCGCTGATCGGCCGGGGCGGCGGCGCGAGCCCCGAGGCCACCGAGGCGCTCATCGCGCAGGTCGAGGGCGCCGGCCTCTCGGTGATCGGCACGCACTTCGGCCGCATCGAGGACCTCCGTACCGACAACACCACGAACCAGAACACCGACCAGCTCGGCTACACCGACGCGGCGATCGATCTGCACACCGATCAGCCCTTCCTTCCCCGCCCTCCGCGCTACCAGCTCCTTCACGCGATCCGTGCCGCGGAGAGCGGCGGAGAGAGCCTGCTCGCCGACGGCGATCGCATCGCCCGCGCCCTCGCGACCGAGGACGCGGAGGCCTACCGCGTCCTCACCTCGACGAAGCTGCGCTTCCACCGCAAGCAGAAGGCCTTCGAGCGCGTCGAGATCCGCCCGCTCCTCTCGCGCCGCGAGGACGGCTCGCACGAGGTGCGGAGCTCGTACTTCACCTTCGCCCCCTTCGACTTCCCGTTCGACGAGCTCGAGGGCGTGTACCGCGCGCTCCGGCGCTTCGAGTCGCTCGCGCGCAGCCCGGAGTTCTTCCGTAGGTTCTTGCTCGGACCCGGGGATCTCGTCCTCTACGACAACCAGCGCATGCTGCACGGCCGCGCGGGCTTCCGCGGCGGTCGCTGGGTGCGCGGCGTCTACTTCGACCGCGAGGAGGCGCGATGACGATCGACTGGGCTGCGTTCACGCCGTGGTCGTCCCTCGCGGGCGGGGCCCTCGTCGGTCTCGCCGCGGCGCTCCTCCTGCTCGCGAGCGGCCGCGTCGCCGGGATCACCGGGATCCTCGCGGGCGTCTTCGCCGGCGACCGGCCGATCGAGTCCTGGCGTCTGTCGTTCCTCGCCGGTCTCGTCCTCGCGCCGGTGCTCGTCGCGTTCATCGGCGGCGGACCGGTCGGCGGCGGGCCCGCAGCCTCGCCCTTCGTGTTGGTGCTCGCGGGGCTGCTCGTCGGTGTCGGTACCCGCGTCGGGGGCGGCTGCACGAGCGGCCACGGCGTGTGCGGGCTCGCGCGCTTCTCGCCGCGATCCCTCGTCGCGACGCTCGTGTTCCTGTGGGTCGGCGCGCTCGTCGCCTCCCTCTCCCGTCACCTCGTGTGAGCAAGCATGTCGGCGTCCCGCTCCACCGCCTCGAACCTCTCCGCCGGACTCGCCGGCCTCCTCTTCGGCCTCGGTCTCGTCCTCGCGGGCATGGCCGATCCGAACAAGGTGCTCGCGTTCCTCGACGTCGCCGGCCCCTGGGATCCTTCGCTCGGCCTGGTGATGGGCGCGGCGATCCCGATCGGAGCGGTGGCCTTCGCCCTCGCGCGGCGACGTTCCTCGTCGCTGCTCGGCCTGCCCATCGAGCTGCCGCGCCGTACCGACGTCGATGTCCCACTGGTCCTGGGCGCGGCCCTCTTCGGGGTGGGCTGGGGCCTGAGTGGGATCTGCCCCGGGCCGGCCCTCGTCTCGGTCGCGAGCGGGCACGCCGAGGTCCTCTTCTTCGTCGTGCCGATGTGGCTCGGCATCGCCCTCGTCGACGCGCGGCGCCGGGCCGGCGACACGAGCGAGCCCGCCGAGGCCCCGTGAGCGAGCCCGCCTCCCT
>Ga0209972_10000863_pt1 | contig 29318 bp, 20 predicted proteins | sample NOAtaG_7_FD_187302 | JGI IMG/M metagenome (GOLD analysis project Ga0209972, IMG submission 187302) | Freshwater lake microbial communities from Lake Erie, under a cyanobacterial bloom - NOAA_Erie_Diel1S_2200h metaG (SPAdes) (version 2) | ecosystem: Environmental > Aquatic > Freshwater > Lake ...
AGTATTGGAGCATTGACTGATTTGCAGCGGGCCTGCTTGCGGGGTGTGGCGGTGGCTGGGGGTGCCGGCGGGAGTCGGGTGTGCAAAAAACAAGCGGGGCCGGCCCGGAAGGCCGACCCCGCTGGAGGAATGCGATTCAGCATGCAGGTGTGGCGTCTGCGATCAAGCGGCGGCGACGGAGGGCCCGGATGCTGCCGAGGCCGAGCAGCGTGGCAGCGCCGGCCATGCTCGCGGGGGGCAGGGGAATCAGGGCGGTGGCGGAACCGAAGGTGATGTTGTCGAAGCCGATGTATTGGGCGGTGCCGCCTAAGGCGACCGAGCGGGCGGTGCCGGAGAAGGAGGCGCCGACGCTGGCCCAGCGGTCATAAGGGGCTCCGGGGGTGTTGTCGGTGCCCAGAATTGCCAAATTGATGGTGGCCAGGATGTTGCCGGTGCCGTCGGGTCCGTCATAGACGTTGCAGAAGCCGTCATAGTAGGGGGAGGTGTAGAAGAACGAGAAGCCGGTGGTGAAGCCCGCGGCCACGTTCATGATGGCTGCGTTGCTGTCGGCGAAGTACATGTTCGTGCCCATCGTCGGGGCGTTGGTGAAGCGGCTCGTGCCGCCGGCGAAAACGGAGACGCTCGCCCTGGTGTTGCTGGAGAACGTCACACCCAGGTGGGCGTAGAAGTCTCCGATCGGCGCTCCGTCCCCCAGACCTTCAAATGTGAGCAGGATGGTCTGCGCCTGGGCGGCAGCGGACAGGGACAGCATGGCGCAAGCGCCAGCAACGATGGACTTCGCGTTCATTTCAGTTTCTCCTTTGGGTAGGTTTCTAATGGAAGTAATTCAATGAAGTGTTCAAACCATTGTCAAGATAGACTTGTAAAAATACATGGTCATTTTCGTCGGCGACCCCAACTGGGCCAGGCAATCCGCCCCATCCCCGCCAAGTTAGTTCAGTCACTGGGCAAGCTGGGCAAGCTTGAGCACAGAAGTTCAGTGAGACTACTTAATGCAATTCAGTATTGGAGCATTGACTGATTTGCAGCGGGCCTGCTTGCGGGGTGTGGCGGTGGCTGGGGGTGCCGGCGGGAGTCGGGTGTGCAAAAAACAAGCGGGGCCGGCCCGGAAGGCCGACCCCGCTGGAGTAACGCGATTCAGCGTGCAGGCGTGGCGTCTGCGATCAGCGGCGGCGGCGGAAGGCCCGGATGCTGCCGAGGCCGAGCAGCGTGGCGGCGCCGGCCATGCCCGCAGGGGGCAGGGGGATGAGTACGGAGCGGCTGTCGTAGCCGAAGGAGATGTTGATGACGTTCTGCTCTTGTGATGTGGACCAGGGGGTGGGGCCGCCGAGGAAGACGTTGCCGGTGAGGGTGAAGCCCTGCCGGAAGTCGTAGTTGCGAACCTGCCAGAGAGACTCGGTTTCCGGGTTGGGTGCAGCGGAGGCATCGGCGAAGGTGCCGGTGCCGAGCGTGGACCCATTGAACAGCACGTCGCGGAATTCAAGGGTGTGGTCGGGGGACTGGCGGTTTTGCAGGCCGATCTGCATGGCGTTCCAAGGGCCGTTGACCAGGCCGGTCTGACCGTCGACCGTGCCCCGGAAGTTGGCGACGTTGGCGAAGAAGTTGGTGTAAATCAGCGTGGTCGTGACGTTCGTGCTGGGAGCGGTGAGGCTTGCCGTCAGCGTGTCGTCGCCGGGGTTGTACTCGAAGGTGAACGCGTGTGACTGGTTGTTCTCCCAGATGTTGGCCGGATTCGTCTCGATGCGGCGTGTTGGGTCGGTTCCAAAGTTCGGGACGCCGAGATAGATGTCACCGCTGCCGGCGTTGCCCAGGTTGCGGAGGCGAACGGCACCGACGGAACCGCCGTTGAGCGGGCCCTCGCCGAAGACGAGGACCTGAGCCGTTGCCGAAGTTCCGGCCACAGCCAGGGTGGAGCCAAGAGCGAGAGCGAGCAGAGCAGAACGGATGTTTGCGGACATGTGATGACCTCCGTGCTTGTCGACCCCAAACACCGGTTCGCAGCGACGTGCAACGATGGGCGGCCGGGTCGGTCTGTGATGGTGTTGCTTGAAGAAGCCGCATCGCCATGGCGGCCTGAGGCCCCCGGGCGTGTGAAAATGCGAACTGAGCGTTGCCGCGTGTGGCAATGACACGCGCAACGGCAACAGGGACATCTTCGGCTTCAACTCTGATCGGACGCTGTCGGCCTTTGAGCGGACGCATCCGGCCACCCACGGATGGGCGGGCTTTCCTCGTGAAGCAGCCTATAACAAAAACTCCCAGCCGTCAAGTGTTTTACGCAAAAAAGATGAGCAGGCAAACCCCCTAGGACGGGGGTTGGAGCTGGAGATGCCTTCGTTATCGGGCTTGTTGGTGGTGAATGGTCGAATTCAGGCCAGTTTCATGGCCTTGAGCATGGCCTGGCCCATCTGTGCGGGGCTTTCGGCGATGACGGCCCCGGCGGCCTGCAGCGCGTCGATCTTGCTCTGGGCGGTGCCCTTGCCGCCGGACTCGATGATGGCGCCGGCGTGGCCCATGCGGCGGCCGGGCGGGGCGGTGCGGCCGGCGATGAAGGCGGCGACCGGCTTGGTGACGTGCTTGCGGATGAATGCGGCGGCGTCTTCCTCGTCAGAACCGCCGATCTCGCCGATCACCAGGATGGCGTCGGTGGCGGGGTCATTCTGGAACATGCGCAGCACGTCGGTGTGGTTCATGCCGCGGATGGGGTCACCGCCGATGCCGACGCAGGTGCTCTGGGCGAGGCCGAGGCTGGAGGTCTGCCAGACGGCCTCGTAGGTGAGGGTTCCGGAGCGGGAGACGATGCCGACGGACTTGCCGAGCTTGCTGTGGGAGATGTGGGTGTGGATGTATCCGGGCATGATGCCGATCTTGCAGCCGGCGTTGGTGAAGACGTTGTCGGGGCCGGAGCCTTCGCCGGTTTTCGGACCGGGGGTGATGACGCCGGGGCAGTTGGGGCCGACAAGGGCGACGTGGTCCCAGTTGCAGAGGCGGAACTCGCCCATCTGGGTGAAGGAGTTCATGCGGTCCAGTTCGGCGCGGACCTTGATCATGTCCTGGACCGGGACACCCTCGGTGATGCAGCAAATGAGCTTGATGCCGGCGGCGGCGGCTTCCAGAACGGCGTCGCCGGCGCCGACCGGGGGAACGAAGATCATGGTGGCGGTGGCGCCGGTGGCGCGGACGGCCTGATCGACGGTGTCGAAGATGGGCAGCCCGTTGGGGTCTTTGGTTCCGCCCTTGCCGGGCGTGACGCCGCCGACGAGCTGGGTGCCGTAATGAAGGCAGCCCTTGGTGTGCTGGGCGCCGTAGGCGCCGGTGATGCCTTGGCAGATCACGCGGGTGGACGAGTCAACGAGGATGGCCATGGGGGGCAAGCATACGGGGATGGGGTGGTCACGTCCGGATGAGGTTCTCGGGATTGAACGGGTGGCGTTGGCGGACCTTCGGGGCTGTATAAGCCTCTGTATTCTCGGTCTTTGTGACAGACTGGCCGCTTCAGGTGGAACAGACGGCCAGCGGTTGCGAAGAAGTTGCCTGGAGCGGCGGCCCGGACGTGGGGTCTGGGGCATGCTGCAGTCGTGGGGCGAGCAATCCGCGCGGACGGACCGCCGGGAGTGTCGCCCACAGGCATCTTGAGTTGTCACCTGACGGCCCGTGGGGCCGCCCGGCGATGCGTGTCGTGATTGATCCGAGGGATCTTGTTTCAGAGAGGGAATTGATGAATATGACGAAGAGCTTCCGTCCCGCGGTCTCCCCCGCCTTGCTGATGGCCGCGGCGTTGATGGCGGCCCCCGTGGGCGCCCTGGCCCAGGTGAGCAACCCGGAGGTGGAGCCGAACAACACCAAGGCGGGAGCGAACGCGTTCACGCTGTCCCCCGGTGACAGCATCACCGGCACGACCACCGGCACGTCGACGGTGACGGCCGGTGCGGTCAGCGCCGACTACTTCCGCGTGACCACGGTCGCGGCTCCGGCGGGCATCTACCGCTACCGCATGCAGCTCTCGCCGAGCACCACGGCGTGGACGGGCACGCTCCGCGGCCTGTCGCAGACGGGCGGGGTGCCCAACGTGACGACCGACCTGGCGGTGCAGGCCAGCATCGCGACGAGCATCCCGGCCCGTTTCAACCAGTGGTACGGCTTCGGGGCTCCGGCGGACATCTACTACCGGGTGAGCGGCGCTGCGACCACGACCGCGTTGTACACCGCGACTCTGGAGCGGCAGCCGGTGACGCCGATCGTGGTGGCGGGCACCATCGTTGAGGGCGACCTGACCATCCGTTCGGGCCTCACCAACACGGCCGACACGGACCTGTGGATCTACGACGCCAACTTCAACGCGATTCCGGGCTTCGGCAACGACGACGAGCCGGCGCCCGGCACGTCGGCCTCTTCGGTGCTGACGCGGAACTTCGCGCCCGGCACGTACTACGTGGCGATCGCCGACTGGAACACGGCCAACAACCAGGCCTCTCCGTCGGATGACAGGTACACGGCCGGCAGTGTTCTGGACTTCCCCGGGGTGATGGCGAATTCGTCGACGACGACCTTTGCAGATATGGGGATTCAGATCACCGGCAGCGGCGGGACGGTGACGGCCGGCGGGGCCAAGAGCGGGCCGTTCGACGTGGTGTGGTACCAGTTCACGGTGTCGGCGGCGACGGTGCCGACGCCACCGCAGGCGGCGGTGGGGACCGACCGGGTGCTGACCCGGGCCGGCGAGAGCGTGCTGCTGACGGTGGCGACCACGCCTGGTACCAACCCGACGAGCACGGGCCTGACGGTGACTGCGGATCTGAGCGGCATCAGCGTCGGGGGCGCGAGCAACGCCCAGCTGTTTGACAACGGGACCAACGGCGACCTGTTCGCCGGCGACGGCATCTTCAGCCGCGCCGTGACGATCGCCCCGGGCACGGAGACGGGCCGCTACACGCTGACGGCGACGGTGACCGACGGCCAGGGCCGCACGGGCAGAGGCACGGGCGGCGTGAACGTGGCGGCGGCGGGCACGACGCTGGTTGAAGACGATGCGACGGCCCCGAACGACTCGAAGGACACGGCGAGCACCGTCAACGGAATGATCGCGGGCCAGACGATCGTCGGCGTATCGACCGGCGCCACGCTGCTGGGCGCGGGTGCGACGGACTCGGTGGACGTCTACCGCCTCAACCTGCCCCAGCGGTCGGGCATCACCAAGTACCGCCTGGCGCTGACCAGCCCGGCGACGGGCCATTCGCTGTCGCTCCGCGGGCTTGATCAGAACGCGGGCGTGATCGTTCCGGGCAGCAACGTGTTCATCCACTTCGGCGCCGCTCCGGGCAACGTGGTTCAGTTCTACGGCATGGGCAGCGAGACCCCGTTCGTGTACGTCGCGGTGGCGGGCACGGCGGGCACTCAGGCCCCGTACACCCTGACGCTGACGGCCGAGGATGTGATCCCGGCGGAGATCACGGGCACGGTGGTGACGGGACCGGTGACGCTGAGCACGGTGAACCGTACGGGCGCCACGCAGATCGACACGGCGCTGGCGGTGTACGACTCGTCGTTCAACATCATCCCGGAGTACCTCAACGACGATGCTCCGGCGCCGTCGACCAGTGGCGGCAGCGTGCTGACGCGGACCTTCGCTCCGGGGACGTACTACATCGGCGTGACGGACTTCACGACGGTTAACGGCACGGGCCTGGCCGTGGGCGTGCAGGCGCCGCTGGATGACCGCTACCGCGACAGCCTGGCGATGGACTCGACGGCGGTGACCGCGGGCGCATCGGCGACGGCCAACGTGAACGTGAGCATGGCGGTGCAGAGCGTGGCCGGCGAGATCGTGGTGCCTCAGACCAAGGTCAGCCCGCTGGACGTGGTGTTCACCCGTCTGGTGGTCACGGAGCAGACCGGCATCGGCGGCCTGGGCGTGGCTACGCCCGGCACCCGTCTGCCGGGCCTGAGTACGCTGCTGACGGTGTCGGTGGCTCCGGCCCCGGCGCCGGCGAGCACGGGCATTACGGTGCGGGCGGATCTGTCGGCCGTCGGCGGCTCGGCGACCGCCGTGCTGTTTGACGACGGCACCAACGGCGACGTGACCGCGGGCGACAACGTGTTCAGCCTGCTGTATCAGGTGCCTTCGGGCACGGCCGGCGGGGCGTACAGCCTGCCGTTCACCGTTCGCGATGCGCAGAGCCGCCAGGCAACCGGCGCCATCGGCCTGAACGTGGTGCCGGTGCTGGATCTGGGCACGCTGTCGGGCAGCGAACTGACCGGCACCGTGACGGTGGCGGCCGGCGAGATCAAGTGGCTGAGGTTCACCACCACCTTTGACGCGATCGATCCGACGCGTTTGCTGGACATCCACACCATCGGCTCGACGGTGGCGGACACCGAGATCGGCGTGTACACCGTCGACGGCACGCTGGTGGCCGATGACGATGACAGCGCCGCCGGCCTGCTCAGCCAGCTGAGCTTCGGCAACATCGGCCCGCGTGAGGCGATTCCCGGCCCGACCGGCTCGACGGCGGGCGCCATCCGCACCGGTATCGATGGTCCGCTGACCGCCGGCACCTACTACATCGCCGCCGGCGCGTTCAATACCACTTTCGGGGCTGCTGACTTCAACGCCACCAGCACGGCGACGGCGACCGGCAACATCGTGGTGACGCTGCTGACCGACGGCCAGACCGGGCCGGTGGGCTGCAACGTCGCCGACATCGTGGGCATCGGCGGCGCGGGCACCCAGCCCGACGGCCAGCTGACCGGCGACGACTTCAACGCCTTCATCGGCGCCTTCGCCGGCGGCGATCTGCTGGCGGACATCGTGGGCATCGGCGGCGTGGGCACCCAGCCCGACGGCCAGCTGACCGGCGATGACTTCAACGCTTTCATCAACGCCTTCGCGTCCGGCTGCCCGTAAGGCCGGAACGACGGCCCGTTTGGCCGACGTGACGGCGACATTTGAGTTGCACGTGAGACACGGCCGCCCCGGTTCGCTTTGACGAGCCGGGGCGGCTGGTGCCATTTGGGGCCGGACTGAGTTGAATGGGGTGGGGCGGTGGGGCGGTGCACAGGCGTGGGCACGGGACGGCCTGAGCGGAATTGTGCGGCAAAACCGGCCGGGGGGCGGATGCGAACAGAGAGAGGCGTGAGACGGGCCGGGGGTTGAACGGGGGGGCTGGAGGCGGGCCGGGCGGGACGCGGGCGGCCGGGGTGTCGGTGGCGGTTCGGGGGGCCAGAGCGGCCCGGGCGTGAAGGGTGGGGGGTATTGTGGGCTGGGAGGGTTGGTTGGTGCGGGTGGGGCGGGCGCGGGTTCTCGGGCTTGGCGTCGTCGTGCGCTCTTGCCTGGCTTGGCAGGGCGAGTCGGGCGGATGGCTGGCCGGGAAGCGGGGAGGGCTTAGATTTGTCAGGCGGGGAAATGAGGGGGTGGGAGCGGCCGGGTGGGGGTGGGCGGAACGGGCACGGACGGCCGGGCGGCACCGGACACTGGAGAAGACTGTGAGAGGGAACGCATTGAACAACACCTGGCGCCGGATCGTGTCGCTTGTGGCCATCGCGGGTTTGCCGGCGTGGGCGTCGGCCCAGCCGGTGCAGTCGACGGCGGAGATCGAGCCCAACGAGACCAAGGGCAATGCGACGCTGACGCCGGAGTTGCCGCTGAGCGGCGGGCCGGCGCTGACGGGGTTCACGCTGGGTTCGAACCTCAGCCCCGGGGTGCCGTCGTCGGCGGACACGTTCCGTCTGCGGGTGGCGGGTGCGGGCAACACAACGCCGACGATCTACCGGCACCGGCTGGTGGGCAACGAGGATGGCCCGCCATTCTCGTGGTCGATGACCATCCGCGGCCTGCGGCAGTCGCGGCTGCCCTCGGGCGAGGTGGTGATCCTGCCGGAGACGGACGACCAATTGCAGCGGACGCTGGGCACGGTGTGGGCGGGGGTGGTGGAGCGGACGCGGTTTGACGCGCAGACGGTGCTGCTGCGGCTTCCGCCGGAGTTTCGCTGCCTGACCGAGCCGACGGGCAACTGCAGCGCGAGCGAGCAGGCGCAGAAGGCTCTGGATGTGCTCAACCGCTTCGCGATGCCGGCGAGGACGCTGCAGTGGTACGGCTTCGGGCGGCCGCACGAGCTGTTCGTGCGGATCGAGGGGACGAGCTCGACCAACGCGCTGTACTCGATGAAGCTCAGCAGCGAGGCGGTGACACCGCTGCCGGTGGCGCAGGAACTGGCCCCCGGCGAGATCTACATCGGCATCGATCGGGCGGGCATTCCGCTGAGCGTGCAGAACGATCCGAACATTCCGGACACGCGCTGGCAGGAGGCGCTGCTGACCTCGCTGGCGGTGTACGACGAGAACCTCAACCCGATTCCCGGATTTTCCAATGATGATCCGCGGCCTGACATGCCGCATCCGGGCTTCGACCCGGCTGATCCGACGGTGACGCCGGCGGGCTGGCCGGCGAACACGCCGTATCCGGCCCTGGCGGCTGCGCTGCGGCGGACCTTCGCCCCCGGCGTGTACTACATCGCGTACGCGCGTGATCCGCTGGCGTACAACCTTGCGTCCCCCGGGGACGACAACAACCTCTCCCGCCGGACGGACTTCGCCGATCTGCTGGTGCCGGGCAGCTCGACGCTGCCTCCGACGGATCCGCTGCAGCCGACGGTGGAGCCCGGGCAGCCCACGCCCCCGCCCCGGCGGCTGCCGTGGTACACCAACCTGCGGCTGATCGACTCGGCGGGCAGCACGGTTTCGCTGCGGCAGGTAATGGGCGGGCCGTACCATGTGAACTGGTACCGCCTGACGGTGCAGTCAACGACGAACTTCACCGCCAACGGCGTCGCGTTCCCAGATCTGGTGGCCCGGGGCGACAGCACGCTGCTGACGGTGGACCTGCGGCTGGTTCCGCCGGCGACATCTCTGCCGCCGATCGCGTCGGTGACGGCGGACCTGCGGGCGCTGGGCGGGGCGCAGAACGCGATCATGCGGGATGACGGCGTCGGCGGCGACCTGGCTGCGGGCGACAACATCTACAGCCTGGCGGTGAACATCGCCCCCAGCCAGACGGTGGGCCTGGCGCAGATTCCCTTCACGGTGACCGAGGCTCCGCCCTTGAACGCGACGACCTCGGGGACGCTGAGCCTGCGGGTGTTCGGCGTGCCGGCAGCGACGGAGCTGGGCACGCTGTCGGCGGCGACGACGACGCTGGAGCGGACGGCGGACCCGCTGGCGGCCAACGGGGTGAGGTGGTACACCTTCACCTCGCTGGTGGGGGTGGGTCCGGCGGCGTTCCTGGACCTCACCACGGCGGGCTCGAACCTCGGACCGGTCAACGACACGCGGATCGCGCTGTACGGGTCCAACGGTCTGCCGCTGTACACCAACGACGACGGTGGTCGGAGCAGCGGGCCGAGCCTGCTGAGCTTCGGTCAGCCGACGCTGACGCGGCGGTACGGTCCGCCGGACATGGAGGGCGCGGGGCAGGACGACGGCACGCTGCCGCCCGGGCGGTACTACGTCGCGGTGGTGGGCGGCCCGCTGAGCACGTTCGGGCCGGGGTTTTCGGTCAGCAGCGTGTCGGGCAACGCGGGCAACGTGCGGCTGTCGGTGCTGACCAACTCGTCAAGCCCGCGTGCGGTGGGCACGGCCAGCCCGCCGGTTCTGTTCCGGGCCTTGCCCCGTCCGGTGCGGTTGCAGGTGGCGGTGACGCCGGCGGATCGCCCGTTCGCGGGCATCGGTTCGGTGACGGCCGACCTGTCGGCGATCGGGCTGTCAACCACCGAGCCGCTGCTGGACAACGGCGTGCCGCCGGATGCGGCGGCCGGCGACCTGATCTTCACGCGTGAGGTGGACCTGGGCGGACAGGTGGTGGGGGGACTGGTGTTCCCGTATCTGGTGACCGACGCGCTCAACCGCACGGCGGCGGGCACGATCAGCGTGCAGGTGACGCAGTATGAGGACCTGGGCGTGGTGGAGCAGGGCCGCCAGGGGGCGCTGACGCGGACGATCAACTCGGTGCCGACGGGCACGGTGGAGTGGTACCGGCTGCTGGTGCGCCGCCCCGTGCCCGAGGACGGCGGCAAGTACATTGACATCCACACCATCGGATCGGACCTTTCGCCGGTGAACAGCCTGTCGCTGGCGTTGTACGACGCGGCCGGCTCGGTGGTGGCCATCAACACGCGGTGGCCGGGCGTGGTGACGGAGCTGGGCGGGCTGAGTTTCGGCGACTCGCCGGGCGGCAGCCAGCAGATCCCGGCGCGGAGTTACGTTGACGGGGCGCAGAACTGGACGATGGAGTCCAACTTCGGATCGCTGAGCGCGGGCACGTATTACCTGGCGATCACGCCGGGCGATCTGACCCTGTGGGGCGGCGACTTCATCGTCGTGCCCGCGACGGAGAACTCGGGCACGGTTCGCTTTGCGATTCTCACCAACCTGGCCTCCCCGGCGTGCCTGGCTGATGTGTCGGGCATTGGCGGGCCTGGATCCGAGCCTGACGGGCTGCTGACCGGCGACGACTTTGTGACTTTCGTCGGGGCGTTCTCCACGGGCGACCCGCTGGCCGACATCGTCGGCATCGGCGGCGCCGGCACCGAGCCGGACGGCGTGGTGTCGGGCGACGACTTCAACGCGTTCATCGCGTCGTTCGCGGCGGGCTGCCCGTGACGGATCGACGGTGGGAACGCCGGGCGCATTATCGGGCGGTGTGGCGGGGTTGCCCGGGCGGCATGCTCGGGTGAACGCCCACCGGCCATGATCCGCCCGGAGCGCAAGCCGGATGTGAAGCGGGGCAATCTGCGACCGAGAACGGCGGTGTGGGGTATCGCGACAGGGGTTGCGCGGCTGGCACACAGCAGGGCGTGGCGATACGCTGTGAGCCCGGCTGTCGCGGCAAGTTGCCGAGGTCCGCTCGTCCGCAAGGCGAGCGGCACGCCGATGGTGTCGTCTTGTCAGGATCAACCAAGCAGCAAGGAGAAAGAGGATGCGACTGCAGCGTGCACTGTTGGCGGTGGCGGGTCTGGGGATGAGCGTGGCGGGGGCGATGGGGCAGCCCATCAACTACACCGGCTCGCCGGTCTCACAGAACTTCGACAGCCTGCCGAACACCGGCACCACGGCTGCGACGTGGACCAACGGCGTGACGCTGCCGGGTTGGTACGCGTGGCGCTCGGCGCGTAATGGTCAGTTGAACGGGCGCGACAACAACACGCCGTGGCTGGAGACGGCGACCGTGACGCCGGGTACGGGCAGTAGCATCAGCGGGGCGCTGTACTCGTACGGTGCTGACGGCAACACCAACCGCTCGCTGGGCAGCCTGGGCTCCAACGCCTGGGGCGACAATTCCTACGGCATCGCGCTGGTGAACACCAGCGGGCAGAGCTTCCCGCTGTTCTCGGTGTCGTACGTCGGTCGGCAGTGGCGCAACGGTGGCAACACGAATCTTCAGCGGCTGGTGTTCGAGTACAAGGTGGCCCCGGGGCCGTTCGACAGCGCGCAGATGGCCGCGACGCCGGACAACTCTCCGCCGAACGGCAACTGGGTGCCGGTGCCCGATCTGGACTTTGTGAGCCCGGTGGCGACGGCGACTGGGGCGGCGCTGGTCGGGACGGATGCGGCCAACAGCGCCAGCCGGTCGCGGATCGTGACCGGCCTGACGTGGAACCCGGGCGAGGTGCTGTACATCCGCTGGTACGACGACAACGACGCCGTCAACGACCACGGCCTGGCGATCGACGACTTCCAGTTCAACACCGAGGCGCCGGAGAACCCGACGCTGCTGATCAACGCGGCGGCGGCCCCGGCGATCGTTGAGCAGGTGGGCGGGCAGGTCACCTACACGCTGAACGTGACCAACATCGGCCGTCAGGCGGCCAACGCGGGCACGATCACGGCGGCCTTCCCGACCGGCGTCTCGCTGGTGTCCAGTTCGGTGGCGGCGGTTCAGAGCGGCAACAACGTCACGCTGACGCTGCCGCCGATCGCCGGTTCGTCGCCCTCGGCGCCGATCACGCTGGTCATGCAGGCCACCGCGGCCTTCCCGCCGCCGGCGGCGACGCAGCTCAACGCCACGTTCACGACCAACCCCGGCGGGAACGTGGCCAGCACCAGCACCCCGGTGGTGAACAACGCCGACGTGGGCGTCACGGCGACGGCCTCGGTGGCGTGTGACGCGCTGGTGGGCGATGCGGTGGCCTATGCGGTGACGGCGACCAACAACGGGCCGACGTCGGCGGCGGGCGTGACGGTCACCGGCCAGGTGCCGGCGAACGCGACGATCCTGACCTCTCCGGCCAGCCAGGGCACGGTGGCGGTGGCCAACGGCCTGTACACCTGGACCGTCGGTGATCTGCCTTCCGCCGGCGCGGCGACGCTGACGTTCAACACGCAGGTGAACGCGGCCGGCGGCGGCACCGTCACCGCCGTCGCGACGGCCACTTCGCTGGACCTGACCACGGCCAACAACACCGCGACGGTGACGACCAGCACGGTGAGCACGGCGGCGGCCATCCCCGCGGTGTTCAGCACCTTCAGCGGCCAGTTGTCGGCCTCGGTGACGGTGCCGGGCATCAGCGGTGGGACGTTCCCTGCCGAGTTCGGCACCGCCGGCGGCGGCGGCACTTTGAACAGCTTCGCTTTCGGGCGGCCGTTCTTCAGCCCCGACGGCACCCGGTGGGCCTTGGTGGCCGACACCACGCTGTCTGAGAACACCAACACGGTGATCGTGGTGGGCGACGCCGGCGGCTACCGGGGCGTGGTGCGTGAGAACGCGACCATCGTCGACTCGGCGGCGGGTCTGCCGATCGGCTCGGACCCGGCGGCCAACCCGGTGTTTGACCGCATCATGGCGATCGACAACAACGGCAACATCGCCTTCTCCGGCCGTCTGCGAACGCCGGCGGGCGACACCAACCGCCGCGTGGTGGTCAAGGGCAACGCCCCGACGGCCCCGGGCGCGAACTACACCTTTGAGGTGGTCGCCAAGCAGGGCCAGCCGGCGACGGTGTTCGGCGGGACCAACCCGGTGTGGGGCGGGACCATGTCGGTGGCGACGGGCGGGCTGGGTTCTGACGGCTCGGTGTCGTTCTACGCCCAGTCCGGCGGCGGCGATCAGGCGGTGTTGACGCAGAACGGCACGACCATCGTGTCGCGTCGGGCCAACGCGGCGTTCGCTCCGGCCGGCCAGGCCGGCGGCACCACCGCCACCTGGAACGGCTACGAGACCAACACCGACGGCGCCTTCGCCACCCGCGGCTTCTCGATCACGCCCGACCGCTCCACCTGGATGCTCGAGGGCAGCCTGAGCGCCCCGGTGCCGGCCGCCAGCAACCAGATCCTGGTGCTGAACACGGCCTCGACGCCCAACACGGTGGTGCTGCAGGAGGGCTCGGTGATTCCGGGTTCCTCGTTCACGCAGACGATCAACTCCACGGGCAACTTCCGTCATGCCGAGGTCGGCGCTGACGGCAACTGGTACGCGATGGGCACCAACGCTCCGCTGCCGCCGGCCACCGCCGGCGACGGCTGGGTGGTCCGCAACGGCCAGGTGGTCGCCGCCACCGGGCAGCCGATCACCACCGGCTCGACCGAGACCTGGAGCAACCGCGTTCTGGGCAACACCTTCTACACCGTGACCGGCCGGGGCAGCGACTACGTGGTCGGCGGCCTGACCAGCAAGCTCGACGGCAGCACCGACTCGGTTCTGGTGCACAACGGCCGGACGGTGCTGCTGCGTGAGGGCGACCCGATCAACGTGGGCACGCCCGAGGTGCCGTTCATCGTGTACGCGGGCAACATCTTCCAGGACAACCGTTCGGCGATCTCCGCTGACCGTCGCTTGTACACGGTGGTCAACGTCCGCAACTCCCAGTGGCCGTGCGTGAACGCGGGCAACGTGATCGGTCAGGTTCTGCTGGCCATCCCGCTGCCGCCGGCCTCGCTGGCCTGCTCAGTGGCGGACATCACCGGCATCGGCGGCCCGCCCTCGGGCCCGGACGGTCTGCTGACCGGCGACGACTTCAACGCCTTCATCGGCGCCTTCGCCGCCAACGACCTGCTGGCGGACGTCACCGGCATCGGCGGCCCGCCCGCCCAGCCGGACGGCCTGCTGACCGGCGACGACTTCAACGCGTTTATCGCCGCCTTCGCTGCGGGCTGCCCGTAAGCGGTCAGGTTCCGTCATCCTCAGCCAAACTGCACAACCCCCGGGGCACGCGCCTCGGGGGTTGTTCGTTGAGGTGGCAGATTGGTGGTGACGGTCGGGGTGGTGCGGCGGGCTTGCGTGCCTGGCCGCGCCGAAATGGCCCACGAACCGTTCTCCGGTTCGCCTGGGCGCTGCTTGGTTGTCGCCGCGCTCATGTCCGATGCCCGCCCTGATGCGCGTTCCTGCGCACCCATCGGCCCCTGCCGCGTCGCTCCTCCCGTCGGCCTCCGGTGTTTCACGTCACGTTGAAGAGTCCTCCATGAACCAATGCCTGAGCGTCCATGCGTATCCGGAGCGTCCTGCCCCGGCGTGGTTCGCCGGTCGGACTCCCGGTCCGAGCGGCCGGTCCACACTTCGCCCTTCCGGTCCGCCGAAGCGCCCGCCGGAACCGAGGTGGCCGTGCCGCGCCGACCGCACGTCGTTGCCCGCCTGGCCTGCAGGGCCCCGGGGCGACGTGCGGTCCCGATGTGCTCCAGAGGATCCGCTGCCGAGCCGGTGCATCACACGGCGACGGGCCGGCCGCACCCACGGGGTCGGCGGGCGGAAGGCCCAGCGGAGGAGCCATCGGGCAGGGGGGGACGGTCAGCAGGGAGGCGGACGCTCGAAGACCTCGCTGTCGCCGCAGGCCAGGCTGCGGGAAGTGCGGGTGAGGGTGCGTGCGAAGGGATGCATACGCGCTCCTTGTCGGGACACGGCCGGGCGGCAGAGGGCCGGCCCAGGGGAACCCGACGGAGAGGTGGGCGGCCGCGGCGGAACCGGAGGGTTCGCCGCGGCGGGTGTCGCAAGCCCACGCCGTTCCGCCGGAGCCCGGGTGTAAGTCGGGGCGGCGGTCGGAGCACCCGTCCGGTCCACACAGCGTGCCGGCCGGTGACGGGTGACGAACGACACTGACATCGTGCGATGCAATCGGCCGGCGTGCAAGGCGGTGATGCGTTGTGGCCGATTCTCGGGCCGGGGCGGGCGGCGCGGTTTGCCAGATGCGGGCGTGGAAGCGGGTGGGGGGCGGTTTTGTCGGACCTTGGGCGGTGGTGCGGCAGCGGTTTGCGGCCTGCCGGCGATGGCGGCGGTCCGGGCCGGGGGGCATACGGTGGCCCCGCATGAGTGGCGCACCGGCGGCGGGACGGCTGGAGGGCATCGGGCTGATCGTGTTCACGCTGCTGTCGTGGGCGTCGGTGCCGTTGTTCCTGCGCGTGCTGAGCAAGGACTGGGGGCTTGACCCGTTCTCCGCCAACGGCTGGCGCTATGGCATCTCGGCGGTGTTCTGGCTGCCGTTCCTGGCCTGGGCGTGGAAGCGGGGGAGGCTGCCCAGGGCGCTGCTGGCCGCTGCGGCGGTGCCGGTGGCGTTCAACATCGTGGGGCAGAGCTTCTTTGCGTGGGGGCCGAAGCTGCTGGACCCGGGCTTCTTCAGCTTCGTGTTCCGGGTGCAGGTGGTGTTTGTGACGCTGGGGGCGTACTTCCTGTTCCCCAGCGAGCGGGGCACGCTGCGAAGCCCGCGTTTCTGGGCGGGGCTCTTGCTGGTGGTGCTGGGGTCGGTGGGGCTGATCGCGCTCAAACCGGGCGGGTTCCCGCAGGGGGCGACGCTGCTGGGCATCGGGGTGGCGCTGGCGTCGGGGATCCTGTTCGCCGGCTATGGGCTGGCGGTGCGGTACTACGTGTCGCAGTATCCGCCGGTGATCGCCTTCGGGGTGATCTGCCAGTTCACGGCCATCGGCGTGCTGGCGGTGATGTTCACGCTGGGCGAGCGGGCCGGGGCGCACGCGCTGACGTTCACCGGGTATCAGTGGTTCATTCTGGTGCTGTCGGCGTTCGTGGGCATCGCCATCAGCCATGTGACCTATTACGCCAGCATCACGCGGCTGGGGGTGAGCGTGTCGATCGGCATCATCCAGTTGCAGCCGATCTTCACGGCGATGGGCTCGCTGCTGCTGTTCGACGAGCAACTGGTGTTCGGGCAGTGGATGGCGGGCCTGGTGGGCGTGTGCGGGGCGCTGCTGATGCTGTGGACCCCGCGCAAGCCGACAGCGGCCGCAGCGGCGGCGGAGACGGGGGACTGAGGGCCGGTCAGTCGGCGGGCTGTGGGAAGAGATTCGCAGCGGGGACGGTGATCTGCCCGGCCCAGTAGGCCTGGGCGCGGAAGTCGCGCAGGGCGTACTCGCCGTCGCCGGTGATGCGGAGCGACCAGCGCGGCAGATCAGGGTGGGTGGCGGTGAGGCCGGCGAAGTCGGCCAGGTGCTGCGTGCCGACGGCGGGGATCTCCAGCAGGCGGACCGGCTCGGGGAGCGGCTTGCGGGAGGTGGGGTGAATCGGGTCGATCATCCGCCAGCGTCCCCGCAGCACGGCGACGCCGTCGCGGATGGCCTCGACGCGGACAGCGACGGTGTAGCGCGTATCACCTTCGGTGAACAGGTCGGGCGGCTCGTCGATGGTGAGGGCTGGTCGGCCGCTGATCATGCGGACAAGGCGCGGGCGAAGGGCGGCGCGGACGGCTTGGTCTGCTACGGGGGATTGCACGGGGCGGATGGCCTGGTCCAGACGGTCGACCAGGCGCACGTTGAACCAGACGTCGGCGACGGGCCGCTCGCCGCCTTGGCGGTTCGGTGCCGCGAAGACCTGCAGCGAGAAGCCGTCGTACAGGTTCTCCAGCAGCCGGGCGGGTTCGATCCAGAAGGTCTCGTAGGAACGCGAGGGGTCGACGTAGGGCACCTCGTCGGGCTGATCGAAGTCGGTGAAGATGCTGCGCGGGTCGTTGCTGTTGGGGGCGCGGGCCGGGGTGGGGTCGGGCATCTTCAGCGGGTTGTAGAGGAGGCGCGTATGCGGGGCGACTTGCCCGGACAGGTCGGTGACCAGGGCGAAGGGCACGCTCCGGGGCCACACCGGCCGGTAGCCCACTCGCGGCCGGATGAGGTGCTCGGCGAGCCACTGGGCCTGCCAGACCTCGCCCGGGGCCTTCTGCCAGCGGCGGAGCAACTCGCGGGTCAGGCGGCTTGGACTGGGCGGCTGGTCGTCGGTGAGGCGGACCCATGCGACCAGCAGGGCGTCGGGGAGCGTGCCCATCCAGCCGGTGGTGCGGACGGTGGGCTGGGCGAGCGCCAACAGGCCAACGAGCAGGGCGAGCATGCTGGCGACACCGGTGTGCCAGCGGCGGCGAACGCGGGCAAGTTGCGCCTCGCTGCGGTGCGTTGTGCCGCACTCGGGGCACTGGCCGCCGGGCGGGGTGTCGCCGGGAGGGGTGTCGCCGGGGGGGGTGTCGCCGGGGCGGGGGCCGAGTTCGTACCAGCAGCGGCGGCAGCGGCGGCGGCCCCGGGGCCGGTCACCCCACCACCAGACGGAGAGCAGCAGCAGGGACGCAGCGAGCAGGAGCCACCCCGCCAGGGCGTAGCCCCAGTCGGGCATCCATGGGAAGAGGTCAAACGGGGACATCACCGGTGCCGCACCTCCGTGCAGAACACTAGCAGGTGTGCGGATTCGGACGCTCCGGGCGGGCTGCGGATGGTTGGCGTTCGGGTCTGGCCGGGAGCGGGTGGCGGGCTCGGCTGAAAATCTTACCCTCGGCTAACATTTGGCCGATGGGTGGGTGTTGGGGGGTGCGGACAGCGGGGCGTGCATCCGGAGACGTGTCGATGGTTGTGAACTGGTCGCAGACGACGTGGCGGAGCGGGCTGCTTGGGCTGGCGGCGCTGCTGGCGTTGGCGCTGGCGGCGTGCGGGCCGGGGGCCCCGGCGGAGAAGGGCTCGGCGGGTGGTGCGGGGGGTGGGGGTGGTGGGGGGGGTGGAGGTCAGGGCGGGGCCAAAGGCGAGCGTCTGCTGCTGGCCACCACGGCGCAACTCGCCGATGCGCTGCGGAACATCACCGCTGAGTTGCCGGCGGGCGCGGTGCGGGTGGAGTCGCTGCTGGGCGAGGGCGTGGATCCGCATACGTACAAGCTGACGCGGACGGACATGGCCCGGCTGGCCGGGGCCGACAGTGTGTTCTCTTCCGGGCTGCACCTTGAGGGCAAGATGACCGAGGTGCTCGAGCGGCTCGGCCAGGAGCCGGGCGGCGCTGGTGGTGGCAAGTTGGTGGTGGAGGTGGGGCTGAAACTGCCGGCCGATCGCATCCTGCGGCCCGATGGCGCAGCCGGCGAGGCGGACCCGCACTACTGGATGGACCCGGAACTGTTCGCGCTGGCCAGCACCGCGATGGCCGAGGCGCTGGCCGTGCGCATGCCTGAGCACGCGTCGGGCGTGCAGCAAGGGGCCGAGCGGTATCGCGGGGAGATTCAGCGGCTGGCGGATTACGCCAAGGACGCGTTCGGCAAGGTGCCGGAGGCGAAGCGGACGCTGATCACCAGCCACGACGCGTTCGGCTACCTCGGGCGGGCCTTCGGGCTGCGGGTGCTGGCGGTGCAGGGCATCAGCACCGAGAGCGAGGCCGGGGTGCGCGACATCGAGCGGCTGGTGGAGCGGGTGGTCAGCGAAAAGGTGACGGCGGTGTTCGTGGAGACTTCGGTGCCGGACCGCACGCTGCGGGCGGTGGTGGCGGGCGCGGCCTCCCGGGGCCATACGGTGTCCATCGGCGGTACGCTGTTCTCCGACGCGATGGGGGCGCCGGGGACGTACACCGGAACGTGGATCGGCATGATGGATCACAACATCACCACCATTGCCAGGGCGCTGGGGGCCGAGGTGCCGGCGGCGGGCATGGCCGGCAAACTGGCGGCATCAGCGACTGGGGGCGGCAAGTGAGTGCCGCGGCCCCGGCGAGCGATGGGCTGTGCCCGCTGAGCGTCCGCGGGCTGACGGTGGCGTATCACCGCAAGCCGGTGCTGTGGAACGTGGACTATCGGGCGCCGTCGCCGAACCAAAGCGGCGCCGGCAAGCGCGGCAACCTGGTGGCGATCGTCGGCCCCAACGGGGCAGGCAAGAGCACGCTGCTCAAGGCGGTGCTGGGGCTGCTGCCGGAGGCCTCGGGCGGCGCGGCGGTGCGGTTCTTCGGCGGCACGCTGGACGAGCACCGCGACCGCGTGGCGTACGTGCCCCAGCGGGAGACGGTGGACTGGGAGTTTCCGGTGACCGCCGGCGAGGTGGTGGCGATGGGGCGGTATCGGCGGCTGGGGTGGTTCCGGCGGGTGGGGCGGGCCGAGCGGGCTGCGGCCGGGCGGGCGCTGGAGCAGGTGGGCATGGCGGCGTTCGCGGATCGGCAGATCGGGGAACTGTCGGGCGGTCAGCAGCAGCGGGTGTTCATCGCGCGGGCGCTGGCGCAGGAGGCCGAGTTGTACCTGATGGACGAGCCGTTCGCCGGGGTGGACGCGGCGACTGAGCAGGCGATCGCCAGAGTGCTTGGCGAACTGCGCGACGCGGGCGCGACGGTGATCTGCGTGCATCACGACCTTTCAAGCGTGCCGGACCGGTTTGACCATGTGCTGCTGCTGAACACGCGGGTGATCGCTTCGGGTGCGGTGAGCGAGATGTTCACGCCTGCGAACCTGCAGGCGACCTATGGCGGCCGGCTGACGCTGCTGGACCAGGCGGCGACGGCCCTGGCGCGGACCTGATTCACCCAACGGAGGACTCCGCAGCGTGGCGAGCGTGCTGGCCCAACTCGGTGTGACCATCGGCTACAACACCGCGGTGGTGCTGGCGGGTGTGACGCTGCTGGGCGTCGCCTCGGGGGTGATCGGTTCGCTGGCGGTGCTGCGGCGGCGGACGCTGATGGGCGACACGCTGGCGCACGCGACGCTGCCGGGCATTGCCCTGGCGTTCATTCTGGCCAGCGCGCTTGGGTGGGAGACGCGGTCGCTGCCCTTGCTGCTGGCGGGGGCGGCGGTAACCGGCGGGCTGGGGCTGGCAGCGGCGCACTGGCTGACCCGCTCGGCACGCATGAGTGAGGACGGGGCGATGGCGGCGGTGCTGGGGGTGTTCTTTGGCGCCGGGGTGGCGCTGCTGTCGTACGTGCAGACGCTGCCGACGGGCGGGCAGGCGGGGCTGTCGCGGTTCATCCTCGGGCAGACGGCGGCGATGTCGGCGGCGGACGCGACGACCATCGGCGTGCTGGCGGTGGTGGTGACGGCGGTCGCCGGGCTGCTGCTCAAGGAGTTCCGGCTGATCTGCTTTGATCGGGGCTTTGCAGCGGCCCAGGGCTGGCCGGTCGGGCTGCTGGACGCGGTGCTGCTGGCGCTGGTGGGGCTGGTGACGATCATCGGGCTGCAGGCGGTGGGGCTGGTGCTGGTGGTGGCGATGCTGATCACGCCGGCGGCGGCGGCGCGGTTCTTTTCGGATCGGCTGTCGACCACGGTGGTGGCGGCGGGCGTGCTGGGCGGGCTGAGCGGGCTGGCGGGGGGCGTGGTCTCTGCGTTGGTGGAGCGGGCGCCGGCGGGGGCGGTGATCGTGCTGGCGGCGACGGCGGTGTTCGCCGGTGCGGCGCTGCTGGCGCCGCGGCGGGGGCTGCTGCCGGTGGCGGTGCGGCGGGTGCGGGCGGCCCTGGAGCATGATCAGGAGCACGTGCTGCGGGCGATCTACGAACTGACCGAGGCGGACGGCCAGACGGCGGACAGGCAAACGGCGATCGGCAGCGGCAGCGGGGCGGTGGCGCTGCGGCGGATCGCCCAGCACCGGCCGTTTGCGCCCTGGCGGCTGGCGCTGGCGGTGCGGCTGCTGCGGCTGCGCTCATTGCTGGGGCGGTGCTACGTGATGCCGGGCGCCGTGCTGCTGACGCCCGACGGCCTCGCCGAGGCGGCCCGGCTGACGCGGCTGCACCGGCTGTTTGAGCGGTACCTGATCCTGCGGGGCGGGCGGGACGCATTCTCCGCGGATGACCCGGCGGACTTCATCGAGCACGGGCTGTCGCCGGCGGTGCTGGCGGAACTGGAAGCCTCGGTGGCGGCCGATGCGCCCGCCGGCGCGGTGCCTCCCAGCCCGCACCGGCTTGAGCAAGGGGCGCGGCCATGAGCGGCAGCCTGCTGCTGCAGTACGACCTTCCGGCAGTGGCGGCGGCGACGCTGTGCGCCGGGGCGTGCGCCCTGGTGGGGCACTTTCTCACGCTGCGGCGGACGGCGATGCTGGGCGACGCCATCAGCCATGCGGTGCTGCCGGGCATCGTGCTGGTCTTCCTGCTGCTGGGCACGCGGGCACCGCTGCCGATGCTGCTGGGCGCCGGGGCGGCGGCGCTGCTGGCGGCCGGGGTGATCGAAGGGCTCAAGCGGCTGTTCGGCGACCGGCTGGAGCAGGGGGCGGCGATGGGCATCGTGTTCTCGGCGTTCTTCGCGATGGGGATCGTGCTGATGGAGCGCGGGGCCCGCAACGTGGACCTGGACGCGGACTGCGTGCTCTACGGCACCCTGGAAGCGATCACCTGGCCCGCGGCCCACTCGGCGGCGGCGCTGGCCGACCCGGCGGTGTGGGCGGCGGCCCCACGGCAGGTGATCACGCTGGCGGTGGTGTATGTGTTGCTGCTGGCGGTGGTGGCGCTCTTCTTCCGGCGGCTGGTAGCGGCGTGCTTTGACCCCGGCTTCGCCCGCTCGGCGGGGCTGCGGCCCGGGCTGGTGAACTTCGGCCTGGCCGGGCTGGTGGCAACGGCGGCGGTGGCGAGCTTCGAGGCCGTGGGCTCGGTGCTGGTGATCGCCATGCTGGTGTGCCCGGGGGCGGCGGCGCGGCAGTGGTCGGACCGGCTGGTGAGCCAGTTGTGGATCGGCCAGGGGATGGCGGCCCTGGCGGCGGTGGGGGGGTACGTGCTGGCCAGCGTGGGCCCGGCAATGGTGGGGCTGGACCGGGCGCTGACGGCCTCGGGGATGATCGCGGCGATGGCGGGCGGGCTGCTGCTGGTCTCGGCGGTGGTCAGCCCGAAGCACGGCGCGGTGGCCCGCTGGCGGCGGCGGCGGGCGGTGGCGGTGGAGACGGCGCGGGAGGACCTGCTGGCGACGCTGTTCCGTCAGCGTGAGGGCCGGGCGGGGTTCACACCGGCGTTCTGGCGGGCGACGGTGGGCTCGGCACGGCTGTGCGATCTGGCGATGCGGCAGGCCCGCCAGCGGGGCCAGATCACCGGGCCGGACGAGGCTCCGCAGTTGACCGAGGCGGGCCTGGCGGCGGCGGCGGCGGTGGTGCGGAGCCATCGGCTGTGGGAGCGGTATCTGGTGGACGAGGCAGGGGCGGACCCGGCCAAGGTGCACGATCAGGCGATGGTGCTGGAGCACGCCGGGCTGACCCCGCCCCAGCCGGGTGACGCGACCGACCCACACGGGCGGCGGATTCCCTAGCGGGGGCCGGATCGCCCAGCGGGGGGCAGATCTCCTGGCCGGGCGCGGTTCCTCTCGCGGCGGCACGCTGCGGGCACCAAACAGACACGCCCCGGATGAAGCCGTCCGAGGCGTGCAGGAGGTGCAGGGTGATGTGCGGGCAACTGGCGATCAGCCCGGGCCGATGCCGTTCACGGGCGGCTCGATGTCGTTGTCCTCAGCGGCCTTACCCAGGGCGGCCTGGGACAGTTCCGACCAGTTGGCCGACGAGAGCCCGGCGGCGATGGCGATCTGGGCGAGTTCCACGCGGTTGGCGACGCGCAGCTTGCGGCCAAGGCTGGCACGGTGCCACTCGACGGTCTTGCCGGTGCGGTGCAGGCGGTCGGCGATTTCGCGGGTGGTCAGGCCCTCGCCGATGAGCGTGAGAACTTCCAGTTCGCGACGGCTCAGGGTGGCCAGGGGGCCGGCGTCGTGCGAGTTGGGGTAGATGATGTCGTACCGCTGCTCGGTGGTCTCGGCGGCGGCCTCGCGCTTGGTGCCGGGGTGCTGGATCATGATCACCATGGCCGGGGTGGCGCCGGCGCCGCTGATGCGGCGGAGCACGGTGCGGGTCCAGCGACCGCGCACCAGTTCATAGAGCATCAGCGGGCGGCCGGTGTCGGCAACGCGGCGGACGAGTTCCACCCGTTCACGGCCGACTTCGGCGGGGAACAACTCGGTGACGCTGTGCCCGAGCAATTCGCCCGGCTGCTTGCCGACCAGGCTGCTGGAGTGGTGATTGGCGAACTCGACTCGGCCTTCGGGCGAGACGATCCACACGGGGAGGTGCACGTCTTCGGTGAGGGACTGCCAGAGCGCATCGGCGTCGGCGATGGTCTTCCAATTGGCCACGGGTCGTTCCTTACTGCCACCGCGCGTTCGTGCCCTTGTCCGTCGGCTGCTCGGTGTTCACGCAAGCCTGCCGGACCGCTTCGCGACCAACATGGTCTCGTCGGATGCTCCGGCTTGCCCGCGTGTGCGGGGCCGAACCACCGGCGAAGCGCTCGCCCGCTTGGCTGAACGCATCCATCGACCTTGGTTCGCCGAGGCACATCTGCGGCGAACCCGTGCTTGCTCCGCAACAGGGTGGAACCCTGCTGCGTCCCGGGGCGGTTGTCCACGCCCTCAAGCGGGCCGAGGGCGTGGTGGGGAGCCTGTTCTCTGTTCCCGCGGCAAGCACAGGTGATGCGGTAGAACCCGTGTAGGTACCGGAAAAACGACGCTCCGGCACGCTCTTGAAGATATCAGCGGGTCTGAGTGATCGCAAGCCCGAGGTCGCTTGCGTTGATCGATGGTGCGGTGACGGACTCCCCCTGAAGCGGGCATCCCTTCGAGATTGGTGTGGCGATTGGGGTCAGCAATCCATGGTCGAGTGTTCAAAGGACCCCTCAGCTGGGGGTCGCCCGCAGGGCTTTCCACTAGAAAGGGTGATTTTGCATTTTGTTGGTGAATCACTCGGTTCGGGGGGGCATGGCTGGTGACGAATCGGTGGGTTCAGGGGTTGGTGATGGGCTTCCCGGCGGCTTGGCAGGCTTGGCGCGGGCCATGGGTCGGCGAACTCCGCCAGCCGGGCGGCGCGGGGATGATTGCCAGATGGCGAGAACAGGAGAACACCAGCCTGATGTGAGCGGGCCGAAGGCGGCTGGTCGGAGCGGCGATGCAGCGTGTCTGCCGGCGAGGCCGCTGCTGCACATCGTGCTGCACGAACCGGAGATTCCCAACAACACCGGAAACATCGGCCGCACGGCGGTGGCGACGGGGTGTGCGCTGCACTTGATCAAGCCGCTGGGCTTTGACATTTCCGAGAAGGCCTGTCGGCGTGCCGGGCTGGATTACTGGCCGAGGCTGGCGCCGCGCACGCACGAGTCGTTCGACGGCTACCTGCAGGCCGAGCGGCCCGCGCGGCTGTGGCTGTTCACCACACATACCACGCGGTCGGCGCATGGTGCGGAGATCCGCCCCGGCGATCATCTGATGTTCGGGAAGGAGACCGCCGGGCTGCCCACGGACCTGGTGGAGCGGTACGGGGAGCGGGCGGTGTGTCTGCCGATGGTGCCGGGCGAGCGGTCGCTGAATCTGGCGACGGCGGTGTGCGCGGTGATCTATCTGGCGGTGGATCAGATGCTTCGGCGGGGCGAGATGCGGCTGGATGAGTCGGGACGGATGATGCTGGGCCCGGCGGCGGCCGGCGGGTGTGATGGCCGGTGATGGCGGGCCTGTCGCCGGCCCGCTGCGAACGCGGAGGGCGGGGGTTCCACGCAGCCGCCGAGGGCAGTACGATGCGTCCATGCAGTGTGCTGATTCAAGGCGAGCGGATGAGCGGCGAGGGCTGGTTCTGGCGGGCGTGCTGTCGCTGGCGGTGCTGATGCTGAGCGGGTGCGTCAAGCCGCTGCTTTCGCCGGAAGAGGATCGCAGCCAATTCGACCGCTACGACGCGATCCGTGCGCAGTACGCCCCGCAGTACATCGCCGATGAATACGGCCAGCGTCGTCCCAACCTGCGGGCACGTCTTGGCCCGCGCGATTGAACCCGTGCGTGGCGTGTGGATGGCCGCAGTGCGCGGCGGGCCCGCCGGGGTGTCGTGTGCCGGAATGATCCGAACGGAATCCGGTTGTGCGGGCATGTACGGGGTGCGTGCGGTAAGCGGATGGGGGAAGTCGGCGAATTCAGCGCGATTTGCTCGCTTTCTTCGCAGATGTCGCAAGAATTGTGATGCCTTCACCCGATGCCATACGCACCGGTCGTCGTGTAACTGACTCAGGATGAGTGGTTCCTTATGCCCCGTCGCCGCGCAACCAAAGTTTCCAAGCCCCGTAACAGCCGCAGCGCCCAGCAGAGCCGTCGCGTTCGCACGGTCTGGCTGTCGCTGGTCGGCTCCATGACCGCGGTCGGCGGTCTGCTGCTGGTGATGGACGGCTCGCGTTCAGGCCGCTCAGACGGCCTGACGCTGCAGCCTCTGGCAGCGGCGACCCGAACCCCCATGGGCAACGGCCTGGAGAGCGTGTTCACGGCGCCCAGCGTGCCGGTGAAGCAGGGCCGGTGGACGTCGATCGTCATCCACCACTCCGGCGAGCCGGTGGGCTCGGCACAGTCGCTCTCCGAGCAGTTCCGCGCTGCGGGGCACAAGGGCCTGGGCCACCACTTCATCATCGGCAACGGCCGGGGGATGGACAACGGCGAGCTGCACGTGGGCTACCGCTGGCTGGAGCAGCTGGCCGGGGCGCACGCCGCCGGTCCGCAGGCGAACCAGTTCAACGCGACCTCGATCAGCATCTGTCTGGTGGGCGACGGCGACCGTCAGAAGTTCACCACGGCGCAGATCGCCCGGATGGAGGAGCTGGTGTCGGCCCTGTGCCGTCAACTGGGGATCTCGCCGAAGAACGTCCACCTGCACCGCGACATCGCCCCCGGCACGACCGACCCCGGTCAGTTGTTCCCTGAGGCCCGCTTCCGCCAGTCGGTCGCGGCCCGCTGAGACCCGCTGAGGCCGGCTGAGGCCGGGTGAGGCCGGCTCGGCCATCGTTCCTGCACTCCATGTGCCGCTCGCGGTCCTCGCGGGCGGCATGTCATTTTGGGGCGGCGCGACGGGCCGCGCACCGCGCAGCCGGAGGCGTGATGCGCCGACGATCACACAGGGGTCTCAGCGGACTTCGTCGCTGCGGGGGTTGTGCCAGAAGCGGGGCTGGTCGTCGCAGGCGCCAGCGGCGATGAGGGTGTCGCTGGCCTCGGGGCCCCAGGTGCCGGGGGCGTAGGTGGCGATGGCCCGCCGCAGGGCGGGGTTGGTGAGGAAGGGCTCGAAGATGCGCCAGCCGCCCTCGACCTCGTCGCGGTGCTTGTACAGCGTGCGGTCGCCCCGGATGGCATCGAGGATCAGCGGGCCGTAGGCCTCGATGACCTCGCCGCCGAAGGCCTTGAGATAGTCCAGATCGAGCTTGGCGGACTGGATCTTCAGCCCGCTGCCGGGCACCTTGCCCTCGATGCGGAGGCTGATGCCGTCACGCGGGGCGATGTTCATGATCAGCCGGTTGGCCGGGCGGGAGCGCAGGGCCGGATCGAGCTTGCCGAACAGGTCGGTGGGGGGCTTGCGGAACTGCACCACCACTTCGGTGAGCTTGCCGGCCATGCGCTTGCCGGAGCGGAGGTAGAACGGCACGCCGGACCACCGCCAGTTGTCAAACTGCAGCCGCACGGCGGCGAAGGTCTCGGTGCGTCGCTCCGGGTCCACGCCGGGCTCGTTCGCGTAGGCGACGTCGTCGGGCTTGCCGCTGGTGCCGGCCCCGTAGCGGCCCAGGACCGCCGCCTGCGCAATCTGGTCCTCGCCCAGCAGGCGGCAGGAGTTTACCAGTTTGATCTTCTCGCGCATGATGGCGCCGGCGTCGAAGACGCTCGGGGGCTCCATGGCGACCAGGCACAGCACCTGCAGCAGGTGGCTCTGGATCATGTCGCGGATGGCGCCGGCGGTGTCGTAGAAGTTGGCGGCCCGGCTGCCCACGCCCACGGTCTCGGCGGCGGTCACCTGCACGTGGTCCACGTAGTTGCGGTTCCACAGCGGCTCAAAGACCGTGTTGGCGAACCGCATCACCAGGATGTTCTGCACCAGCTCCTTGCCCAGGTAGTGGTCGATGCGGTAGGTCGCGTCCTCCTCGAACACCCGGCCCAGCGCCCGGTTGAGGCTCACGGTGCTGGCCAGATCGGTGCCGAAGGGCTTCTCGACGATGATCCGCTGCCAGGGGGTGGCGGCGGGGTTCAGTGAGCACCAGCGGTGCCCCTCGAGCACCAGCCCGGCCCGGCCGATGTTCTCGATGATCGGCTCGTACAGGTTCGGCGAGACCGAGAGGTAGAACAGCACGTTGGGCATGTCGCCCGAGCGGAGGATGTTGTGCTCGCGACCCAGGTCGGCGATGCGTTTGCTCAGGCCGGGCATGGTCTCGCTCTGCGAGCCGTCGCCGGCGTGGTAGAACAGCCGGCGGGCGAAGCTGTTCCACCGGGCGGGGTCGAAGCCGGAGGCGAACTGCTTGACCGACGCGAACATCTTCTCGCGGAACTGCTCGTCGCTCAGGGGCGTGCGCGACACGCCCAGCACGGCCAGCTGGGCGGGCAGGCGGCCCTGGCGGTCCAGTTCATACAGCGCGGGAATGAGCTTGCGCTGCGTCAGGTCGCCGGAGGCGCCGAAAATGACCAGAATGCACGGATCGGCGTTGCTGACGGGCGCGACGGAGCTTTGCATGCGGGATGGTACATCGGCCAGCGCGGGGGCGGACCCATAACCTCCCGGCGATGTCTCGACGTGACGGACTGCGAATTCTTGATGCCAATCTCAACCGCTGCCGCGAGGGACTGCGGGTGATGGAGGACATCGCCCGGTTTTCACGCAATTCCGCCGAACTGTCCTCCCGCTGCAAGCGGGCCCGCCACGCTCTGGCCGAGGCGGTGGCGGCGGTGCCGGCGGCTGATCTTCTCGCCGCCCGTGACACGCCCGGCGACGTGGGCACCGCCATCTCCACGGCGGCGGAGTACCGCCGGACCAGCCTGGCCTCGGTGGCGCAGGCGGCGGCCAAGCGGGCCCAGGAGGCCGCCCGCAGCATCGAGGAGGCTCTCAAACTGGTGCTGCCCGTGTCCGCCGGCTCCGCTGGCTCGGCCGGCACGTACGGCTCGGCGGCCGCCCGGGTGGAGCAGGTGCGGTACGAGTTGTATGAACTGGAGCGGCGGCTGATGGCCGACCTGCCGGCCCCGGCCCCGCAATGGCGGTTGTGCGTGCTGGTGACCGAGGCCCTCTGCCGCCTGCCCTGGCAGGAGGTGATCCGCCGGGCGATCGCAGGCGGGGCGGATTGCATCCAGTTGCGGGAAAAGACGCTGGGCGACGGCGAGTTGTACCGTCGCGCCGGTGAGGCCCGCCGGCTGTGCTCCGGGGTTTCGCTGGTGATCAACGACCGGCCGGACGTGGCCCTGGCGGTTGGCGCCGACGGCGTGCACGTGGGACAGGACGATCTGCCGGTGGCGGCGGTGCGGGCGGCGGCGGGCGTGCGGCCCTTGCTGGTGGGAGTGTCCACGCACGATCTGACCGAACTGGAAGCGGCGATCCGCGCCGGGGCCGACTCGGTGGGCGTGGGTGCCATGTTCGCGACCTCCACCAAGGTGCGGGAGGTCTCCGGTCCGGCCTATTTGCGCAGCGCGGTGGCCAGGCTGGCGGATCTGCCCGGCGGACCGCTGCCGCACCTGGCCATCGGCGGCATCACGCCGGAGAACATCCATCTGCTGGCCGGATGCAGCGGCCTTGGGGTGGCGGTCAGCGGCGTGGTGTGTCAGGCGGAGAGGCCCGACGAGGTGTGCCGGCGGTTGCTGGCGGGCCTCGGGCCGGCGGGTGCGGAGCCGTCCACTAAGCGGTGAGCGTCAGTGCCGGGGTTTGGCGGCGATGCCGGCGGCCGAGCCGGTGTGGCCCCCGCAGTACAGGCAGCGCTGGTGGCGGGAGGAGATGGTGCGCCCGCAGGCGTCGCACACCTTGGGGGTGGAGCGGATGCGGCCGTCGGAGCGGCCGTCGCGAAGGTCGATCTCCTGCACCTTGTTGACCAGGTCGGCCTCGGTCAGCTTGGCGCGGTCGCGGAGCAGCTCCCACAGGGCGGCGTTGAGCAGCGTGAGCCGATCGACGCGCTGCTCGAGTTCGTCAACATCGTTCTGCAACGCCGCCGGAGCCCGCGCGGGCGGTGTGTGCCGCAGCGCGTCGACCATGCGGTCTTCAAGGCGGGAGGTCATTGAGCCGGTGGGGCCGCCGGGGCGGAGCAGATCCCAGATGTCCATGGTGCGTGATTGTTCGGCGAGTCGCCGGAGCGAATGGTGCGTTCGGTTGCCGGAAGGGCGTGGCGGGACGGGGGGGGTGAGGGGGGG
>Ga0209972_10000866_pt1 | contig 29300 bp, 17 predicted proteins | sample NOAtaG_7_FD_187302 | JGI IMG/M metagenome (GOLD analysis project Ga0209972, IMG submission 187302) | Freshwater lake microbial communities from Lake Erie, under a cyanobacterial bloom - NOAA_Erie_Diel1S_2200h metaG (SPAdes) (version 2) | ecosystem: Environmental > Aquatic > Freshwater > Lake ...
GCCGGGCAGCGGATTGAACAGTCTCGCGCCCAGCTGGACCAGTTCTGCATTGCTCATCAATCGCACCACGACGGCGATGACGTCACTGCTGAGTCCGCGGCGCAGCTGGTGCAGATCCGCCTCAGGCCGGGAGAGCAGGGCAGCTTTCAGTTCCGCGAAGGTCCATTGACTGAGTTGCTGTTGCTGAACGCGATCGAGTGCCCCGTTGATGAACGTCAGCAGTTCGTCGGAATGCGGCGGGTGCTGATCGATGGTCCCAAGCCGGGTGTCCAGCAGGATTTCGCGGGCTTCGTGCCGCTCGGTGGCGTCTTTGGCGGCCACGCCAACAATGGTGTCACCTTCTTTGGGCTCATTGGCTGCGCCAAGGAGTCGCCTGCAGTCCAGAGCAGTCGCTGCTGCGTCCAATTTTCTCAGGTCACCCGCCCTCGAATTTTCACACGATGTGGCCCCACTGAAACCGGGAAATCCAACCTCGATCAATGCGATCCCAGCCGACAAACCGCCACGGCAAAGGAACCCTCGTCGACGGATCACTTTAGTCTCCCATCTTAGCCCTCACGCTCAAAAAAAAAGCGGACCGATCTCTCGGTCCGCTCTGATCATTTGACGGACATCCGTCAGTTCATGCTGCTGCACGAGCGCGTTTGTACACACCGCGACCCACGACGAGACCGAGGCAAGCGAGGATACCAAGTGAAGACGGCTCAGGTACCGGTACACTGCCGTTCAAAGTGACCGTCACAACACCCAATACTGTATCAAACAGCGTAACCGAAGATGGACCGGAGACCGAGTTACCCAGGGCGGCAAGCAGGCTGATGTTGGCATCAGAAGCGATGGCTGAAGCGACATCCGCCTTACCCTGAACCGTCAAACCGGAAACCGTTCCGCCAACGATGGTGCCGCTGCTGCCGTAGTCGAACGCGATCACCAGTCGGTCGTCGTTGACGCCGGGGTCAACGGTCACGGTGATCGTGTCACCAGCGGTGCCGGTATTCACATTCAGGGTAGTGGTTCCAAGCTTCAGCACACCTGAAGTGATCACGGCGGCAGCACCCGCGAGGTTCTGCGTGTAAACCGCGTCGAACGACCAATTCAGGTTGTCGAAGACCCCCGTGGCGCTGGAAGTTGTGCCGGCCAATTTCAGCACACCCGCCTGCGACTGGGAAACCATTCCCAGACACGCCATCATCGCAAAACAAATCAGCTTTCTCATGAGACATCCCCCAAAGTTTTCAACTGCCCAACATTCAGCCCGAACTGCCGGGCAATCAAGTCTGTATCACAAAAATTACAAAGCAAACGGAATCCCGCGGATTCAGGCCACGGTCGCCGAACGACGACGCAGGTAGCGACGCCCACCGACTACCGCTCCGATTGCCAGCAACAAACCAACAGAGCCCGGTTCGGGCACGTAGGACGGATTTCCCTGCAGCACGAGGTTGTTGCCACTGAACGGAGCATTCGGGATCACAAGCACAGAGCCGCTGCCAGCAGTTGAACCGTTGCGGATGGAATTAATGTTCGCTTCGGTCGCATTCGGTCCAATTGCCGGTCCGGAGATGGTGAAGCTCAAAAACGACACTGCCGTGCCAGCACCCAGAGACGATGGTCCCGAGAACTGAACTGAAACCTGAAGGGAATTTCCTACCACCGAAATGTTCGGGTTGGTCCCGCCCAGCACCGTGTTCCAAACATGTGCCCCCACCTGCAAAACACCACCCGTCACCGCTGTGCTGGTCGCAGCTGCACCGGTGTAATCCAGTGTGAAAGCGAACGGCAGACCATTCTCTGCAGCAGGACCAACGACAGTGCCCGTCATCGACAGCTGTGCAGCCTGCGAAGTCTGACCAAGCAAACCAAACACCGCAGCACACACCAACATTCCGCAAAACTTACGCATTTCCAAATCCCCCCCAAAAGCAATTTCAGTCCCCGCAGACTCGCTGGCACTCCGAAACACCGACAATCCAGACCTTAAGAGAGCGGATTATACTGGCAGTTCGCAGTGCCGGCAGGCTGACAGCCCGCGGCCCAGGTCACAGAGGGTGTGGGCCCTCCATAATCCAGAGAGTCTACGAAGACGAAAAGACTTTCGCAACAATCAGATTCGGTAAAATCGTAATTCCGCAAAAAACATCCAAAGACTTCTCAGTCACACGCCGCGGCAGTTCGTCCCGCGGCACTCCAGAAACCTGTACACCACTGCAAAAAATCGCCAGCAGATCCGATAAGAAACCCTTGCGCCAACGGGCTTTTTAACAGTGTTCCACCCCGAATTCCCGCTCAGACTTGCTCAACTGAACAATCTGAAAAGAACAGCCGCCAACAAACCTTCTCAAACACCCAAACCTCCTGTTTTCACGTTCGAGAAAGTGTGCCGGAGCCTTCACGACACAACATTCCGGCGACGCCTGTAGTAGCAGCGACCACCCACGAGTGCTCCAAGACCCAGCAACAAACCCAAAGAGGCTGGCTCAGGAACACTGTTCAGATCGCCCGCCAGAGTCAGTGCTGAACCGCTGAACACCGGACTGAACGGCACCGAGAAAAACGTCCCCGAAGCTGTCTTCTGGTTCTTGAACAAAGTCTCGATATTCGCCACAGACGCGTCCTGGCTGGCAGCCGTATTGAACCCCGTCACAACAAATGACAAAGCACTGAAGCTGGTGCCAAGATTTCCCGGCGTCGACGGTCCAAAACTGGCCACAATCAGCATCTGCGTCTTCGAAACGTCCAGTGAAATCTGATTGCTGGTACCCACCAGCGTCCCCCAGGTCTGACTGCCAATGACCAGCGTCGCCGTGTCAATGGTCGCGAAGCTCGTGCCCGCAGTGTAGCTCAGCAGCAGCCCCCACTTCGTCCCTGCGTCAGCCAGCGGCGTAATTACGGATCCATTGAAAAACAGCTGCGCGGCCTGTGCTGAGGCCTGCCCCAGAAACAGCATCGCGGTCAGCATCAACGTCTTAACAACAGTCTTTCTCATCACACAACCCCTCCCCCAAAAAAAGAAACAGCAGTTCCAGTCTCTGCACAAAATCACATCAACCCCGACACTCGATTTGCATCACGGCGACACAGGTGCCGTCTGCGTTCGCAGCTCAGACAGCTTCTCAGCTGTCGTTCGATGCAGTGCCGCCTTCTGCGAATCTCCCAGCTTTTCCCAGGCCTCCGCCAGCTTTGCGTGAACCGCCGGTCGCAACTCCGGCTCGGCCAGAGCCCTCTCGAAATCCGCAATCGCCAGCTTCAGCTGCCCCTGCTTCAGATAGATTTTCCCGCGAGTATCAAACAGGTGCGGCTGATCCGGCAGAAAACGAAACGCCTCCTGAACCAGCGACAGAGCTTTTTCGAGGTCCGGCTCAGCAGATTCCGCAATCGCATCAGCCACGTTGTTCAGCAGTCCCGGCATCCCCGGTTCCTGTGCCATGGCAAGGTCAAAGTATGTCATGGCCCGGTTCAGATCGGGTGGCGTCCTCGTCATCGCCCGCGTTCCCAGGATGAAATTGACGATTCCGGGCGAGATGCCCGCGCCCAGAGCAGCCTGCAACTGCTCCTCCAGCTGCACTTCATCAACCTGTTTCAAACCGGCCACGGCAATCAGCTCCTCCGTGACACGGCGGTCATTCGGTGCCAGAGTGAGTGCCCGAGTGACCTGGTCCACCGCCAGAGCCACATCAGTCGCCGACTGTGTTGACCGCAGTCGCAGCCTGCGTGAATGTTCAAGGTAAATGTTCAGCAGCAATTCCGGCGCGGCCTGCTGCACTTCCGGGTTCGAGCGGGCCAGTTCCAGCACCAGCCGCACGGCTTCGTCTTCCCGCTCGGCGATGATCAGCATTCGCCCCAGCTGCTGAAACAGCTTCGAGTCGAAGCCATCCACCGCCAGTCGCTCCTTCAGCATGTCCGCTGCTGTTCCGGCAGCGGTTCGAGCCTGCTGAAAATTCTGACCGCCATACTCAATCACTGCCAGCCAGTAGAAGGCATCAGGGATGCTCCGTGTCTTCTCTGTCACCTTCTTCAGCATCTCGGCGGCCAGCTGATTCTGACCACGCTTGAAATGATAGATGCCCTTGATGTAACAGGCGTCGGGATTGTCCCGCTCCCGCTGCAGAATCCAGGTCAGCACATTCTCAAGGCTCTGCTCCGTTGCCGCATCCGGAAAGGCCGTTTCAAAAAAATCGTCGAACAGATTTCTCGCCAGCCACATCGCTGCCGGCAGATACTCACGCTGAAATGCGACATCCGCCGCCAGCTTCCGGGCCTCGTCGCGTCGTTCCATCCGTTCAAGAATCTCGGCCCTGGCCAGTCCCACGTCCGGCGAATCCGGGAGCAGCACAGTCAGCTGCCGACTGTAGAATTCCGCCAGTTCGAGGTCTTCCTCCGCCACAGTGCGGTTGACCATGGTGCGAGCACGTGAGACCTGCTCTTCCAGCCCCGGCGAATAGAACAGGTTCACCGCCACCGGCAGTGCCAGTCCCAGCACGGACGGAATCCCGAACAGGAAATTGCCGGCCTGGCGGGTCTGCAGAAATCGGAACACAAATGTCCCGAACTGCACGATCCAAAACAGCGGATTGACATAACTCAAACCGGTTGGCAGTTTTCGACGGTCCGAACCGCCCACGGCAACCTGGCTGTCACGGACCCGAAACGTCTCCCGCCATGAGCGTTTTTTCTCGGTCGCCCATTTCGATATCTTCCGCTGGTAGTAGCCAGTCGTTGACCGAAACCACTTCCGCACTGCAGGGATGCTGAATTTTCGGCGACGATGGCTCATTGCTGCACCTCAGTCGCCGGCTGCTCAGTCGCCGGCAATGCCACCCCTCGCCCACCCCACCAAAACCCAGGTGCCCCCCAGGTTGCCAAAAACGGCAATCCACACAGCACGAGGACCACGATCACGGCGGCTCGGCGAGACCTCGCCAGCAGGGCCCAGCGGCCCTTTCGATCCCCTCCCGCCTCCTCGCCGTCATCAGCCACAGGAGCCGTGAACAGCCAGTTCCATGCCAGCACCAGCACATTGATCCGATTGTATTTGCGGGGGTCATCCGGAATGCCCCCGAACAGAAACTGAACGAAACGGTCGGTGCTCAGCAGAAATGGAATTGCGAGCAGCATCGCAGCGTACCCCACCGCGTCATGCCGCCACCCCTGCGTCAGGTCCAGATCGAATTTCACCTGTCCCAGGGCGATTGCCAGCACTCGGAAAACATTCATCAGCAGGGCCCAGAACACGCCTGTGCCGATCAGCAGCAGCGAACGGACAATGGAGTACTGTTTTGAAGCGCCGATGAAGGCCGCTATGAACATGACGGTAAATAATGACTGCACGCCCGAACATGCTTCGGCCACGAGCAGGGCGGGGCCTTTCATGGGCTGGATGATATTGCCGCTCAGAATGTGGTCTATTTCGAGGGCATTCAGGAAGTTTGAAGCAATTTTCGAGGTCAGCAGCTGCAGCTTCTGGATGGCGACGTTGTCGCCGTCAAGCGGCGGTCGCACTGTCAGCAGCAGCGGCAGCAGCAGATAGAACAGCCTGCGTCCGGTGGCTTCTTCCTGCCAGTGATCCAGCAGCAGTGCCAGGGCAACCATGTATGCACAGTAAGACGGCCAGGGGGAACCCTGAAACGCGCCAAGCCCGGCGAGGGCGGCACAACCCGCGGCAGCAGCAACGTGCAGCACCGTTCGCCACTGCGGCATGCTGAAATCGGGCTCCCTGCGAGCTCTGGAGGCCGCGAACCAGAAGACTGTGGCAAAGGCAAACGGGAAGAACTGATAGTATTCGCGAGTCCACAGGTTCGTCAGATAGCTGTAAAGCACCGGCAGGCACACCACTGAAAGCGTGGCCATGCTGACCACCAGCGGTGCCTTAAGAATCTGCGCAGCTCCGATATTTGCTGACTTGTCAGGAAACTGACTGCTCATGAATGTTCCAGTCCACTCGAAATCCCCGCGAACCTGCTTTGCAACCCTTCGCCTGCGAACTTTGCAGCGCCCGGCAGAACCTGTCGGATTTTCACAACCTGTTGTCGCCGTTTTGAACGGGAAATTCGGAACAGTCCCGTGCAAACCCCTCGAACTCACAGGTCTGTCAGGCACGGCAAAAACCGCAGACATCTCGCAACCGACACAGTCACCACAGACAGACAGACAGGCAGGCAATTGATCTCGATTGCTCCACCGGCCGAATGCCGGCAATTTTTTATGGCGGGTCTGCCGACCGCGCGATATTCTGTGAAAAACGGATGCAGCACACTCCGGGCGGTTATCGCTGTCCACCTCGCCGGGATTCTGCCCCGTCATCAATTCGAGAAAGCTGGCGGTTCATGTTTCGATTGATTCGAAAGTTCCGAAAGTCGTTGCGAAAAGAGATCCGCAACTGGTCGAATTATCTGCTGTATCGGTACTTTTCCACCGTTTCCGCAGTGCTCAAGTGGTTCCGCACAACGTCAGATGTTGCGGAAGCAACCAGCAAGACCGGGGGCGTGTCGCGTGGCAAAGTGCGTTTGAGCAGCCTGATCAACCCCCTGTTCTGGATCAAGGAATTCTGGGTTTTCCTGATCCGTTACCTGTATTCCCGCAATGCGGTTGCTGTATTGCTGTCGACCCCCGCAATGCTGGGGGCAATTATTCCCGGGCTGGTGGTCTACCGCTGGGCTCCCGGCCAGGACACGCTGCTGAACCGGGCCCGCAATGGCTACTCACTGGCAGCACAGGCGGGCGACTTCTCATCAGAAGACTTTTACCTGCAAAAATTGGGTACTTTGGAAGAAAACTCAGTGGCGTTGCAGTTGTTAAAGTGCAGCAGCTACGAGCGTCGCGGTGAAACGGTAAAAGCCAGAAATCTGGCTGAGCAGGGTTATGTGGAACTGCAGTCACTGGAGTGCCTGGCGTGGGCCTGTCGCAGCTATTTTGGAGGCTTCCTGAAACTTTCAGACGCCGAGGCACTGGTTCCCGGCAACAGCGAGCGACTGGAACAGTTGCTGCAGGAATTCCTCAGGCAACAGCCGCGCAACACGGATATGGGGATGATGCTGGGTGCGGTCTACGTACGCCGCGGACAGCCAATTGCAGCCGCCGATGTGCTGACGGAGGTCGTCACGGAGTCCGGCGGTCGCCTGCCGGAGGCCGCCTACTATCTCGCCATCTGTCAGCAGCAGAACGGACGCATTCCGGCTGCGAAAACGGCAGCGAACACTGCGGCCACCAGCTACAGAGAACGCCTGATTACTCAGCCTTTTTCCATGCGAAACCTGCTGGAACTGTGTCGCTGCCTGATTATCGCGGAAAAGGAGGACCAGGCGATTCAGACACTGCGGGAGCAGAGCAAACGCTGCTCACCCGAAGAACTGCCACAGATCCGGTTTCTGACCGGCGATGCCTATGCGGCGTGGAGTCGTCGGCTGCGTGAAGCCGGTGACCTGCAGCCCGGCGATTTCCTGAAGTCACTGGATCTGCTCGCGCAAGGGCTGGCGGCTGCACCGTTGAACCCGCGACTGCTGGATGAGCTTTCGTACCTTGGCTGTTCAACCGAAGTCGATGAAAAGCTGCTGCAGGAGAAGCTGCAGGAAGCTTTGGATTCCGGCATTTCCCCGGGATTTGTGCACTTTATTCAGGGAACTCGCGATCTGCTGCGGCGACCTGCGGATCTGGACTCTGCCGTGCAGCATTTTGAGATTTCCCGACAGCACAACATGACATTTCCTGGTCTGCTGAATAACCTCGCATACGCCATGACTCAGACCCCCGACGGCGATATGGACCAGGCTCTGGAACTTGTCGATCAGGCGCTGCGGATGATGCCTGGCGAGCCGGTCATTTACGAAACGCGGGGGCAGGTCCTGCTGAGACAGCAGAAATATCAGCAGGCAATTGCGGACTTCGAACGCGCTCTGGCCAGCAGTGCCATGCGGGCGGACGCTCACGACGGACTGGCGGAAGCCTATCAGCAGCTGGGCAATGCGGAAAAAACAGCCTACCACCGGTCTACCGCACAGCGACTGCGCGACGCAGGTGGCGTCAGGCCCTGAGGTGCGTGCTGCTGCCGGCGACCGTGCAGCCACTGTCAGAAGCAAGACGTCGCGCTGCGCGACGTGCACGCCCGCGCCCGGCATGCTGCCATGCCGAGCCTGGGACACAGGCACCGCCGAGACAGCGCGTCCTGGCGGCTCACCGGCCTCAGCAATTCGAAATAAAGCCAGCTTTTCTCTCAAGACGGCGGCCTTGAGCCAGCACCGCTGCATCGGATTGCCTTCTAAAAGTCGTCAGCAGCCGATCTTTGCCGCTCCGCTGAGTTCCGCCGCACTGCCGCTCGGGTGCGGGGGACATGCTGCCGTGGGTTCACGGTGCATCGCGGGGATGCCCGCACTGCCCGCCGACAGTGATCATTCTCAAAACCAGCCGTCCACTCTGGTAAAATGTAGCGATTGTAGTGGTAGCAACACCGACGCTATCGGCAAAGACCTGCGAAGCGAGGTGTTTTGGCAACACTGCGTTGACTCCACTCAACTTCCTCAGAAGATCGGCGACATTCCACCACCCGGTCCGCGTTATCGGTACAAACGTGAATTCCGGCAATTGTGTTGGAATTGCTGATTCTCCACGGATCGGCAACTTGTCGACCTGCAATCAGGAAGTTTTCACATGCATTCAGTAAGGCTAATGTTAGGTGTTCTTGCCGTTGCCAGCTGCCAGCTGGCCTCTGCGGCTCAGATCAGTTTTTCAGGCACAGTGGTGGACCCGGCTGCTGAGGCTCTCACGACCTGGGTTTACCAGGGGACTTACACTCCGGCAGCCTCCGGGCTGGCAGCAGCGATCACCAATGCCACCCTGACGCTGACCAGGTCCGGCGGGCTGCTGTACACCTTCACCAGCCCGCTGGTGGGGGCTCCCAGCAACAACCAGTTGTTGCTTGTCAACGGTGGCTCGGGCTTCAAGATCCGCAACAAGTTCTCAACCACACCGTCAGGTATCGGCAGCAGCTACAGTCTGCTGACAATCGATGTGGCCAGCGTTGGTGCAGCGACGGTGGCCAGCGAAGCGAACATCGAAGCTCTCCGCATCGCCGCGACTCAGGTGACCGGTGCTTTCGACTTCTCTCCACAGGGTGTGTTCTCGTCGGAAGCCCTGACTTTGGAATCTCCGGTACCGCAGCCAGTTCCGGAACCTGCAGGCGTTGCGATGCTGCTTGCCTGTTGTTTAGCAGGTGGCGTTCGTCTGCTCCGCCGTCGTGTGTGCATCAAACAGTCCTGACCGGCAGTCTGGTCTGACCGCCCCTCATTCCTTAAAACAAACAAGGCTTGCGAAAATGTTCAATAAGTTTTTACTGGCTGCGACGCTCATTACAGTCGCATCATCTCAGTCCGCGTCCGCTGGCACTCTTCGATTCTCCGGCACTACTGGCGGGTCGAACGTTACGTTTGGCGGGAAGGCTTGGAGCTTTGCGGTGACCTACACACCCGGTGCCGGCGCCACGGCCACGATCACGGCAGCCACCTTACTGATCGGCACCGAGTCGTTTTCATTGAACACAAGCGGGCCAGGCGATGGTCCGGACACGATTACAGTCGCTCAAATTGCGGGCCTCGATAACGATGAAATGACCCTCGTAGCTGATTTTACGCCTTCTATACCGGGGGCCTACGGATCTGTAATTGCTGAACTCACCGGTTTCAAGGTGCAGGGCAAGGCTGACATCAGTTCGAACGTTGCCAGCGATCCCAATCTGCAGCTCCTTGGCAGTATTGGGAATCTTGTGACAGCCGGATCTTTTCGAGTGTTTCCCCATGGAGGCGCATCGGGTGTGGCGGAAATTGTCACACTCACCGGTGCTGTACCCGCGCCCGAACCTGGGTCTTTTGCCCTGCTGGCCGGGCTTGGGCTGGTGGCTGGGCGCCGTTTCCTGAAACGACGCACGCTGCAGGTCTGACGCGACTCTCCGCGTCGAATCGCCATTTGCCCACAAATTTTCGCGAGCATTTGCACTCTCATTGTGCAAACGCTCGCGTTTTTCTTTTGCCCTGCTGAAAAGCTTGCACGAAAGACAAACGGGCGTCAGACTGAACTGATGGCAGTGTTTCTGCAAAACCATGGCTGTCTGTGTTTCATCACGGGCGGACTCCTGTCGGCAGAATATGATGCATCATTTCGTTTTGTGGAACCCTCAGTATGAAACATGTGTATTTTCGGTGCCCTGTCTGGCTGGCCCTGTTCATGTGCCTGCATCCGGCAATGGCCTCAGCCGATGAGATTTTCCGCTGGGATTTCGACCAGCCCGACTCCGGCTGGACCGGTAACGATCAGGTGCAGCTGTCCCCGGCGGACGGCCACCTGCTGCTCAGGGCCAAAGGCAACGACCCGTACTTTTCTGCTCCGGTCAGTGGCCGCGCGGGGACACACCGACTGACGATCAGCGCCCGCTTCAAGGGCAACGCCGACGTCCAGGTGTTCTGGACCACGGAAGCCTCCCCGGCTACCTCAGAGGACAAATCCGTTCGCACGGAATTCCGCGGTTCAGACAAGGAGTTCCGCCCTGTTCGCCTGTGGTTTGAGACTGACAGTCCCGTCACCTCGCTGCGAATCGACCCGTTCAGTCGCGGTGGGCAGATGGAAATCGACAGCATCGTCCTGACCGACGATGCCCCGCCGGTCCCCGAGGCGACTCCGGTCAGCGATCTGAAGCTGGCTGCCGGTTTTCAGGCCGAACTGTTGTATTCTGTGCCAGCTGACAGGATGGGTTCCTGGGTCTGCATGACCTCCGATCCGCAGGGACGACTGATCGTGTCTGATCAGTATGGAAAACTGTATCGAGTGACTCCTCCGGCCATCGGCAGTGAGGCAAAGATTGTCATTGAACCAATCAACGTGGACGTCGGTATGGCTCAGGGTTTGCTCTGCGCCTTCGACAGTCTGTATGTGATGACCAACAGCGGGGACGCGCCGCGAGTCGGCCTGCACCGCGTTCGTGACACCGACGGCGACGGCCAGTACGACAGTTCCGAACACCTGCGAACCCTGCAGGGCGGCAACGAACACGGCCCGCATGCCATCATTCTTTCTCCGGACGGTCAGTCCCTGATCGTTGCCTGTGGGAACCACACGGCCCCCACGCAGTTTTCCTCGTCGCGAGTGCCCACGATCTGGGGAGAAGACCAGCTGCTGCCTCGCATGTGGGACGCCGGTGGCCACGCGGTTGGCATCATGGCTCCGGGTGGCTGGATTGCCAAAGTCAGCCCCGACGGCACCGATTGGGAGTTGCTGTCCATGGGCTTCCGCAATCAATACGACATTGCCCTGAATCCTCAGGGTGAGTTGTTTACATACGATGCGGATATGGAATGGGATGTGGGGTCTCCCTGGTACAGACCGACTCGCGTCAACCATGTCACCAGCGGCTCTGAATTTGGCTGGCGATCCGGGACGGGCAAGTGGCCCGAGTTTTACCCCGATTCCCTTGGCAGCGTGGTGGATGTGGGCCCGGGTTCGCCAACCGGCATCACCTTTGGCACGGGTGCCAAATTCCCGCACAAGTATCAGCAGGCTCTGTTTATCAGCGACTGGAGCTATGGCGTGATCTATGCCGTACACATGAAGCCCGATGGCAGCAGCTACACGGGTGAGCTGGAACGATTCATTTCGGCGGCTCCGCTGCCTGTCACCGACGTGATTATCAATCCGGTCGACAGAGCCATGTATTTCACGATTGGTGGTCGCAGGACTCAGAGTGGTCTTTACCGAGTGACCTGGACGGGTTCTGACTCTGTGCAGCCGCCGCCGGTGGATCTGGCGGGGCAGGAGGCGCGGGACCTGCGTCATTCACTGGAACAGCTGCACCGCCCTGTGGAGGGCGCAGTGGACAAGGCGTGGCCTCATCTTGGCCATGCCGACCGAGCCATTCGCTTTGCTGCTCGCACAGCAATCGAGCACCAGCCTGTCAGTGCATGGGCTCAGCGGGCGCTCGACGAAAATTCGTCCAATGAGGCAAAGCTGACGGCGTTGCTGGCACTGGCCCGCTGCGGTGACAAAGCACACCAGGAACCTCTGCTGGAATCGCTGGGACGCCTGAACAGTTCCAGCCTGACGGAAATGCAGTTGCTGGCAGCCCTGCGAGTGGCCGGACTCTGTTTTATTCGCATGGGTGAGCCATCAGAAGACGTGGCCCGCGCCGTTGCCGCAGTATTGAACCCGATGTACCCGGCACGCAGTGTGCGAGTGAACCGGGAGCTTTGCCGAATCCTGGTGTACCTGAATGCCGAGGGAGTTGCGGACAAGACTCTCGAACTGCTGGCCAGGGCTCCCAGCCAGGAAGAACAGATTCACTATGCCTACTGTCTGCGTGCTTTGAAGGGGCCATGGACGATCGAGCAGCGTACGAAGTACTTCCAGTGGTTTGTTACGTCAACGACGCTGCGCGGTGGCAATTCATTCTCCGGGTTCCTGAAGAACATTCGCCAGGAGGCCATCGACCGACTCACTGACTCCGAAAAGACGGCTCTGCAGGCTGTGCTGGAGGCTCAGCCTTCTGGCGGTCAGCCCCTTGTGGAGGCTGCTGCTCGTCCGGTTGTTCAGGAGTGGAAGGTTGATGATTTTCTTGTCGATGTGGAAGCGGGCCTGACCGGGCGTTCGTTCGATAATGGCAGAAAGATGTTCCAGGTCACGGCCTGCTACAAATGTCATCGCTTTGCCGGTGATGGTGGAGTTGTTGGGCCGGAATTGACAGCCGTGTCCCGACGCTACAATGCTCGAACGCTGCTGGAATCCATCATTGAGCCCAGCAAGGTTGTTTCGGACCAGTACGAAGCCTCAGTTTTTGTGCTCGACAGCGGTCGCACCGTAACGGGGCGAGTGGTGAACCTGAACAATGACCGAATCATGGTCTGCGAAAACATGCTCGAGCCTGGCACACTGACCACGATTCCGCGTGATGAAATCGAAGAAACTCAGCCGGCGAAAGTGTCCATGATGCCAGCCGGATTGATCAATACGCTGAATCGTGACGAAGTCCTCGACCTCGTGGCGTATCTGCAGTCCGGTGGTGATCCCGATTCTCCGGTGTTTACCGGTGCCAAAAAAACCGCTTCCACAGAAAAGAACGGAGCAAAGAAAATGACGCCACAGTTCACCACCGCCGGTCACACGGTGGATACTCTGGACACTGTCAGGCAGATGGTCACCGAGAAATCAGCCGTGCTGGTGGATGTGCGGGAGCAGGATGAGTGGAATGCCGGCCACCTCGCTGATGCCGCATTTCTGCCGCTCAGTTCGCTGAAGGGGCCAGGACTGGCTGACGCACTGCAGCAGCTTCCGAAGGACAAGCCGGTCTATCTGCACTGCAAGTCGGGCGGACGAGTGCTGATGTGTGCTGAAATCCTGCAGGGTAAGGGCTATGACATCCGACCGCTGCGAGCCGGGTACGAATCGTTGCTGCAGGCAGGCTTTAAAAAGGCCGATTGAACGCATCGATCTGGCGACTGCACCTTGCAAAAAAATCCGCTGGCCACCGATCACAACGAATTGTGCTGTGGGCCAGCGGATTTTTTATTGCCTGCAGTCTCGGCGGGGCCACAGTGTCACGAGCGGTATCACGAGCAGTGTCACTCACGGGCCGAACTCGTGCCACAGCAATCAGACCTGCGGCTGCCAGCCTTCGGCATACTCGCGCGACCAGAGTTTCATGGCGGCGTCATTGTTCAGGACTCGCCCATTGCCCGGATCACAGGTCAAAGTATCGCCGGTGCGGTGAGCAATGTTTCCGAGGTGACACAGCAGCGTGGACTTGTGTCCCTGTTCAATTTCTGAATTCAGCATCGTCGGATCATTTCGCCGAATCGCCGTGACGAAATTTTCCGCATGCGCGCGCATGCCGTCCGCTCCGTCCTGCTTTTCCACTTCCTTGCCTCTGGCATCGAGGATGGTGTAGCCGGAGTCATTCAGTTTCATGGAACCCTCTTCACCGTGGAAACTGACACCAAAGCCACTGCCGTCCATCCCGTGACGATTGCAGCTGAGGCATTCCCAGACGATCTGTCGCCGATCCGGAAACTCAAAGGAAACCACCTGCGTATCGGCTGTCTGCTGATCGTCGGCGAACGCATATCGGCCGCCGGATGAAACGACACGCACCGGGTAATCCACCTGCAGTCCCCAGCGGCTGAGGTCGATCGAGTGAATCCCGTTATTGCCCAGTTCTCCGTTGCCGTAGTGCCAGACCCAGTGCCAGTTGTAATGCAGCCGATTGGAGGTGAATGGCTGTCGTGTCGCCGGGCCCTGCCAGAGTTCATAGTCAATATGGGGCGGTACCGGAGCCGGAGTGCCTGTGCCGATGGAGCCCCGCGTTGCCGCATACCAGCTGCGACTGTAATACACTCGACCGATCGCATTTTCCGCCAGTCGCTGCATGGCTTTCTGAATTGTCGGGCTGCTGCGTCGCTGATTGCCCATCTGGACACACTTTCCGGATTTTCGCGCCGCCTGCACCAGCAATTCGCCCTCCTGCGGATTGTGACTGCAGGGCTTTTCCACGTAGGCGTGTTTTCCGGCTGCGCAGGCGAGTATGCCGGCGGGGGCATGCCAATGATTCGGAGCGGCACAGATCAGTGCGTCAACTGCGGGGTCATCGAGGATTTGTCGAAAATCGCCCACGGCCCGCACCGGTTTCTCAAGCTTTGCAGCCAGAGATTCCTGCAGCGCCTGCACTCGGTTCTGATCGACATCGCACACATAACGCACTTCCACGCCCGGCAGTCGTCCGAACACCTCGGCCAGCGCTGAACCGCGGCTGGCGCCCATCACGCCTACTACCACCGGTCGCTGATCCCCGGGCTCGTCAGCGCGACTGGAGGAGTCCCAAACGGATGCTGCTGCGGTCATCAGACCGGCCTGCCCGAAAAAACCGCGGCGAGATTTGGAAGGAAGGCTCATCAGAAACTCCTGAGACGGCAGGGCGGGAATGGGGCGGAGGCGAAACACGGATCAGTGATAAAGTCGGCAATGAAATACTGCACGAACTTTCTGAGTTTAGCAGAGCGACTCGCCCGCCAGCAAATTCAAACGCGGCGGAAAGGTTTTTGCAGTCGTTCGTTCAAACCGCTCCAGGCGTCGTATTCTGCATAAGACGCCCCCGTTGTGCTGCCGTCGCCATATCCCGGTGCTGCCATCCGCGTCGCAGCTGCCCTGCCGGGACCACAGGCCACCGGCGAAAAATCTGGCAACAGCACCTAAACGTAAGCCGCCTCAAGACTTATGCACTTACGAAGAATCGCATGAACAGACAGCGAGTTTTGGTTGACTTTCGGAAATAGCCCGCCTGGAGAGCCGGGGCAAACCTTGCCGCCGCTCGGAATTTGACCCCGCCCAAATGCAGGCATATATTGGCTTGTGCATCAGTTTTTCCGAATCGGAATTGCTAGTGTATCGATTGTGGCGGCTTGAACGGTGTCCACCGACAACTGCAGAGCTCAGCCCGAATCGACAGGATGACCAACGTGGCAGGATGCCTTGCTCATCAGCCCTCGAACCCGGCTGATCAGTCGTTTTTTCAAGGCGTACTGGCGTGTTCCGAATCTGCTCAAATGTCATTGTGACCCTCTTCCTGGCGTTGAACTGGCTGGCGGTGGGTCATGCGGAAGAGTTGAAGCCGGCAGCCTGGAGCAGTGCCCCGGAAGCATTGCAGAAGTGTGAAGAGCTGGAAACCGGCCGCAAGTGGGGCGAGGCGATTCAGCTGTATGAGAAGGCGCTCGAGAGTTTTGCGGGGGATCAGTCCCTGAAGTACGGGCTCCGCCGCGCCCGGATACACCATGCCGTGGAACGTCGGTATGGCGACCTGAGTTTTCAGGGGATGCTGAACGACAGTGGCCGGACACAGCTGCTGAACATGTTTGAGGATGTCTATCGCAGTGTTCAGCGGGAATATCTGGAGTCGGTTTCGCTGACCCGATTCCTCGCGCACGGCACCGAGAGCCTGTACATGGCACTTAAGAATCCCGTATTTATTGAAAAGAACTTTCCGGATCCGGCTGCTCGGCAGTCTCGCATCAATTCCGTTCGGCAGACGTTGATCAGCACTTACTGGAACCGACCGGTGAGCGGTGTTGCAGAAACGCGGCAGGTTCTGGGCAGCGTCTGCGACCTGTGTCGCCGTGAACTGAACCTGAAGGACTCGGCCGTACTGCTGGAGTACGTATTTGGTGGCTGCAACGCCCTCGACGAGTACAGCGTGCTGCTCACTCCGGATCGGTATCGGGAGCTGCACGGGACAATTCAGGGCGAAATGGTTGGGCTGGGAATTGAAATGAAGGCCGAAGCGGGTCGTGGTATGCACCTGCTGAACGTGCTGCTGGGCAGCCCGGCTGAAGAAGGCGGCCTGCGACCTGACGACTACATTACAGACATCAACAGCACCGACTGCCGCAATCTGTCGACGGATGATGCAGCGAAATTGTTGCGTGGTTCAGCAGGTTCAGCGGTCCGGCTGTCCTGGATTTCACCGGACAACCAGAAGCATTCGGGCGAATTCACAAGGCGTCGTGTGGACATTCACAGCATCACTCGGCGGACCATGCTGGACCGTCAGCGGGGTATTGGATACATCAGAATGGAGGGATTCCAGGAAGATACAGTGCAGGAACTGGATGCTGCACTCAGAAGCCTCGAAGCCGAGGGGCTGCAGGCCCTGGTGCTGGACCTTCGTGGCAATCCTGGCGGACTTCTGGACACGGCGGCAGCGGTGGCTGAAAGATTCATCGGTTCCGGCGTCGTCGTGTCAACTCGAGGCAGAAATCAAAATCAAAATCAGGTCTACCGCGTCACGGGAACCTACACCCGACAGTATCCGCTGGCTCTGATTGTGGACGGGGACAGTGCCAGTGCCAGCGAGATTATTGCCGGCGCAGTGCGGGACCATAATCGCGGAGTGATTGTGGGGCGTCCCACGTATGGCAAATGGTCGGTGCAGACGATCGTGCGGATGCCGGGTGAGCGTGAAATGGCCCTGCGATTGACAACAGCCAAGTTCTATTCGCCGGACGATCGGAATTATTCGGGAGTCGGTTTGCAGCCGGATGTGCTGGTCCCCGACGCAACTCAGACTCGCACCACGTTTTTCCGCACTCGAACGCCCGATGAGATCAATGCGGACCCGGATGTCGCGGAAGCCATTTCAGCTCTGCAGCAGCGACTTAGCAGAAACTGACTGCAGGCTGTCGCCAAATCCGCCGGCCTCGCTAGAATCCCACGGGCAGGATCCCGTCGTTTTCCGGCAAATCTCACAGGCGGATGGAGGTTCAGATGGCGACCAGACAGTCCACGCCACGGCGTCAGGATTCAGTGCTGCAGCCCACGATTGCTGCATATCTGATTAAAAGGCTGCAGGATTACGGTGTTCGCGACATCTTCGGAATTCCCGGCGATTTCGTCCTGCAGTTTTACGGCATGCTGCAGGACAGTCCGATTCGGGTGGTCGGAACCACCAGCGAAGCCTGTGCCGGGTACGCGGCCGACGGGTATGCTCGAATCAACGGGATTGGAGCGGTGTGTGTGACGTACTGCGTGGGTGGCCTGAGCCTGTGCAACCCCATCGCCGGTGCTTACGCGGAAAAAAGTCCGGTGATCGTAATCAGCGGTGCACCCGGAATGAACGAGCGTCGGTCGGACCCGCTGCTGCACCACCGTGTCAGGGACTTCCACACTCAGCGGGATGTCTTTGAAAAACTGACGGTGGCTTCCGCCTCTCTGGAGGATGAGCTGACGGCGTTCCGGGAAATTGACCGAGTGCTCGCAGCATGTGTGCGATTCAAACGCCCGGTCTTTCTGGAGCTGCCCCGCGACAAGGTGCTCGCACGCTGCCCACACCCACACGTGCCCGTGTCGGAAGTTGTGCAGAGTGATGCTGACGCGCTGCAGGCCGCGGTTGCTGAAGCTCGGGAAAAACTCAAGGTCGCTCGCAATCCCGTGATTATCGCAGACATTGAAGTGCATCGTTTCGGACTGCAGCGGGAGCTGCTGGCATTTGCCGAACAGAACAACATTCCGATCAGCGCCACCCTGCTGGGAAAGTCCGTCGTCAGCGAACGACACCCGCTGTATCTGGGAATTTATGAAGGAGCCATGGGGCGAGCCGAGGTTCAGAAGCGAGTGGAAAAGTCCGACTGCATCATTCTGCTTGGCACCTTCATGAGCGATATCAACCTTGGCGGCTTCACGGCACAGCTGGATCCCGCCAAATGCGTGTACGCAACCAGCGAAAAACTGAGGATCGGCCATCACCATTTCCACGACGTGCTGTTCACTGACTTTATGAAGGCGATTGCTGATCCAAAGTTCACCGTCAGGCGTGCTGCGCCGAAAATCAGTCAGCCCAAAGTCGCCGCCTGGAAGGCCGCGGACAGTCGGAAAATCACCATCGCCCGCCTGTTCGAAAAAATCAACTCCGTGCTGGACCAGCAGGTGGTTGTCGTTTCGGACACCGGTGACTCGCTGTTCGCCGCCGCGGATCTCAGCATTACGCAGCATACCGAGTTCCTCAGCACGGCCTATTACACGTCCATGGGTTTTGCGATCCCGGCAGCGGTCGGTGTTCAGATTGCCAATCGGTCGCTGCGACCACTGGTGCTGGTTGGGGACGGCGCATTCCAGATGACCTGTCTGGAACTTTCCACCGCCGTCCGTCAGAAATTCAACCCGATCGTGCTGGTGCTCAACAACAAAGGGTATTCCACCGAGAGGTTCATTCAGGAGGGACCGTTCAATGACATTCTCAACTGGAACTACCACAGACTTCCGGACCTGCTGGGTGCCGGCTGGGGATTTGAGGTTCACACGGAAGGCGACCTGGACAAGGCCCTGAGTGCCGCGTTCGCGAATCAGGACTGTTTCAGCATCCTGAATGTGCATCTCGACAGCCTGGACGTTAGTCCGGCCCTGAAAAGACTGGCAGCCAGGCTGGCAACGCGACTGTGAAGAATCGGCAGGATTCGGCGATATCTGCCGGTCAGGCTGCATGTTTGCCTGAATCGTTCTCCACGAGGCTGCATACGAGCCCATCGACTGGCCGATACCAGACATGAGGGATGTTTCAGCCGTGTGGCCATGAACTTCTGGTAGTTTCATGTCTGACGTGTCAGGCCAACCGGATTACTGGAGCGAGGCACGGTCACCGCTGGCCAGCCTTTGTTTCCTGCTGCCATGGCTGGTCATCTACGAGTGGGGTGTTTTTGCGGCGGGAGTCAGCGACCCGGATCTGGTTCGAAACGGAGCCGATTTCTGGCTTCGTTCTCTGCTGGTGCAGGCCGGAGCAGGGCAGTTGCTGTTGCCGGTGCTGGTGCTGGGCATCCTGCTTTTCTGGCACATTGCCGGGAGGCATCCGTGGTCGCTGCAGTTTTCCACGCAGGCCGGGATGCTGGCGGAAAGCCTGCTGCTGGCTGCATCGCTGGCAGCACTCGGTCGTCTGCACGATTTTGCCTTCCACTGGGGTAGTCAGTTTGCGGAGCGTCCGCTGCTGAATTCGCTCTCTCCCACGCTGATTCGCGCAGTCTCGTTTGTGGGTGCCGGCGTGTATGAAGAGGTGATGTTCCGGCTGCTGCTGGTCCCGCTGGCTTTCCTGTTTTTCAGGTTATTTGAGTTTCCTCGCAGTCTCGCGGCGGTGATGGCGGCTGTGTCGACCAGCTTTCTGTTTGCTCTTGCACACCACGTCGGGCCTCAGGCGGATGCCTTCCATCTGTTCAGTTTTTCCTTCAGGGCCGCTGCCGGACTGTTTTTTGCCTGTGTTTTCCTGCTGCGGGGTTTTGGAATCACGGTAGGCTGTCACGCTGCCTATGACCTGCTTGTCGGTATACTTCTGACTGTTCCCGACGATCCGTCCGTCACCTGACCGGCAGATCCTGCAGGATTGATGTTTCGCCGAGTCAAACAATTGATTAATCTTAGGACAACGCGAGTCAGCAGCGGAGACCGCGACAGCAGTCAGGACGGAGTGATTGATCCATGCCATCATCATGGGATGAAGATTCAGCAATCGGACCGGCGACGACGCGGGGGCGGGACTGGCCGTGTCTCAGACAATTCGTGATCTTTCTTGAAAACCGCGTCGGCTCACTGCATGACCTGCTGCGCCGTGTCGAACGCGATGACCTGCGGATCATGGCGCTGTCCATTCTGGACTCTTCTGACTGCGCTGTGGCGCGCGTCATTGTGGATCATTACGAACGCGCCCAGGAACTGCTCAAATTCGCCGGCATGCACTTTTTCGAAACAGACGTGATTGGAGTCCTGCTGCCTCGAGTTGACCAACCCCACACCGCGGTGCTCAGCAGCCTGATGTCTGCTGAGTTGAACGTCGAATATGTTTATCCGATGCTCTATCGGCGCGGCGGACGTGGCTCGATTGCTCTGTATGCATCCGAGACCGAAGAAGTTCTGCGGGTCATTCGCGAACGGGGACTGGAAATCGTGACGGAAGATGACCTGATTCACCATGGTGATTTTGGCTGAATGATCACATTTCTGCTGAGTGCGTTGATCGTCAGTTGTGGGCTGCCCGGACCACTGCCGGCACTCGATGAGGTTCAGGAGCCTGCAGGCAACCTGGCAGACATCATGCTCAGGGCCCGCGGGGACGAGCAGGAGCTGATGCTGCTGCGACAGTCTGCCCCCGGCGAACTGTCGCTCCAGCGACTGCAGGATCTGTTTTCCCGAACAGCCGACGTGCCGGTTGCCATCGAAAGTGAATGGACGGGACTGCGAGCCGCGACAATCCGGTGGCTGAAGACTGCGGGCCCGGAAACTCAGCGTTTGTGGAATCGCTATGCCGCAGTGACGGCAGCCGCAAAACTGAGCTCCGCCGTGGCCGCTGCGGATGAACGACAACTCACGGATCTCAGCCGCTGTTTTCCGCTCACCGAAACCGCCTTACAGACGCAGTCCATCCTCATCGTGCTGGCCTGCCTGCGTGGCGATCCCGACACGGCCGAATTGCGGCTGGCTCAACTGGAGCAGCATCTGTCAGGAACCTTTCTGGAGCCGTTGGCTGCAGCTCGACGGCCGGCATTTCGAGCCCTCATTGAATCTGCTGTTCAGCGGAGTCACCAGAACAACCGGGCAACGCAGATTCCGGCCACTCCGCAGGCCTCCATTGACCCGCTGCCCTGGCCGCAGCCATTGTGGACGTGGAAGGAGAAGGTGTACGATCTGCCGGGACTGCCGGCGTCCGACCTGTCCCGGCTGCTGCTGATGTCCGCTCCAAATCCGCCGATCCGCTTGCGTCAATACCATCGCTGGCCCGCCACACGCTGGCACGACTGGGTGCTTGTCAGAACACCAGCCAGACTCGTCGCTTTGAATTGCGCGGATGGAACGGAGGCGTGGTCACTGCCCGCCCTGCTGCCGGACTCCGGTCTGCATTCGCACTTCGGTGTCCTCGGACAACCTGAATCACCACTCACACCTGAAATGCTGCGCCCGACGTGGGGCAGGATCGTAACCAGCCAGTCTTCATGTTTCGTGATCGATGGCTTTGCTCCTGTTCAGCAGGAAGGGGCCGGAAACCTGCTGAACGGGTTTCCTCCGGGGAATCGCGTCACGAAACACAAACACGGTTCACGACTGATTTCACTTCATTTAGTCCCGGGACAGTCGCTTCCGCAGATCCGCTGGGCAGCAGGCACCGACCTCGGTGAAGTACTTCAAATCACCCAGACCTTTCCCTCCGAAGCAAACGCTGAAACTGAGTCGGGACCGAACACGACTGAATCCGAACAGTCACTCGACGGACACCTCTTCGTTTCACTCCCGGAAACAGTTGGACTGCGACTGTATGTCATCACGCATTCCCCGGACTTCATTGTCCTGAACTGCCTCGACGCCCGCAGCGGAACTGTTCTCTGGCAGCAGCCGGTTGGATATCTTCCGGTCGATGGTTTTCCTGAGCGATACCGGGGAACAACAGAATGCTCAGTCAGTGGACACAGCATCATCTGCACGCTGCAGACCGGACTGCTGGTGAGCGTCAGCCAGTTGGACGGCTCAATTGAATGGGCTCGGCAACTGGCTGTGGATACCTCAGCCCTCGAGGGCTCTCACCTGCTGCGACTGCAAACTGAGCCGGCGGGACAGACTCCCGACGACCACCAGCCTGCAATCATGACTTCCGTACAAAACAAACGCATTATCTGTGCGGAACCCGGGCAACGCGCCATCTCCTGCGTCGATGCTGATTCAGGGCGGACGCTTTGGTCTGTTCCACACGCAGTTTCCGGTGAAATATCCCGTTCCGGACAGGACCTGCAGGTGCTGTTCCATGACGAATACAGGCTGATCCTGACAGGTACCAGTCACTGCCGCAGTCTGGATCCCGCGACCGGCAGACAGCTGTGGCAAATATTCCCAGGGTACCTTTGTGGCACCGGCATTGTCAGCGGCAACTACTGTCTGCTGCCTCTGAGGGGTACCGGGGTGGCTGCTGTTGACATTCGCACAGGGCAGGAACTGCCCGGCTACCGTCTCACGCTGCCCGTTCGTATGCAGTTGCCTGCAGGGGCCTGCAGCGTCGATCGCCTGAATGTTTTTTCAGCGACTTCCGGTTCCGTTACAGCGTGGCCGACTGCCGGGCACATGCTGCGAAGCCCACCCGGATCGATACCTGCCGATCAGATGGACGACGAGGTTTCGCTGCAATCCGCGCTGGCTGAATCGCTGCTGTCCCGGACCGCGCCGCTGGTGGCTCGCAGCTCTTCCCTGCGAGCAGCCCGCAGGGAAGACGCAGCCTCGGCTGTTGACATGCTGCAGGTTGATCTGCTGCTTGAGTCCCTGGTTGACGAACTGCAGAGTCCGAGTCCGGACGCAGGGAAGGCGGAGGCCGTTATTGAGCAAATCAATTCACTGAAGCCCGATCCTCAGCGCCTTCATCGCACTTTCATGCTCGCAAGGCTGCTGGGGCTGTCAGCGGCAGATGTCGGTTACCCAAATCAGGCCCGCTCGTTCCGTCCGACACTGCTGCCCGTTGCCAGAAACTGGCTCGTCAGCCCGTCAGCGTGGCCGGTAACGGCTGCAGCGTTCGATCAGCAGCACGTTCCACAGCCAAAGTACTCTGCCGAACTGGTGGAAGCGGCGATCCTGCACCCCCAAATGCTGCAGGATTCAGCAGGTCGTCTGGACCTTCTGCAGTACCTGCAGGCAGCCGGTATGGCCGACGCATGCGATGTGTGGGGCTGCGCATGGCTGCGATTCACCATAAACACCAACCCAGATGAAACACGGTTCGCGCAGAACGCCCTGCGGACAGCACGCGAGCAACTGCGGCAGACAGCCTCCCTGCGTTCAGCACCACCGAATCAGAAACAGCGGACGGTTTCAGGCTGGAGCTTCGTTCCTGAAATCCACCCACTTCCTCTGCCGCAACCGGAAGCACAAAATTCTGCCCCGGAACCCGTGGAAAACCTGCCACCCTGGCTAAAGCTGCGAGTCAGCATTTCTGGCGGCACCGATGATGCCCCCGCTGTCATTCAGACCACAGACGAAACAGGGGACGTACTGTCGGCTCTGCCGCTGGAATCGATTGGGCAAAAACTCCAACTGCAACTGCCGCGGGCCCCCGACGACTCAGCACCCGGCCTCATGACTCTGGCGTTCCGGAATCGTCTGACCGCGATCCATCTGGCGCCCACCGGGCAACTCAACAGGCTCTGGACCGCTCCGACTCGCAGGTCTCCTGATTCCGACGAACCCATTCTGCCAGGCCCGATCATCGCCGGTCGTGTGTACTGGCTGCAGGGTGACAGCCTGCACTGCAGTCACGCCCTCACGGGCCGCGACATCTGGCGACGCACCGGGCTGGCTGTTCGTGAGGATCTGTCGTTCGCCTTCAATTCTGCCGATCATCTGCCGCTGTTCGGTGATGACTCTGCCATCATTCTGTTTGATCCGTTTGCCGGCACACGAACGGCCTGGGATGCGAAGACCGGAAAACTTGTTTCCGAAGGACAGTTGCACATCGGACTTGGCAACAGACCCGTATCGTGCGGGCGATTCCTCATCGCCTCAAGCGAGACCGGCAGGTTGCTGATCATCGATGGTGTCACCGGAATCGACCTGCTGGCGGACCAGCCTGAGGTTTCAGTTCCTCCCCTCCTGATTCACAGATTCTGCTGCCTGCTTTCCGGCAACCGACTGCTGGCTGCTGCCGGCAGTCAGGGACTGATCGCCGTTGACCTGAACACGGGGCGGGTGCAGTTCCGAACAGACGATCCACGTCTCGAATTTCCGGCGTCTGATCTGCATGCCTTCGAATCCGATGGTGGCCTGTATGTGCTGCTGCGCGACTGGGATCGTCTCCCCGAACATGCCGGCATCATGACCAGTCCCGCAATGAGCCGCCTGCTGCGCATCGACCCTGTCACCGGAACTGTACTGTGGTCGACTGACACGGTGTCGTTCACTGAAATGCACCGCCCCAGCGGTGGGAATTCCGGCGTCTTTGTCCTGCTGAAGTCTGTGGATGAGTCCAAACGGATGCGGCAGGCATCCATCGTCCCGGTTGATGTCAGTATTCGTGTCCTGAGCGACGTCGATGGAACTGAAGTGGCCGCGACCAGCGATATTCCACTGACCTTTCCGGTGACCGTCGTTCGAACTGCCGATGATGGCTGCATCAGAATCCGGGCCGCCGGTGGTGGCGTAAAAATCACCCCGGAACCAACGCCGGAATGATTTCATCCGCCGATCGTTTGTACGTCCAGTCGCACGTCCACGGTTCCGGCATCCGCTTTCGCGGGAATCCGGATGTCCGTGGCTGTGATGAGCGGCGGTGCCTGCACCGTGCCAGCAGTCGCTTCGGCATTGACCGTGTCCGTCCGCAGTGGCACCTCCAGCGGAATGCGGACAGAGAAAATACTGCCCCGGCCAAACTCGCTCTTCAGACCGACTTCGCCCCCCAGCAGCCTCGACAACTCGCGGACAATCGACAGACCAAGCCCCGTACCCTCGTACTCCCGCTTTGTGTGATCACGCCCTTCGGGCAATGTCGAGCCCTGACGGAATTTCTCGAAGATATGTTCCTGTTCCTGCAGCGGAATCCCGATCCCCGTATCCTCCACACTAAAGCTCAGAAAACCCCGTTCGACAGCCCGCCAGGAGACTCGAATCCGGCCGCCCTCCGGAGTGAATTTGATCGCATTCGACAGCAGATTGTTCACGATCTGACTGATCTTGCCACGGTCCTGAAACAGTGGCGACACCGGCACCGGCGGCGGGTCAGTTCGCAGATCAATATTACGACGATCCGCCAGCGGCATCATCTGCTGCACCTGCAGTTCCAGCACATCACTCAACGCAAATGACGTGGGGTGAATTTCCATCTTGCCTGATTCTATCTTGGCCAGGTCCAGCAGATCGTTGATCTGCACCATCAGCGACTGACCGGAGGTCTGGATATTGGTCACATACCGACGCTGACGATCATCCAGGTTGGGCGCTGACTGCAGAATGTCACTGAATCCGAGAATGCTGTTCAGCGGTGTCCGCAGCTCGTGGCTGATCGTTGCCAGAAAATCGTCTTTCAGTCGGTTATTGTTGAACAACTCCATGTTGGCACGTGCCAGCTGATCAATCTTTCCGTCCAGACGTTCGTTGACGCCGCGCAGCTCATCACTCTTGGCATTCATGTACCGCAACATCCGATTGAACGCCTGACTCAGCTCTTCGAATTCATCCCCGGTACTGATTTCCGCCCGCAGATTGAGAGTCCCGCGAGCGATTGCGTCACTGACATCCTTCAGGTGCTGGACCGGCTTGACAATCACGTACCGCACAATCACGTAGGCTGCCAGCATGGCGAGGAATGCCGTCACAATCCCCGAGGCGACCAGCATGGCCCAGTTCCGGGCCAGCTGCTGATCCACCTCGCCCAGCGGCATGTCAATCGCCGCGATCGCGAACAGCGGCAATTCGCTGTTACCCGGTGCAGGTAACTGTGACACAAGTTCCGCATCGGCCGGAGCCTGCTCGCTCGCCGTCGACAGATCCGCAGGCACAGCGGCTGTCCGTGTCGCCGCATTGAACGTCGCTATTGCCTCAGAAACGTCCGCGGAAACAGCCAGCGAATCCTTACCGTGACACACCAGACAGCCGCGTGTCAGCCTAATCGGGCTGAAAAACTGCAGCCGCCGCTGCCCGTCCACGACCACGTAATGTGACCACTCGGTCAGTGTGTCGTCCAAATCAAACTGTTTCTTCGCTTCAATGGTCGACACATGCGACCCAAGCTCAGTTGCGGAAATGAGCTGCCAGATCGGAAGATTCACATCCGCCGCAGGCTCGTTGCCCCCGCCGAAAGTCTGTCGAAATGCTGCAGCATCCTCGCTGCCTGCCAGAACCGCCGGAATTGCCGGGTCAAGAATCTTCTGATAGTGATGCAGACGCAGAATCTGAGGCACGAGGCGACGAGCTGCGTTTTCCTGCTGATTGTTCACCAGATCCCGGGTTCGCGACGCATGCCACCACAGGCTGGCAGTGATCAGCAGACCCAGCGCAGCACCAAACAGAAAACGGCATTTGCGTTCCAGGCTGGTTTCACCAATCAGCTTCTTCAATGCACGGTACGACACGACAGACATCCCTCAACTGCCCCGGAACAGCCCTCCATAGTGTCCCAGGATTCTGCGTTTCCTGCAACTGCCGCTGATCACAGTCAGCAGCCACACAGGGAAAATTCAGCACCCCGCAGTTTTCGCCGAAATTCTCCAGCCGTCTCGCTGTTCTGCATCGACACCGAACCGCAAATCCCGACCTGACCTTGCGAACCGCACTGGCCCAGTCCAGAATTCCAAATCGCTCAAAGCTTGTTGTCTCAGGATACCGCACATGACTGTTATGAGGTTCACACCGAACCCCAAACCCACCATCGGAGTTGAAATCGAGCTGCAGCTTATCGATTCCCGTGAACTTTCCCTCAAAAGCTGTATCGATCAGGTGCTGACGGTCCTGCCCGAGTCCCTGATGGATTCGGTCAAGCCCGAACTGATGCAGTGCTACGTCGAAATCAACACAAAAGTCTGCGGCACCGTTCAGGAAGCCGGTGATGATCTCCGCAGCAAACTGGCCCAAATCGAACAGGTGCTGCACCCACTGGGTATTCGTCTCCTGTGGGCAGGTACTCACCCGTTCTCCTCGTGGAGACACCAGAAAATCACGTTCCACGAACGGTATCATCGCCTTGTCACACTGATGGAAGATGTCGTCCGACGACTGGTCACCTTCGGACTGCATGTGCACATCGGAGTCGATTCCGGTGATAAGGCCGTCATGATCTGCGATCGCATGCTGCATCACCTGCCGCTGCTGCTGGCACTTTCTGCCAACTCACCGTTCTGGGAAGGTCGCAGCACCGGACTGCATTCAAATCGCTCGAAAATTATGGAAGGTCTGCCCACCGCGGGACTGCCATATCAGATGCGCAACTGGAGCGAATACGTCTGGCTGGTCAAACATCTGATGGACACCGGCTTTATCAATTCAATCCGGGAGATCTGGTGGGATATTCGGCCCCATCACCATTTCGGGACGATTGAAGTTCGAGTCTGCGACATCCCTCCCAGCCTCAGCCACGTGCTCTCACTCACTGCACTGATCCAGTGCCTCGTCCACACCATCTCCAGCGAAATCGACGAAGGCACCTTCCAGTCTGAATACCACCCAATGATGGTGGAGCAGAATAAGTGGCGAGCCACCCGTTACGGGGCCGATGCCTCACTGGTCAGCTATCGCGACTTCCAGCAGCGTTCCGTTCCGCAACTGGTTGATGACCTGATCACCAGACTGGGACCAGCCGCAACCGAACTGCAGTGCAGCGCCGAACTGGAAGGACTTGCACAAATTCCTGCAGCCAGCGGGGCCCGACGACAACTGGAAATCTACGAACAAACCGGCAGTCGCCGCAAAGTCGTCGAAAAGCTGCTGGAAACGCCGGCCTGGTAGTCCAAACCTTTGCCGTCTGTGGCCGCACCGGAACTCCCGGTACAGCTACCTGCCAGGTGCACCACCCGCAGACTCGATCAGATACACAACCTGACCCAGCCTGATCAGCACCGGCTGCTCGCCAAATGCTGCCAGACACTGCCCCGCGTCTGCTTCCTGTTCTGACAATGCAAAATACTGGTCCGAAAACAACACGACACGCTGTGCCGAATTTCGATCCGCAGGCTGCAGATCCACTTCCATCCAGCAGCCCTCCTTCCAGAAAAATGCCCGATTCCCGACAACTCGCGGACCACGCAGTGTCGGCTTCGCTTTCCCGGCAGCGTCCGTACTGGCGACAGCAGATGCCCGACCGGGTACCGGGAACAGCCCACCCGAACCGCTCCACATGCCTGCACTGCCCAATGCAGGGCGAGCAACAGCGTTATCGCCGAATACTGCATTGAGATCGGCATTGTCAGCTTCTGATTTTTCCGCTGGCAATGCACCAGCCGATGCAGCCAGCCTCTGCAGCGAGCTGCGACTGTGAACAGCCGCTGCACCTGACACCCGCTTCGCCTGTTCACGCACCGCGCCCCGCAGCGCCGGCAACGCTGTCACCGCATCCAGCGACTGCCGCTCATCCGCCAGAAAGGACGTCCAGGGCGTCAAAATGCCGTGCTTCTTCGAAAGCTCCAGAAGTTCCGTCAATAACTCCTCACTCTCCCCATTCTGATCCATCTGGGCAGTCAGTTCCGCGATACGGCGCCCCGCCCACAATCGCTCGACAAAGGACAATGCCGAGTCACTGCTCTGTGCCGTCAGCTGACCATTACCTGTCAACGTTACCGGCACACCGTCGCGATTGCCGGTCAACTGAACCTGCACGTCACCAGCATCGCGATACCGTCCCGTGTAAACAAAAACCTCGCCGCGATAAAGATCGGTGGGTTTCTTCGGCCAGATCTGAGTAATTCCGTCAGGCTCCTTTCCGCCGGCATCAATCAGACGCAACTGCAGATCCGTCAGCAGCGGGCTGGCAATTCCCGCTTCAATCGCCGCCACAGCCGCATCAATCTGCTCGCCAGGCGGCACGTACGCAGTTCGTCCGCGATGCGCTGCACTCAAACGGTCCAGCAAACGCGAATTCACGTCATAGCCCACACCCAGCGAAAAAATGCGAGCCTGACCGACGTTGTCACGCGAAGCCAGTGCCGCAATCTGCTTCTCATCGGTCACTCCCGCAGTCGGCAGCCCATCCGTCAGAAACAACACCCACGCCGGACGTTCGCCCTTCGATGTCAGCCTCAGAGCTGCCGCCAAACCCTCAGAGATGTTCGTCCCTCCCTGCGGCTTCAAAGCGT